>JAAUXT010120900.1_pt1 | contig 22139 bp, 22 predicted proteins | sample 7278171 | NCBI WGS metagenome assembly JAAUXT01 (sample SAMN14350112, study PRJNA611818) | marine sediment metagenome | isolation source: surface marine sediment (1.8m) | place: French Polynesia: Moorea | collected 2018-08 | reverse complement strand
TGCGAGTGTCGCTTCTCACACTCAACTAAACATGCTGCTGCATATGTTTGAGACAATCTGCCACTTGTTGTAGAAATGGCATCACACACCCTCTATTGTGTGAGAAGCACTTTCCTACCACTTCAGACTCAAAATTTTCACTCCAGTCTTGATGCAAAGCATCTCGACTGTTATGAATTTTTTTCATCTGGTGTGGTGCGAAATCAGCTTCTCACACTCTACCGGGTGTGCGATCCCTGTCTTGCAGTTCACCTTTGCCAACAAGCGGACTCTGACGTTCCGTTCGCCGGGCACTACATGGAGTGCCAAATTTGCTTCCCTCGGTCGCACGCGAGACTCGTGTCGGAAGTCATATTGCGATCAAATTGCTTGGGCGACAGTTCGTCGGCACTGCGTGTGTTTCTTTCTGCATGGCATCAGCAAAATACAGCTGGCAGGTGACGGTGGCATAAAACATCAGTGAACATGGCAAACATTGCACAGCATGAAACGACTGCGTTATCAACAGGTGTTTTTCGTCATTCACGAATTGAGCGCAATGGTACGTTTGGTTCATCAAAATCAGTGGTCTCTGCTGCCCTGGATCATGCTTACGCAATGCCCAAACGAATACCGTCAAGGCAACCCGCGAGGGGCATTCCGCATGAAACAAAGCTCCGATGCCAAATTCATGAATGTTTGAGTCACAAAAATTTTTTTTTTTGCAAAAAGCCTTGGAAAAAACTTCGAACAGACAGCCAGTTGAAGGGTACAAATTGGTCCTATCAACTCATGCCCTCACTAAAATATCATGGCATCAAGTTTGTTGACAACGAAATTGTTTCCTTGAAACACAGGAGGCTTCGTTTTGAAACAGACAAGTCGACGAGATGAACATTGCTTCCTGATGTCCTGCATGTTCTCGCGATACAGTCTTCTGTTGACTGTGTTGTGGTTTCGTGGCGAACACAGAAAAGTCAAAAGACTGACAAAAATGGACATGTCCCGAACACTTGTGGAGAACACAAACCGTGTGTCTTTTGCACATTGAACATCACACTTCGCAGTTACAATCAATGGCGCACACACATGCAAAAATATTTGAAGGTTCTCCTGAACATTGTCGTCACAACAAAATGCACGCAGCCCACAGTATATACATACGATCTGGTAGATACAGGATGGAAGCCAAACCCTGCAGTGGCGCTCCATCTTCAACTTCGAAAACAAGCGGGACACACGAGAAGAATGCACCAACCGGGTTTCTTTTTCGTTTTCAAAGGATAAGAACAGCGCAAGAAATTGAATTTCAATATGCGCCCATCGCATTTCGTTGATAAACCGAACTCAGTCCAGCACAAACTCGCGCCACTTCAACAGTAACAGGGAGGGTGTCACAAAGGTGGTGCGAACCCCTGCTTTTCTGTCCTGCTGCATGGGAATTGGTCAAATGGAATTTACGATCACGGAGCTTTTCGTTGAAACGGAGGATCTTGTATGTCTGCTGGGTGATTTGAAAATCAGTGGCAAGTGTGTGGAGAACGTAGGTCGTCTGCAGCAAGAGCAGCACAACTGTTTGAGCGAGCGCCTGAAGTATCCGTTGACAACGCAATACAGAACGAAATTGCTGGAGAAATTGATTGCTTGAAGCAGATTACAGATTTCCAAGAGCAACAACAAAGTTTCCGTGAACTTCGGCTTGGCTACTTCAGTGTAAAAGAAGACGACTTCCGATGGGAAAAGGCAAACGAAAAACAAAATCACAATGGCCGTCAGTGTGTATGTCAAGCGCCTTTGACCAGTGTTCGTCGAACCAAAGTGTCCTTGTCTGTGAGTGCACTCTGGAGACAAGAGAGAACTGCTTTTGCGGTCAGCGCTCAATCCAGCTCGTAGCCGCTTGGAAACCCGCAAAGAACAAATCAGCCTGTTGTTACAGAATGCTAAGATGCATACGGGGACAGCAAAGCCAACAACAAACCAAGACACACTGCAAGCCCTTTTCAAGACAGGATTGTTGTTAAAGACGCCAGATGTCAAAATGTAGATGGTCTGATCTTCAGGGCAATTTACGTCGTTTACGCTCCACAAAAGCAAAAGGGGAATGTGGAGACAAATCCACACCAGCACACTGAACAGCAAGGCAACAACGGTGTGCTTACACTCCAAATACTTCCTCGCCTTGATTGGATGACAAACCACAAAATACCGCCCTGCCGCCAAAATCACTGTGAACCAAGTGGAAACCTTGACAAGTATGTTGAGTAAGCAATTTGAATAGAGCGTGTAGTAGAAGGTGAAGTCCTTCGTTTCGTAGATCATTTTGGTGGAGGGAAGGCGGCTCCCGCACAGCGTGACGACGCAGAAGAGCAGGTCCGACGCGGCCAGAGACATGATGCTGAGAAGGGCTCCTCGCTCCATGGTGTCCACTCCTGCAACACACAAAAACGGCCTCTGTGCACGGCATGAAAAAAACAACAAACTGACACTCTGACACATCCACAATTGGGATAGTTTGGGTCAGAGTGTGTCAGCACACACGCTGATGGGTGGCGTATGTGCCCAACGAGATTTCCCCATTGAAAGTTGAAAATGACTCTGAACTTGAATCCACAAAAGTGCACCAGCCTCGAGCTCCTGATTAAGTCTCGACTCACGCCTCTCCACTGTTGCATGAACCTGCACACCTTCTGGTCAAGACAATCCAAGGCTCATGTCCGAACACAACACGTGTGAATGTTGACTGTGTCCAGAATCTGTTCGGAATGGAACACAGACCACCATCCACGTCATGAAGAAGGACTTTCGGGTGTCCGAGTTGTCTCCCTCTAATTGTGGCAGACCAATGTTTGCACAGAATAATAGAACAGAAGGTGTCGTGTTTTCTGTCACGAACTGACCCTCAGTTCCCATGCAGCTGGGAATGACTCGGTGAGTCTGTTTGAGGCTGCAGGACACAGTCCGTTGGACAGTGCACAAAGGGTTTCCACCAGGACACCAGAAAAAAGAGAGGCAACTCAAACTGACCACGAGTGTGCAACGTGTGGCGAGATGGCAACGCCCCAGCGTGAGCGGTGAGCAGTGCGGCAGCTGCTTTGGTGCAGCGCTGACTGGATCATGTCCGAGATTGAGTCAGCGGCGAACAGAAAACTCGGGGACTTTGGGCGAAGACACTTTGGCACGCTCTCCGCGATCTGCCCCGGGCAAACACCTGCAAGTTCCTCAGGCATTGAGCAGTGGACTAGACTTGAACCCAGATCTGATTGAGCAGACTTGGAGTACCGGCTGACAGCTGTCACTGACGTTCTGTTTGCTATCACCTGTGCGCGCAGACCTGTTAGCCGCGGTGTTTTTGAAATGTTTTGGATCCTGGTTTTGAGTTTGATGCAAGTGGTTTGTATCTTTCAGCAACTTTTGCAACAGCAGCTGACCGTTCGTTTTTTTATCAGAGCTTTCTACATTCTGCAAAAAGCGACCAACTCACTGTGAAAATAGTCACGTGTTTGGACTGTTTGCGTTGAAAATAAAACAAACTTTTTGTGTTCAGCTTCAATATTTTGTGGCTGTATTTTGGGAGAATGAATGATGTCTATTGACGAAAGACTTCTGACGAACAGGTCTGGATCTATCTGCGTGACCAACAATAGAACCTCGCGGTGCCATCGGACGATGGACATGGGAGAGTGTCCAACGTAGGGGCTTGGACACCCAAGAAAACATGGCAAAATCTGTTGGCTGCGCAAAAGATCTGTTTTTGTTTCCTTTGGGTGACTAAGTAGACAAATTAGATCTCATTGGCAAAAATTGTGTGCGTTACTCTTTTTCGAAGTCACTGTGTTCTTGCAAACTTGCAGAAAATCTTGTCTGAATGCCAAAATGAAATACTTTCCGTTTGAATCTGATCACACAATATAGATCTGCGAAAATTGGGAGTTGAAAGCTGTTTGGTTTGTTCCAAGCCATTATCAGCTGTTCAGTTCTTGCCGAACTTTTCATTCTTAGAAATTTAATTTTCATCTTGTGTGTTTGGAAGACACCGACGCAACTCAGATCAGACGACGAACGGACAACGTTACATTATATCAAGTGCAAACCCCGATTTGAAAACAAATGAAAATAAAATCATGGAACACAACAAATCTGCCATTTGCAGCAACTTGGCTGACCTTCTTTGGTTCTTTTGCCCATGATGAACAGGTTGAGCAGATTTCCCACAATCCCGAAGACGCACAGTGCAGGCACTATGACATGCTTATTCCAATCCAGGAAGTCCCAGGTTTCCGAGTCCGCCTTCTCCCGGGTCAGGTTGTTGTGAGTAACATTGCTGGTGTGCGTTGCTCCTTGTACATTGTCCGCAGTCTCGTTTAAATTGACGTAATCGCAAAAAAATTCCATTTTGCTTGTTTCGTAATTGTTAGCAACGTGCACTTTGAGCGTTCACCGATTTGTGAGACTTGTCCAGCTGAACCAGGTTCCCTCGGCAGTCTGTTGAAGCAATCCGAACCGCACTGTGACTCGCAACGGCACGATGGCAATTTCAGCACCACACAGGCAAAGCTGTCACTTCACGCGTAGTCTTCTTGATTTTCCTGCTTTGGTTCAGTTGCATTTTTCGGACGGTGGGGACAGTTCTGTTCCACCTGAAAGTCCAGAAAGAATTCTGCAAAAGAGGTGAAGGTATCAACAAGCAACGCTACCCTTTCTTGACACGCCGCTCGACATGAGCAAAACAACATATGACAGCAGCACAAATTGAGAAGTAAAACTTGAAAGTTTCTTCAACTGGCCCTGCGTGCGCTGAGAAGACAGCTGTTTTGAGGTTCTTGGCGGCGGTTCTGAGCTCATACAGTAATGTCCCCTGCTGTGGTTCAGCGTAAAGCCTTTCCTGAAAAAAGAAAAGATTGCGAGCAACAACTTGAGTGATACGGCACATTCTCAACAAAGAAAACAACTCAAGGACTTTCCACAAGTAGAGGACCAAAAATACGTCTCTTTTCGGGAGTTTGACGAACTTGTCTGAATCTAAATGTCTGAAAGTCTGAAATAGCAGAGACATCAGACGAACAGACAGCAATATCGAGAGGCAAATAGCAACATTGAGACCAACAGGTGGCAATATGGAGACACAAATCTCGACATTGCTGTGTCCAGCATTCAGATTCAGACAAATCTGCTGGCCTCCATTACGGACACCCTTGAACTGGTCAGTTCGTGTTTATTAGTTTCATACAAATGCAATTCATGAATGTTTTTGCAAAAAACTTGAACTGTCACGACCATTGCTTGCTGCTCGTGTTCTCAAATTAGTTGAAACTCGGAACACAGAAAAACGTTGTTTCTGTGAGAACCAAGCAATCAGCACGGCCTTCAACCTTTCGCTTCAATTCAGTCTTGGAGACAGAATTTTGCAGCAAAAATCACCAACCGTGTTGGGCCACAACAGCTACAGAGACAACAGCGGATGGAGAGACGAGTCCATTTGAACTGCAGCCATCCCAGTGTTCAGACTCAGGGTCAAACTGGCAGTTGGGGAACATTTGTGTATTTGTGACAAAATAAATTTTTGATGCCCCCTCTCAAGTTAACGGTCGGCAAAACACCTGTAAACTGACGCATTTCAATGGACTTCTCATCTCGCCAGTTTCTGAATGTGCAGATTCTGAGCGAACGCTCAACTGCGGTGAATTTCAATGCATCATGATCAGGTTACGAGAGGCAGAATTGGATTCCCCCTGGTACAATCGAGAGCCAGCTTTGTGTATCCGTGTTCCGCGTTGTTCAGATCGTGACCTGCGGTGGAAGCCTTCCAAGTTTGCAACTCGAGCGGACATTCCATTCCTATCAAAGCAATTGCATTCCAAGAAAGCCTTCAAATTGAATTTCTCGCAAGACGAGTGATTTTTGCAAATCACAAGTTTTGGGCAGCGAGACGAGCAAGCATGCAGGTGAAAAGTCACTTTTTTGCAGTCTTACATTGTCCATTTTGTGTTTTGACGTGATCTGGCGTCGGTCATATTTTTCCTCCGAGAGGCGATACTCGGACGTTTTCCTGGAATCATCATTAGGTGGCCAGCAAAGAGTTAGTTCTTGCTGGGCAAAGAGCGAAAGTTTCATGGAAGTCCACGACACTTGAAGCTTTTAGAACCTGAAAGCGTGCACACTTGAGGGTGGTGCGAGCGTTTGACACAGGTGGCTCCATTGCCTTATGTTCTCACCATAAACTCAGGAGAATCAAGGACTGTCCAGGAGCAATCCTGTCTCACGGAGTCCACTCCACCCAGTGTTCCGGTTGTATTTTCTTGGTGTTCACCAGTTACGACAACACACCAATGAGGTCCTTTGCCTCGCGCAAGAGTTGTTTGGCATGCAGCCCGCGGCCACCACAGCGGAGCTGAGCTTGTTCCGCACTGAAAAAAGAGAATCCTGGTAGAATAGCTTCGTGGGTCGTGTGACGCCTGCAGAAAAAAACTCTTCGGTGGTAGTTGGTACACCATGTACACCCCAGACTCGGACTTGCAACACAATTTTAACCCCTCTGTTCTTGTTTCAACCCAGAATGCAAAGACCATGTATACGGTACTTTGCGAAAGAAGACTTCAAGAGGGGTGTGAGGGGTGTGCACTCTTTGGACACACAGGACAGGTCTCAGGAAACAAGGAGAAAATGTGTGCTAGAAAAGTACTCGGTCGTGGTCTCACCGTGTGCACACAATAAATTTGAGGAAAGACAGACCCTTTGGAAAGGCAAACCCAGATACCAAAGGACAATTGGACAAAACATCACTGCGTGTGTTCTTGTCGAGTGAAACACTGTCTGATTTTGATGCCTGATTTTCATGCAGTATTTTTGGAGCTGTGCAGTTTCTGGTGTTTGATTTATCATGTTTTCTCTGGAAACGAGGTGACACCTCAGGACCAGAGCCAAGCTCACAAACTGCATTTTGGCTGAAGTCCGCACACACAAAAGGCACAAATCTGTCTCCACAAGTCTCTGTCTCTGAAACGTTTTTCTTTCCTTTCCCAATTCTTTTGTTGTGATGCAGTCTGGCTGTTGTGCTTCACACTGTGAAGCATCAACCTGGGTGAAAAGGTGTGGATCCTTGTGGGCTGCTGCGCATTGTCCAGTCACCTGAACTGACTTGCTGCACCTTGTTGGGCAACACGGTGTGGTTCATTGGTGAATAGAAGAATCAGAAGAGAATTGGAACTTTGTTGTCCTTCGATTTTTTCAGTTCTTTTTCTGGCTTGACTTTGCAAAAATTTATTGCAGGTTTATAAATTCCGTCACACACAAAACAAAAAAAAACGTTTCAAAAATGGCTGATGCCAGAGGGGAAATGTAAGCAGTGCGTGCACAGGTAACAAATTCTTGTTTCTTTGTTCTTCGTGTGACCTTTCACCTTCTTTCTCTTGAGTTGACAGAAGTAATCTTGATCAAACCTTCTCTCTGGAAGGAACACAAGCTATTTCTACAGACAGACTCTCGGGCTTGTGTTGCGAAACCCGCTGTTGAGACCTTCGGGCGGAGAATGAAAGCTACACAAGTGTCTCCTGAACTTGTGTCACAAACTGTTCATCGTTGATCGAACAATCGACATTCTGGCATCAAGTCTTCGCTATCACTCCAACAACAGGTATCCAGAGTGGATCAGGCCCCGTTGTGTCTGCTCAACAAATGGGATTGCAATCCTGTTGCTATGAATAAAGTTTGTGGCATCTGAAATCAAAGTTCCCGGAGCCAGTCCACAATATCCTGTTGGTTGCGATGAATCCACGCGATGTTGCTTCGGATGGACTCGAGAGCCTGAGCTCTGGGTGCCTCGCCAGCCCCGGCGTCAGGGTACTGCCTGAAGAAGTCTTCCACCTGAAAGCAAAAGGTCAGAGATCGTTTTGATGGACCAAAGGTGTCGAGTAGCACAAGATTTGGTTCACAAATACACGGCCATCACATCCTCCTGCAACAGCAGCTCACGTATCCAAACAAATGAACTGAAAATATACGATTGCAAACACAAGGAAAAAAGCTTTCTTTGCCATTTTTCTTCGGACAGACAATCTCCGTGTTCACATTTCTCGAACAAAGTTTCTCGCGCGAAATGAGCCACAAGAGAAAAACTCACTTCCTGCAGCTGAAATTCCGTTTTGAACCACGACACCATGTTTGGGACCATTCTGCCGAAGTAGCGATCCTGGGTGCCAAATCTGAAGCCAAAGAATCCGTTGTGTTACGTTTTCGTGGGAAGAAGGGTCTTCATTCCTTTTTCTTTTTCTTCCCACTCGTCACACAAAATTGTGGTCTCCACTGACTACAACCTGTCTTCCCCCCCCCCCCTGAAATGCACCCTTGAACCTTCGAACGACTGGCGATTGACCAGAATGAAACTGCAGCCACTGACCTGTCGACAAGCGCGTCGTAGTTCTGTCGCACCCAGCTCCACGCGTAGAGCACTCCAGTCGGGTTGGAGTTGAGGTACCCGATGCAGCTGAAGAAGTCTTGCTGCCGCACCTTGGTGTCGTCCTCACAGTGCGAAATGTATCTGCAAAACAACCACGAATTGACTTTTACCTGCTGTGGATATTTTCACCAACAGTAACAATGGACGAAAATTGAAGCCCGTCAGGTTCAACCTGGACATGTTCCACAAGGAAGAAACAATGAAGCACGAATGTGCTCGGTCAGGGAAAGGACGGTCGTCTGTCGTACCAACAATGTTTCCCCAAAGGGAGAAAGGCAAGTCTTCTTGGAACAAATAGGTGTTTGAGGTTCAAAGTTTGAGGTTTAAGGGTTGGGCTGGGTGCGAGCCCAAAGTAGTCAATTTCAGTAAAATACGAACCTCTGGATCAACCAGAGCTCCTCAGTTTGTGCCAGAGCGTACAGCAGGTAGGTCTTCTCCTGGGCCACGTTGGTGGACGTGTACTTGTCCCAGATGGCGTCCCATTCCTTGGCGGTGCCGACCTCTCTGAAGCCGAACGCGTACACCTCCTGTCGCAGGCTCGGCGCCACCGGCGCACTGCAGGAGAGACGGTGAGTGCGACGGGCATAGGAACTTTGATTGTTTCCAGGAAAGCTCCAACAATGTGGAAAGTGTTGACAGCAAAAAAATTGTCTTCTTGCTTATTGCACAATGATGACAGCTCAAATCAGTTTTGAATTTCTCAGCAAAAAAATTTGTTTCTCGAAACCAAGACAATCTTGAAACTTCAGTCGTGTTGGGAGGAAAGTTGAAGTAGTGCATTGTCACTGAAAACTGCGCGAGAATCAGTTGCAGGTCAATGTCCCTGAGGCGTCGGTTGCAATTCTGTAGTCGGTGAAAAAAACTTCATCACGACAGATGACGCTTTTCCTCGCTACGGATGTTTTCTTTCCGGCAGAAGAAAGCCAACCTAAAGACCCCTCAAACCCAAAAAGCGCACAAGCTCTGTCTCAATTTAGAGTGAAATGCACGGACAGGAAACCACATGACAGGACGCAAGGCATATTGGCCCCAAAGTCTTTCTGTGTGGGTCAAGTGGATCAAGAGGTGGACAAGAATGGTCTGTCTGTCTGAGCACAGCCCCAGATCCCTGACACACAGATGGGTGGCGGCTGGACAGTCATTGCGGGATGAGACAGGCTGTAGGAACTCTGGGCCCGGATGGCCTGCATTCAAAAAATATTTTGGTCAGCTACCGCCAAGCACAGACTTTCCAACTTCCCGGCCGACCCAAATTCTTTTGTTTTGGAACACGCCTCCAAGTTTTGAAATTTTTGCATTTGTGAGTGAGTGTACGTGTGTGTGTGTGAACGTGTGCGCACACATGTGTACACGCATACACACAAGCGCACACACGCACAAAGGACACGCGCAAAGGTGCGCGAACCCAATTTTTCATGTTTGATCACACAATTGTCTTCTTAGCCGCGACGTTTTACTTCCTCGAAATGAGTTTTGTGTCTTACAGGTCATTGATCCAGTCTGTGAAGAGGCTGCTCATGTTCTGCAGACAGTGGAGGTTGTCGTTGCGGCAGGAGAGGCGGATGATGTCCGAGCGCAGCAGTTTGTCCGCCTGGGTTCCGGAGTCCTCCACCTGGAGGCGATCCATGGTGGCGGAGGTAATGTTGTGCAGGTATTGCTGAAAAAAGCAGACAATCCAGTGCTTTTGGAAGAAGCCCTGCTCAAAGCATTGTCGCAATTTCTGCAGTGAAACAAATGTGTGAAAGTGCGATTTTCCGTTTGGCCTGAAGCGCTCAAACCGTCTCTAAGTATCACGGTCCAGTGGTAATTCGTGGAAAGAGCTGTGCAAACGAGCATGAAAACGAGGGGAAGAGCACATCAACGTCGTGTAAGGAGGGACAACCCGAGTGTGCACGTGGACAAATGTCAGTGCATTGAAATGAACGTTTGCATGGAGAAGGACTTGTTTTGTTTGTTTTTTTTTTGGTTGTGAGCGCACGACGATTGCTCACTGCGAAGTTTGAAAAAGTTGCGGCTCTGCAGAGAAGAGGTCGGAATGAACACACCCTGAGGAGGTAGTAGTCCGGATGGCCGTACAGCATCGCGGAGATGTAATCCAAGCCTCCTTTGACGGAGTGCCAGGGGTAGAAGTGGGCCTCTGTTGCCAGGTAACTTGTCATGGACAATGCCGTGGGGTAGTCGAGAAGCCCGGCGCGGGCCAGGTTGAAGGCGTCGTCCAGAAGGTGACTCCTGTCCACGGGGCTGAACACCTGCAACGAGCCCGAGAAACTGGGTTCGTGTGCCTCCAGCAACAAAAGGCCGGAGACACACGACACAACTATTGGTGTGCCATTCAATGGCGAAAGGTTTCACGGAAGACAGAAAAACCGGAGTGCGGATATGACTCGCGGAAAAAGTTCTCCCTTTGCTTTCCCCTTGATCAAAGTCGACAGAGAAGTCCGACAACTGAAACGTAAATGGGTGGGTTGGCCAAAACGAACAAGGGAATGGGAAATCCTGATTTGTTCACGGTTTTCATCGCGACTGTGAAAAACATGTTAATTCACCAAGTTTGGCTTCCATTAGAGGAAAGGTAGGTAGACAGCGCACGAAGCAGGCCAAGAAGGCTCTCAAGTAGTTTTCAGTGCTGCTAATTTTCCTGCGAAATACTCCGTCCGAGGACACAAACAGTTTTCCACTCTTTCCAGGGAGAATCAAAGGGCACTTTGTCACGCAGGGTCCATCCCCATACATGTTGACAACCAGAAAAGCAGTCCCACATTCACCTGCGCAAAGAAGCATCCAACAGAAGAACCTCAATTAGGATAATGAGGGGGATCCTCCAACTTGACGTGTCTCGGCGACAAACATCAGGTGGGCGAGCTTCTCACATCCGCGCACCTGGTCTTCCGTTTCCCTTGCTTCAGCCCTGTGTTTGATCACACCTGTCTTTGTTTTACGTTTTGTTTCATTTTTTTCTGTTGGAACTTGCTCCTTAATCGCGCGCTCTGACGCACGTTGCAAAAAGGCCTTTTCTACCAGCTTCTGCCTCGTTGTGCATTTGTCGCATTTGCAGCTTCCAAGTGCTAATTTTTTCCGCCAAGAAAAACATCACTCCTCTGGACAAGAACGTGTGGAAAAAGTTCGAATCTTTTTTCTGCCCAAGATTTCGGCAAAGCAACAGAGACTCTCACTCACTGTGTGATCAGCATTCAGTTGGTCTATGAGATTCTGCCACATGTTTGGCGGGTAGTTGACGCGGTAGTAGCAAGCCTGCTCGGGGTTGAACTTGATCCAGTCGCTCGCACCTCCTCTGGGATCGGTGATGACACCTGGGCACAAATGAAACTCATTGGGAAGGTTCAGCACGCCTTAAATTTCACACGGATGATGCCTAAATTGCCAGATCGGTCACATATATAGATACCAAACCAGACATTCAAAGACACCCTGAAAGCTAATGACAAGCAACCAAATGATATATGTGGCACCAATATGACAATTTGTTCATCTGCCATCGAATGTTGCTGATGCAGCTGGGAAACGTACGGACGTGCGGTCATGAGTATCTCGTGCAAACGTTTTTACATACTGTCAGTCATGTTCAGCCAGAAGATTTCTCTGTTTTTGTTGCTTGCTGTTTCAAATGACGCTGGAATGTACCACTTGTAACTGAAATTGTCAAAACACAACACAGGTTGTGGAATGATGAAGGCAATTTTTGTTTGCGTACCTCATTCTGGCGACAGTCTGACTTGCTCAAAACTGCTGATCAGAGGAAAAATGATTCACCCAGGGACGAATTCCTTCACAACAAATCAGTGAGGATCAGGACTTCTAAGTCCAAGCACACTTTCCCTTTTCACTCTTGAAACAATCAAACTTTCTTTTTTGAAAAAAAGTTATGCAAGCGAAGATTCCCTTTGCAGCGCGCTCTCACTTGTATTCGGAGGGAGGGTGGCTGAAATTGGCGGCGGGGTTGTCGAGGAATCTGGCCTGGGACAGCAGCAGCGTCCCGTCGCCTCGCTCCGTCACGTTCACGACGGGGAGACCCATCTGGTACATCCACGGGTCCATCACGGTCTTCAGGTCCAGCGCATCGCCCAGTTCCTGCACAAGACCCAAGAGGGTAAACAACAGGGCAGGGTTTTGATGAATCGGGGACATTTTTCATGTGAAGTCTGGAGCAGAGGAAACTACGGTAAGGTTCGTCTTCATCTCTGCGCCGCGTATTTCCAGCTCAGAGTCAGCTGAACACATGTCTGCCGAAAGACGATAGAAGAACAAAGCACTTGGCAATCCAATGTTAAGTCCCATGATATTAGGTCTTCTCTTTGCAGTAATTGCATTCGAAGAATTTTTCGCCACAGAGAAGCTCATGTGGCCTTTGAAGCAGCTCAGACTGCAATCCCCATGAGACGGAACAAACCTGTTGAAGTGCGCGCCACAAGTCGTCCGTTGTGACCACTCCATACGCGTTGTCCGCCAGAAATTTCTGTCAAAGAGATGCACGTCATCACAAATCTACGCAAAAAGCACCTGTGGTCGAACAACTCAATTGCTTCAATTTCCATTCCATGGGACAGTGGGATCAGCCTGGGCGAAAACAGTCAGCGAGAGACTGCTTGTATTTGCGTTGCTAGAAACACCCACAGTTTCAAGACGTCAGCCACTCCACCCCAAAGGCGGCCCTTTTGAACACATCAAATGACAACGTGCCTGGATACCAGCAGTAAAGTTGCTGTGACCCATGAAGAACTGCATCATGCGGATGACGGACGCGCCCTTGGCGTACGCGATGCCGTCGAACGCCTGGTTGATCTGGTCGGGCGTGGTGACGGGGACGAGCACCGGGCGCGAGCTCGTCGAGGCGTCAGTGCGCATCACCCCCTGCTGCGTGTCCACCGCGAAGAAGCCCTCGTCCTGCAGGGCAAAATTTACAAAACGTCTTTCTCATCCAGGGGCGTGGTCAGAAGCGGAACGAAAAGTTCTGTGTTTCCTCGTCAGCAACTTGACCCTGGGGATTAGCAAACGACGGTCGTTGTTGAAAGCGGCAGGTTGGTGTGGTGGGTGAAGATTTTTGGTCAAAGACAACGGGACAGTTCGTCTGAATAATTGTGGGCCGGTATCCATCCCGCACTGCCATTGCAACATGCGACATCAATCACGGCGCGACCCCCCGCGTCACCCAGGTGAATCGTGGTCTTACGAGGTTCCATCCTGGTTCTGCCACCTCGATGGCCGGATACTCGTAGTAGACGGCGAAGCCCTCGTGCAGCCAGATGTCCTCCCACCACACGTTTGTCAACACGTTCCCGAAGTACTGAAGTGCGACATCGTAGTTTCTGCTTCAGTTTATGGATCTCAACATCGTGGTTGAACAGGCGAAGCCTTGACTGAACAAATTGACCCTCACATTGTGCGCCATCTCGTGGCTGACGACGGCGGCGGTGCTAATCTGCCCTCTTGCGGCCACTTGGCTCGCGTCGTACAGCAGATACACCTCCCTGTAGGTCATCAGGCCCCAGTGCTCGGTGGCGCCGGAAGGGTAGTCAGGCACAGCGACTTCGTCTGAAAGAGAAACGCATGCGTGCGTAAAAACGCCAGCGCAGCTGCCACTCAAACGTGAACGTGTATTTTGTCGTCACCCTGGACTTGGGCTTCGCAGAGATGTCAGAACAGCAATTTTCGGCTGCAACGAATCTGAATTCCTGGTCCAGGAAAACAAAACCTTGTCCCAAGTGAGACTGGAATCGCCAGGGACAGAATGCTGTGCTTGAAATTTCTCAGTTGCCAGATCTTATTTGTTATCTGTTTAATCTTTGCTGTGAACTCCTGTTCACACATCCTGCATTTTCAATGTCGATCAGTTCGTTCTTGGAAACTGAAACACGTCGTACAACGCCAAACAAACATTGCTGGAAAAATGTGAAACGACACGGGCTACTTTCTCGGATCACTCAAGGCGAGCACTTCAAAGATAAAATATGTTACAAATTGGTCCCACCGAGCTTTGGCAGTTGGAATGGCATGTTGAACTCTCGTTGAAAGAACTCGGCCACGACTTTTCCGACTCCCAACGCGTAGGTCGTCTGTTCTATCTTGTCCGGGGTGGACCACACTCGGTGCTAAGAAAAAACAAAGCGAATTCTCAAGCGTCAAATGCGAGACAAGTGCTGAATTCACACCTGAGATTCCTCTACTTTTGAGACTTACAGGGATGGCAAGGCCGGTTTCGTCGATGAAATTCTCCGTGAAGTTGAAGTCACAGACGATGAAGCAGACGAGGTACGTTGACATGGGAACCGTCTCCTGGAAGGTTGTCACGTTCCAGCCCGGAGCCACCTCATCCGAAGTCTGAATGTGAACATTATCGGAACGTCACCTGTGGAGGTGGGAACTCTTTAAACAGGATCCTGCGGGGTAAGCAAGTGCGCAATTGTGTGTGTGTGTGTGTGTGTGTGTGTGTGTGTGTGTGTGAGAGTGAGAGAGAGAGAGAGAGAGAGAGAGCGAGAGAGAGAGAGAGAGAGAGAGAGAGAGCGAGAGAATGCTTGTTTACGTACGTGCGTGCGTGCGTACGGTGGGTGGGTAGGTTTGTGGGTGGTGCGAGTGAGGAGTGAGTGGGTGGGTGAGTGGGTGGGTGGGTGAGTAGGTGGGTGCGTGTGTGCGTGGGTGTGTGTGTGGATGGGTGGATGGGTGCGTGCGTGGGTGCGTGCGTGCGTGCGTGAGTTGGTCGTAAATCCACCTCCAGCGCCTTGGTTTCACCGAGAGTTGTACCTCCACAGGCATGTTGCCGAGCGCAGTGAAGTTGCTCCAGTGACGCAGGGAGACTGTGTAGGTCGTTTTGTAACGAGGCTCATCGAATCCAGGGAACGCCTTCCGTGCGTCTGTCGGTTGAAACTTTGTTGTCGCCAGCCAACTGAAACAGTCTACACAGTCATGAAGTGGAAGGAGTTGGGGAAATCTGCACAAACATCAGATTCGTTAGACTCGTGTCACCCTGCTGACAAATCGGTTCACCTTTCCTCCCCAGTGTCCGCATTCACGTAAGTGCTCTTGTAGTAACCGACGATTCCATTGGCCAGAGATCCCTCGAACTCGAGATGCAGGACGACCAGCTGGTTTCCAGAAATCTCCTGTTGCAGTTCTGTCACCCAGTATTGGTTTGGCTCGTATGCGAAGGTCCGTGCAACGTCCAACATGGTTCCTGCGGTGTCGAGGAAGCTCAGGGGTTTGACCCGGGTTTTGGTTTTTGAAACATGTTCACACGTGAATTCTTTAGAACATTTGGAAATACAAAAGCATCGATTGTGGTCGTGAAAGTATTTGTGAGCACGGAAATATCAACGTCTGCATCATGATGACGCAAAATGTCTTTCTGTCTGAAGTGGTGTTGCACCACACGGACGACAAAACTGCTACATATTCTGTTCAGTCCAAACCACCGTTTGTTTCTGAAATTTTTGTAAACTGGGAGACGCAGATAACACGGGCACAGATAAATTCTCTCACACGTCTGTTCACACGCACGTTACGAACGAGGCGGAAGTTCAGTACGGATCAGTGGTCCTGGTGTATGCAACTCTGGATCCTTTCGACCCTGGTTGCCTGGCTTTTTTTTTGCGTTTCACTCCAGACTCGCTGTTGATCGCTCTAATATACACGTCTGCCTGAACTCTCTCAAAAATTATTCTGCGCACAACAGGTCCCTCCCAACAACTAGGTCCGTGCGTTCGAAGGAGCGACAAGCAGCACGCGAGCAATGTGTCAGAAGCCGAAGAATTCATTTCACGCAAGCAATGCGTCAGAAGCCGAAGAATGCATTTGAGACATTTTTGTTTCCAAATGGCTCTGTCCTGTTGTCTTGTGGAGAGAAGAAATTGATAGCATGTACGTACCTGTGGCATAATCCTTGACAGACGTTTGGGTGATGTTCATAAACTTGATGTGAACAATGAGATATTTTGCAGGTTCCGTCACATTGATGATCAGATCCTCTTCACCCGTGAATGTATCTCCTTTGAAATAAAAGTCAGGGTACATGGACAGGTTGTAATGGATTGGGGTTGTGTAGTTGGGAAGAAATGGGTTGAGCCACGGATTGGCGATCCAGTCCTCCGGTGGCTGGGTCGTGGTGGTTCCGGGGCGCGGCGTCGTGGTGGTGGTGGCTCCGTCCCCTCCTCCTCCGTCTCGATCAGCGTCGCAGCCTTTGTTGATTAATCCAGCCATCAAACCAACCACCAGCAAACAAACGGCAAAAACCACCAAAATCACACAAATCCTATTCTTGGAGATGTTGTAACTTCCCTCCATTTTGCAGTCCACGTGTGTATTTCACTGAATGACCACGCAAAGTCAACGTGCTTCTTCACTTTGGAAATTGCAACACTCGAATTGGCAATAGGAGTGCTACTTGAGTGGAGATAAAGAATTGTGGTCTCAATGGATCACACGAAGTTTCCTGAAGTACGAGTATTTCTCATCAGCAACTGTTTGGTTTGCACTAACTTTCCAAATCCTTCCGACGCTATTTCCACAAAATGTCCGTTGACGCAACAGGCGAGTCATGTCGTGTGTGAATGGAAAAAATGTTCAAAATTGAGTCTCGAGATCAAATCCAAATACAGCGCACTCTTCATCCTGTACAAACGCTTCAACAATTGACGCATTGCAAGGTTGTGGGACAATAATATTTGTTCTCACCGCTCAATCCCGGGAGAGATGAGATGAACTTTGTAGCGCTGAATAAAACATCCTTGCGCGAGGTGGATTCGGAAAGTAGTGGATTTCTCTTTCGTGTTTACTCACGACTTGTGACGCAAAAGATGCACTTGCACCCGCTATACCTTTCTCAACACCTGAAGTGTGTCATATTTTGTCGTTTGCCTGAGGCCCAGCCACATTCTTGTATTTGCGCCTTGCTTGACAACGAGCCACTGGGATGGGGCCGCGATGAAATCAAAGCAATGTTTCCATTGCTGAGCTGCTGGTCTGACTTGAATGATCTTGACACCTGTATAGAAAGTTGAGTTGACCTGAAATCTGTCCCTGGTCAGGCGTATCGACACTGAGCAGTGACGAATGCATCTGGATTGGACCCGATTGTTTCCGGACCAACCTCATTTGCACGCAACAAGGGTTCGCTCTTCCGCTGATTTTCCGCTCCATGCCACATGCAACGCGTTCGTGTGAATTGTGCGGATTCTTGGCCCAGATTGAATCCTCGGCCAATGTGTTTTGTGTTTCAGGCTTCACTCACTCCGAAAAGAGGACAGTAAGGATCAAACGGACGAGTTTTGCCGTTGGCAGCTTGTGACTTGTGACACCTTGTGAAAATTGCTTTCAAGACAGATGAAGTTGTCTTGAGGTTACCGTATTCACCCATGTACAAGTCGCACCCAAGCATAAGACGCACCCCAACTTTTGCCTTGATTTTCTGGTAGATCACATTAAAATGTTAGCAATCTCATACCCATGTAAGACGCACCCCAACTTTTGGTACTCAATTTTGGGACTAAAGGGTGCGTCTCTTTCACGGGTGGATACGGTACCTGTATATACACTATCTATTGTCTGCAGCCAGTTTCACATGAGCAATTGAATGTTTGCAGGATATCGCTCTGATGCCCAAGTCTTTCAGATCGCCTTCCAACAATTTTCCGCGTCTGCGCCGGAGCCTGAACCAAGTCGCCTCAGTCCTCCGGCGGGCCTCCGATTGGAGTTGGAGGGACCAACGCCAGTCTCAGCGGAGCCTCCAAACTTAGAGGAGAAATTTTTGTTCACGATCACACGTAAAATATTGCCAGGAAAGAAACTTTTGTATCATAATTTCTGAAAACAAAACAGGCATGAATTTTATCTTGGGCCAGGTAGCTGGGCCTGCCAGAACAGTGAACAAGAAGCCAAGAAACACGCGGTGTCCAGTTTCAAGTCCATTGATGCCAAGAGTCTCAAGGTCCTACTTGGAATGCCACGGGTTAGGTCTCTTGCAAGGACCTTGGAAATGGGTTTCCTTTCCTGCTAGATGTCTCTGTTGGGCCTCAAAAACCCGCTTGACAGGCACCTGAGGAGGCATTGTGACTGCATTTTACTGGGTCTGGAGGATCTGGAGTTCGTTTGTGGGACACTCATGGAAAAATTCATTGTTTCTGTGGGCTGATTGAAATATTTGTGTTCTGAATTTTTTGCCTTGAAATTATCATTCAGGACCCCACACTGGCTGAACCACATGTGGTCAGAACGAAACACGACAGTGGCCCCTGCCCTTCAGGCATTTATAGGATCCTTTGCTGCGCTGGTTTTCACCTTGAGAACTTGGACTGTGACCCTCACTCTTTCATTTGAAGGACGCTGGTTTCGGGAAAATTATCGCAATCTTCACTGCACTTCACTTCACTGCACTGATCGCTGGCTCGAACAAAATAATTGTTGCTATTATCAACAGGTTGGCACAAAAACCTCTGGCACATCGGAAGCCGCACATGCGAGTCCAGCGGTTCTGACCTTTCGACAGATCTCGACTTCGTTTTGCTTGCTGCATGTCGGTGTTGTGATGCTGAACAATCCAAGAGTTCTGCTGACCTTGTCCATTCTGGCAGTTGTTGACGAAATGCAAGCTTTGCTACACGTGTGTTCCCCGTGCACCCAAACCCTTTTCCTGACCACATCCGTTGCAGGTATATCGAAATGTTCAAAAGACCCCAGATGTTTGTGTTTCAGGCGAGTACACGGATTGATCGTCTGACGAAGACAGGCCTGAACAAAGGTGAAATGCCACTCATTCAGATCAAGGATCCCAACAAGTTTGTCAGACTGGAAGCTTTTTGGGAGGTTCTCTTTCGTGTGGGTTCTCAAAATTCTCAGTGACTGGAAACAAAGATAGTTTTCTTTTTTGCAGTGTTTCATCATTTCGAACCCACAAGCGACGATTCTGTCGCAGATTCTCACTGAGAGGCAGTTGTCTTCTCTGTTGCGCACACACCTACACGCTGTTCTTCTCAAACCAAATGAAATTCACGCCTCAGTTTGCATTTGAACTCGTGTTGCTTGGGATTTTTTGCGCAGACTTGTTTGGTGGCAGTGTCGACGCGGAAAGGCACCACTTGAAGTGGCAAAAAGAACAGTCGTTAGAGGCTTGAGGGTGCATCAGATTGCACGATTGCCAATTGGATTTCAACTCTGTTGAGAAACAGATCTAGAATCTCTAAAAGTTGTGTGGCTTAGATCTACGACATAGGGATGTTGGGAACCACATGCCCCGTTTCCGTGGCTCCATTCACAGTTGCACGTCATGCGTAACTGTTTGTCGGGGGCATTCCCAAAACAGTCACAGAACAACTTGAGCTTGACAGCTATGTGAAGACTGTTGTCAAAATAAGAGGGGTCTATCAGACAAGCGTCAGCGACCAAACGTTGCTCAGACCAGAGACGTTTCTGCGAGTCAGATGTGACAAGTATACACAATCAGGTACGTAGTTTCAAGTCGCTTTGATGATGGAGGAGTGTAGAAAAGAACAGTGGTGCAACAACTTCAGGTGAACAGGCGCCACACAAATTAATTGTAGAACTTTTTTGTAGTCTGATACATTTTTCTGGCACACAGGTTGAAGGAATGGTCTGCTTGTTGAGCCAAGCGCTTGTTGCTTGTTTTTCTCACTTGCTGTCAAATCACCCAAACTTCGTCAGCAAATCACGCAAAGTAATTTCCTGACTGATGCTTTGATCAGAACAGGGAAAATACTCCTTTTCGCTGTTGGTAGAGATCTGTCAAGTTGTGATATTGCACAAACCAGCGTTTTTGCAAGGAAGACAGATCTAAGTTTGGAAGACTGGCTTTTGTGTATTTATGGGTGAATTTTGCATGCATTGGACAAGTGAACGTTTGCACTGACTTCTTCAGGTAAGTGGCATCCTCCCAAACACTCGTGTGCATGCGGGCCAGACGAAGAACAAGGCTTTGAATGGCGAACAGCCTCAAGCTTTGCGCTAACGATCACATACAATCACTTCTTTCCTCTTCTTACAAAGAGTGTTGCCCCATTGCTAGGGTCCCAAGTGCACAAAGTTGTGCACAAAATAATTGTCGAATATGGGCACAAAGCGAGGAGGACGCACCACAGCTGAGATTGCAAAATGACAAGTGGTACACACGGATGCATGCATTAACTTCGCCAGAAGAAAGATGAATTTGTCCCTTTGAAGCCACAGGCACCAAACAGTGTGCTCCAACAAGTGTGGTGTGGCATCACTCAAAAGGCATCATCGCATCACTGAGTCTGCGAATAATTTCAGTAAAAGCTCCAATTAATTGTCAGTAGATGTTGCATCCCAGGTGTAGATCTACCTTCTCATACTCGTACGAGAAAGCTTTTACCGAACGGTGGGCTCATTTCGTTTTTGTGCATTCCACTGAAACAACTGCCAAACATGCTGAGTGGCATTTGGAAAAACCTCACCCCAGTTCTCTTCTTACCAAATAATTGCTCCATGAGGCATCTAAAGTCGTCTCACGTTAACATCACTGTTAGTTCACCTCAGCACACACAAGAGCACCCGTAACGGGTCAGTTGGGTTGGATTCTGGCATTGAATCGTATCCAAAATAGACAAAATATCCCATTTGCCACAAAAACGGTAGGCACAGCAACGCATGGGAACCAGCCAGAATTGCCAGACGAACGAGAAAAACTCATTGTTTTGTGCATGGCAACACCTGCATCAACACTCATGGGAACAATTGGTGTGCCGTCATGCAGTGGAAAACGGTTTTCTGATTTGTGTGGGAAAGTTAAGATCATATTCAAGGAGATTCGAGGAGCTATCGAGTGGATGGCGCCTGCCTTTCTTGCAGACCCATTGTGTGCAAAGAAAGAAAATCAGACAACACAGAAAAACTTGAACTTTTGAACACACGGGTGACACCTCATGCCTGGAAGGTATTCTTGTTTCGTTCAGAAAATGTGTAAAGGTGGTTCAATTTTCCCAGCAAAACCGCCGCATGAATCCAAACAGTTTGCGTGGGACCAATTGTCGAACTTTGTGGGTGACTTTTGTTGATGAACACCAAGCAAGGACAACCCACATATCCGGTTGCACATGCACGGAAGCTGAGTTTCCGTTGACACGGCGAATCGACTTTGTTGTGCCTTCCTCTGTTGACACTGACACTTTTCGTGTTTGTTTTTCAGGTGGATGCAGAATGGGCGAGATTCGTCAGATTGCGCTCGACCTGCAACAGGACATCGCAACCTCGGACGACCCTGGCTGCGTCGCGAGGCGCCTCGCTGGGCGGGGCGAGACGGAGATCGAAGAGATCCTCTCACTCGAGATCGATGGCAGAACCGTGTTCCAGGCCATCGCCTCGCACGACAGAGCCAACGTGCTCGAGAAGATTCTGTCCTGCGGCGTGAACATCAACAGGGTGGACAGGTGTGGTCATTACCGCTCTTCGCAAGAGTGTCAAAATCCGAAGTGGGGAAAGGAGGGGAATGATCTGACCACTGCGCACTCCTGTTTGGAGGTCAAACTTTCCAGAGGGTCTGAATGGAAGTGAAGGGGCTGGAATTTCCGGACCCTGGACTGCTCCCCTCATTGCTGTGGATCGTTGCGGGTGCAGTCGTTAAGACAAGGTTATTGAACGCTGTATGAAAGACGAATACTCACTATTTCGGTCGAGATTGTGCAGCAATCGAGACTCAAATGGTGAGTATGAGTCTTTTGTACAAAGTTCA
>JAAUXT010005623.1_pt1 | contig 22139 bp, 17 predicted proteins | sample 7278171 | NCBI WGS metagenome assembly JAAUXT01 (sample SAMN14350112, study PRJNA611818) | marine sediment metagenome | isolation source: surface marine sediment (1.8m) | place: French Polynesia: Moorea | collected 2018-08 | reverse complement strand
CCCTGATGGTCCCAGGATCCTCGCAAGGGCAGACGCAAAAGTAATCAGGTTTAGGGTAACCTTACCTGATGAAATCCTCACACTGCTTGTGTACCAGTGGTGGACCGGTGCACGCAATAATGCCTGCATGCGCTTTTTAGGGTGCTTCTACCAGGATCAGTTGGGCCGGACCCAATGAGATATACCTAGTGTCCTCAGAGGAGCTAGATAAATACCTGTACATAACTAAAAAAACAACAAAAAACAAAAAAACAAAAAAAAAAAACAAAAAAAAAAGACCCACAGGTCACGTTGGTTATTTTTGCATGTTTGTAGTACAGCTGTATGAGCGCATCTCCAGGAGAAAACCGTGATTCCATCCACTTTTCAACACAGTTGTGTCTGTTTTGTGTTATGAGTGCATCTGAAGGTTTTTCAGCCCAGGTTTCTTTTTTTTTCCCGGGCCTCCAAAAAGTCCAGCTCCTCCCCTCCTGTTCAACTGGCACTGCCGAGAAACTTCCGTTTCAAACTTGAACAGGGAAAACTGGAAATAACTCGATGTCCACAGGCCCACACGAACTGAATAAGCATCTGACCAAGTCCAGCTTCTGGTGTGCTTCATAATGTCTTTGCAATGCACAAAACAGTAATGGAGACATTATGGACTTTATGAATTATGGATTGAAAAGGCAGAGGGACACTACACATTGTCAATAAACTGAACGGTTTGAGTTTCAGCACATCTACGCTTTGTAAATGCACCGTTCAGGGTCAGAATGCCAGTGTTTGAGTTTCAGTGCATCTATGCTTTGTAAATGCACTGTCCAGGGTCAGAACGCCAGTGTTGGGCTTGGAACAAACATCAGTATCAGAATGGCACCATTCAGTTTCAGAATGCCAGTGTTGTGCATAAGCAGCGATTTCCAGTGTCACAATGTAACTGTCCAGGGCAGGAAGTGCACCATTGCTATAAAGTGCAACGATGCATTCTGACACAAATGGGTGAGTTTTGACACGGGGTCAGAAGCACCCATGGAGCGTTTTGGCATGGATGACCGTCGAGTGAAAAGTGTTGATAGGTAGTTTTGACTACCCTACCCTTCTGACACTCCGACACCGTGCACACCCACTCCTCCCGAACCACTCGCAAGCCAGAGTTGCTGACCACGCACGCAGGGAACCCAGCAGCCAGAATGTTCAAGACAACAAATTTTCCCAAAATGCCCTGCAAAGCATTCCACAGTGATTTGCAGCACGGAAATATTTTGAACACGGAGCAATTTTGTGTAAACACACCGTGAGAATCAAATTGCACGCTGTTTGACAAACCAGTTTCCCAGGAATACCTCCGGATACTTACTTACCTTTTGTGTCAAATTGTCTTTTCTGTGAGCAACATGTCCACAACAGTTCCAACAGGATGGAATGAAGTTTCGAAATGTCGTCATTAGCAACACGAAGTTTGTTGTACAAATGCTCAGCAAAGAAAGTTTAGTGGATCGATACGCTTGAGAAATCTCACACCGTGACTGACTTGCCATGCTCTGGTGGCTTTGTGAACAAGAAAGGCCTGCAGCGGCCCAGTCGGCACCCTTTCCCTGTGCGCTCACGACATCACAGGCGAAATTGATTCAGTCTCAAGCGTGTTAGTTTGAGTAATTCGTCGAACACTTTTGAATTCCGACAAAGCTCAAACTTGTGTTTGTGTTTTTGAACGTTTAGGGAAGCCAGTAGCGACAGAAATTGCGATTTTGCGCCACTGCACAAAAATCCATGTCGCACGCCGAAATTAGTGTCTCAGGGATTTATTGTCCTGCACGACACCCTTCAAAGAACATCTGGAGAATTTGTCTCCTGTTGACATTTTCTGTTGACGCTTTGTTCTCGGTTTTTGCGCTTTTTGTTCTGATAAAATCTGCCAAAAAATAAACAAGAAGGCTCAGCCCAGAAAGTGCGCGGTTCTACACCAGCCCATGGGGGTGGCACCAAACCTTTGGCACTGCTGCCAGGACAGGCAGCAGTAGCAAGGGTCAGATCCCACAGTGGGACCTAACTTCTGACTGTTGCCTCTCCCCACCCTGCGGCAGCAGGACTCACATTACGATGGTAGGAGTACGCACTCAGCGCGCCGAAAGGCTTCACCTGTTGAGGTGGTTGATTCTTTTGACAACAGAATTGGATTTCAGAGGAGAGTACCTTGACTGTGACTACACCCTGTGGAGCTCACACTATGGCAAACCACCAGGAGAGTGCGACTCGCGCTGATCACAGCGGATGACAAGAGTGAGGTGTAAATTGAGAGAAGGATCTTCTCGTTGGGGTCTCCCTGCCCCTGGGGCGTTGACAAAGGTAAGAGGAGCCGCATGCCCAGATAGCAAACAAAAGGTTCCATTCAGAAAGCCCGTGTCAACAGCAAAGATCAACGAGCCTGCAGCATCGTACAACATTTACTCGTATTGCGCTCACAAGATGCGTTGTTCCAGCTCACAGGCCACGGCCGCCTTCCTGCCAGGATCCATTGCTTTATACCAAACCAACTGTTCGGTTACTTTTCCCAGCTGAGGGTAAAGTAATCGACTGTCAGTTTACCCAAGGGAGTGGGTAAAGTCACCAACTGCTGGTTTAAAGAACAGCAGCATCCAGCCCGTAAAGCAAATGTCCACACACACCACAAAACACCACCATCGCAATTGCACCAAGCCCGCGGCTGGACGGAATGTCGCGGACTTGAAGATGTGTTACAGACCCATTTGAAGTGGACTACTCACAGACTAAGATTAAAATTCTGCCACTCAATGCGGTCGGCAATGGGTGGCCCACAATCACAAAATTCGAAAGAAAACCCCGATTCGTGCAATCTCACCTTGCACAGGCCTGCCTGCCTGCCTGCCTGCTTGCCCGCCTGGCAATTCCAATCTTTTCTTTGGTGGCAAAAAAGCTGTTTGTGTGAAGGTGGCTTGTTGGTGGGAAGAATAGTTCACTGATACCTCCACCTGACCGCGGATCTGGCTCCCACACACGCGCGCTGAAGCGGTTTCTATGGAAATAGGTTTTTGTTTGTACAGGCAGACACAAAACTGACCGCGGAGACAGGCGCAGCCGGGGGCTACCGCAAAGTCGTTTTTAAAATCGACGATCTTGTGCCCACTCACTTTACGGATCAAGGCACGCGACAGGAAGTTTCGTCCGTGTTCAAGATCATCGAATCCGTGCGCGGTCTCAGCTGATGTTGAAGCACATTCTCGTGTCTTGGCAGATAACCCCTCAGTTTTCCGTGGAGCGGATTCAGGATTGAGCGAGGGCCAGGATTCACAACATCCGGTGTCGAACACAATGGAGGGGGCAACTGTCTATCTGTGCAAAAAGAAGCAGGAGAAGCAGGCCCCCGCTCCCTGGATCCTTCGGAGACCCTTGACCTTCAGGTCAAGAGTTGGTCAAGATACCCCAGTGAAATGACTTGAATGTAGTGTTGCCGTCAGCAAGTTTTGTCACCTGACGGACTCGCGTGTTTGTTTCTGCGTCTGCGCTAAAATCTAGCAGCCTTCACCATGTGCACGAACGACATGTGAATCAGTTCACATTTCTCCTTCTCACATGCACTCTGACTTGACTGTACGACAGGACATCGTGCACACGGCCATTGCCAACTGCGTGAAAAACTGAAAAAAAATTCAAACCTGTTTTGGATGCTGCAGTGTGTCTCAGACAGGTGACCCTTCATCTTCTCATCACCTCACCTGTTGTTGTATTTCTTGTTGTTGAAAAGCCGCCCTTTATCTCCTTCTTTATTGACTGTCCACAGCTGGTGGTGGTGCAGCTGACAGTCAATATACGACTGACAACTCGAAAAGAAACGCACGAACAGCGAAAATGTGCATCAAACCAGAAGACACGTTCTTCTTGCATGTGCAGGTGCATGTACGTAAACGAGCTCGTGCTCGTACGAGGCTTTCTTTCTCAATTCCTTTGCCTTCACCAAAGGAATTCTGTCCACAGGGTCAGTGTTTTCATCTTGTCTGGCTTCCTCCCTTCAAAGATCGTGTCCAGCGACAGAGGTGCATGCGAGAGAGAGCATCGCGCTGAAACCAAAGGCAGCAAAACTCACCGAATTCTGACGCGAATCATTTCTTTTTCTTCAGCACATCGAAGCGTTTGTCTCGAATCTTTGACAGTTTCAACGTATTTCCTGTGTTACATATCTCTTTTGACAGAAAGACGACGCGACGGAACTTTTGCCAAGCTTTGGTTGATGATCACTCAACTGTTGTGTATTGTTGTTTTTTGGGCATGCCTGTTTCCACGCTGATGTTCTCACTTCTTCCGCGCACTGCGAAACAATGAATCGTTACTCAGCCTGTCATTGCAGAGTGCAATTCGTGAGTACGCTCTTGCTTGCAAATCCACTCATACGCACGAGCATGCATGTGCCTGCTGTAAACACAAAACCGCTAGCGTTTGGCATGCGAAAACTGAAACCCAAGACCAGCAGCAACCGGGGAGCAAAGCCACATCAGCTTGCGTCTTTCGTTTTCGTTGCAGAAAAAGCACAAAGCTATATAGAACTTTGTGGGTAAAACAGACGGAAAACGCGTCAAAACCTCTGTTCTTCTCTCCCAGGAAATTTCATTTCGATCAGGACTTCTTGTGGCTATTTTTTCATTTGAGAGAAGAATCATTCCCTTTTTCATGCAGTCGAAAGCGGTGATTTCGGTGCATGGATCTTGTGCCTGGCCATATCCCAAACATAACACGTTGTTGTACTCGTAAACAGTCCAGGCAACGTACAATTCTTTTTCAGCAGTGATGAAGGTTCCAACCTCAACGCGACGAGCCAACGGTTGCTCAGTCTCGTCGCCAACTTCGTGCGCGGACAAGGCAAAACAGAGACAGGAGCATTTCTTCTCTCTGCAGTCCGTGGATTTCTCTCATGATGGACGTTGCTTCTCGTGTTTCATAAAGTCGTGATAACTTCGACACAGTAAAAACTGTTCGTCCTGTGGTGGAGTTTGCAGCTGCGATTCATCAACAGTTTTTGATCGACGGTCTGTTGTGAACAGACCAACTTTCAGCAGATCTATCCAGAATTGTCATGGGGTGGGGCCGATCTCGCCACCAGTCACTGTCTTGGGTGATTGACTTACTTGCAGGTGGGAGGGTAAGTCACCCAGGCTGAAAAAATGATCAGCATCAATTCTGAGGAAAAAAGAACTTTTAAGTGACTGACCCGCCCCCCTCCCGCTGAATTGTGTGGTTGTCTGGGGCTAACGGCCTGCTGAGTATACTGTTTGTTTCACATTTTCCAGTTTGCTGCAGGCCAAAAATTCAGATCGGTCTCTGCATGCTGCAAAGCAAGGCTTGCAGGGACAATCGAGTGTACTCAGTAGGCAGAGGCATCCATGGTCGTGCGCAAATTGATTTTGCATCTGGTCAAAGATGGCACCAACGAACCTTGGAGAGGCTCAAAAACAGACGTTGAGCAAATCCTAGTGTCCTGAAGACACAGAACTTTGATTTGTCGTGTGGACTGTCACTTTATTTGATTCTTGGAGAACATACATGTGCGATGGGTAGAACGATGGCGACTTGGATTCCACGGAACGTGGTTTTCGCCCTGAATGTAAATGTGTGTGTGTGTGTGTGTGTGTGTGTGTGTGTGTGTGTGTGTGTGTGTGTGTGTCTGTGTGTCTGTGTGTCTGTGTGTCTGTGTGTGGACTCTGCCAGGCGCCTGTAAGAATTAAATAGAACGTCCAAAGTAATGCATCGTTTCAGATCGCTCAAATCAATTGAAAGCGTATTTTTGGGCCTCAACGGATCCAAGATTTGTGTCAATAGAGTCTTGGACTGACACATGGAAAGAAATTTTTGAACTGAATCTGCAGCCGTTGTTACGTTTGGTTTAGCTTACACCCCACAGGGCATCAGTAATTGATGGCCGCGTAGCCAGCCATCTAGGTGCTGCTGATGGCTTAAAAACCAGTAGCATTCATGTGTGCATCTGTCCATAATTTGGAATGTAACCTCCCCCCACCTACCCAGACAGACCCCCCACCCGTGCAGCCAGACCACCCCACTCACCCAGCTAAACCCCCACCCACCCAGCCAACCCCCCCACCAGGCCAGACCCCCCCTCCTGGCCCAACCCCCCACCTACCCAGATCCCCCACCCACCTAGCCAGACCACCCACCCACCCAGCCAGACCCCCACTCACCTGGCCAGAACCCCCACTCACTCACCCGGCCAGACCCCCACCCAACCACCCACCCGGCCAGACCATCAGGGTTCCCGCCCGGAACTTCTTGTTTGTCACGGAACACGCATGAGCGTGAGAATCAAATGTGCCTGGAACCAAGTTTTATTGGCGATGACAAATCAACGAAAACGTCTGCGAAAGTGGACAGCGTGGACCGAAGGTTGCGATGCGTATCGCTGCGTGCAAAATCAAACCTGTGTTCAGTTCGCGCCACGTTGTTTTCAGGCAAAAGCTGTTTTGAGACACGCAAAAGGTGAACCCGTACGACAGATGTGGCAATGTTTTTTGTGGCAAACACAAATGATCATTTCATGCGCGCGTCAATTCACTGCACATGCTTATCTTTCCAACGTTCGAATATGTCGAACTCCGAATCTGGCATTTGTTTTTGAGCGTCAGTTTCCCAGCGGTGTTACTGCTTGAAATATCTGCAGAGCAAATGGCGCCCAGTCAGTGAAGAAGAAATGTTCGTTGTTTTGGACATTCGCATGTCCTCGAAATTTCTTCAGAGAACTAAAACTTCAGAAATGATAAAGCAAAACTTGCTGTTGCTTCACCAAAGCCAACAAAACTATTTTACTGCAGTGATTTTGATCGAGGCGTCTTTGGAAAGTTTTTGGAGCAAATGCGGTTTGCAAGTTTTTGTGAAGCACACTAGTTTTTCTGATGCCACCAAATCGAGAATGCAGCAAAAAACGTTTTTCCAACTGCAAGACTAAAAAGCTATCTCCTGACGTCAAACAAAAATAGTCCTTGTAGACACAAGAATTTGCATTGAAACTTTCCTGGCAACAAAGTGGAAACTACCAGTTTCACTGCATTCAACGTTGTGTGCACTTTGCATGCAGCACACAACGCTCGTACCAGGGTGAGGTGACACAGGCCCAACGCGCAAGTAGCTTCAGTCTGACCAAACGCTGACACTGTGTGATTCAGACAGGAAGAGTGAATGCTGATCTTTGTGTGGGCACACATCGATCAAACAAACACAAATTTGCGAACGAAAATTTGAGGTGAAGCTGATCACATAAAAGCCAATCAACAAGTGTGTTTCTGTCTTCGGTGATCATCCTGGGAGTTACGTCACAATGAGAGAAAAGTAAGTGCAACAACCACATTTCAAGCTTAAGATAAGTATTGTCACATCTTATGGCAAAGACGATGAATAAATGGTCTGATTGCACAGGGAAAATACTGCCCAAATAAACATACTTGCCCAATGGATCATGATCAGAGGACCGCACAGACTCACACGCTCGTTCGTGCGTGGACCTGTGTGACAAAATGCAACAACTTGCACTGGTGTACGAATGTTGCCGAATTGGGAGAGTCTGCTCTGGTGATGCTGGCGTTTGGGCTGGATGTTTGGTCGACTCAACAGAATGAAGCTGCCTCGAAGACAGGATTTTTGTGCGTGCACCTTTGAGGAATTCGCGAAAAATTGCCGTTTGCCCTCGAATGTACGAGTTCATTGGTTTCAGGTAAGAGCGGCATTCTCTTGTTGGAGCTGACATCAAGCAGGCCGAGTGTGTGTGCATGTGTGTGTGTGTGTGTGTGTGTTTCTAAACCCGTCGCAATGTGCAGAAAAAACACGAACAAGCAGCAAGTTTTAATTTGTACATCATCAATTCAGGATCGAGTCACTCCTGCCCCAAGGGTGTTTATGGCCACGGCGACCAGCTTGTGTTTGTGGGCCTTGTTGTGTTCTTGGGCCGAACAAAGTCCCATACAGAGTGACGGAGATCTGTCCATGGGTGCTGCCACCTCAAACCTGTGGCGTCGCCAATTCACCTTTGCCTGAACCTGATTTGAAAAGAAATGCATTGGAAAATATTTTGCGCACCAAGGGAAACATTGTTTTGCATCTCAGATCCATTTGTGGCACAGAAAAACAACAACAACAACACACACACACACACACACACACACACACACACACACACACACACACAAACACACCAGAAAACACACAGGGTTACAAAATTGTGAGCCCAGTTTGGACAATAATTCCAGGCACTCACCCCGTTGGGGTGAGTCTGAAGTTGAGGCCTTGAGATAACCTCCTCGCAGGCGAGTCACATTGAGAACACTTCCGATTTTCCTGCGACAAACCAAAAGTCGACAGACCTCACCAAAGGAAATTTTTTTGGCCAACTTTGAACCGAAAAGTTATTGGTTTGAACTGTAAAATCCTTCCCATGGCAAACAGAAAACCTTTTGTCGAGCAGGTTTCGCCGTTGCTGTCGGCCGCTCTGCCTCCTCCAGATTCTCGTGCTGTCGGCGATGACCTTCTTCGTTCTGAATGTCCCACGGACACGTCCGCAGACTGAGTACCGAAAACAACAGGAGTATAGTTCCAACGCGACGTCCAGCAACGTGTCCAGCGTTGTGGAAATTCAAACCCCAGCTGGGCGAAAAGAGCAGCTGCCAACGACATCCAATCAGGTACACCAACTTCCAGCCGACACAATTTTGAGGGTGTTGTCCTGCATTTTGAAAAGTACCATGAGCCCCTCTTGTGGGTCGGGCAGGCGTTCATGGGTCTGGACTCCCTAAGCACTGATTGACTGTGAAGATAATTTGGCCCACAAATTAATTTTTGCAATAAAGGCAACCAAGGGGGCCGGAGAAAGTGGCTGTCAAAGAAAGACGGAGCTGGTGTACATCAAGACGCACAAGACAGGAAGCTGCACTGTCACCAACATGTTGTACAGGTGAGACCCTGTGTGCTCGTTTGACTCGTGTGACTAAAAGTTCTGAATGAAACGCACCAATGTTCAAATTTTGAGTTTCTATCTTGAAGAAATGCCCTTGTGCACAACATTTCTACACTGCTGTTTCGATACTTCCCGTACCCATGGAAGGACAACAAAAAGTGAGTTGAACTTGAAAGTCTGCCCTGTCCGCACACCAAATGCGTTGACTTCGGAATGTTTTGTGCTCATGCAGACCAAGCGTGTATTTTTTTCACTTTTCGACAAAAACCCAAGGGAAGAAGCACGAGAACGAGTCTGTTTTCCTGAACCCTCAGTTTTTTCTCAGAGGGAATGGCAGAATCTATTCACGCTTGGTGTGATCCCATTCGTGCAACCTTCACCTTTATGCATCAGATTTTTCCTGAGTGGAACGAGGTGGCTCTGGACAGACCACAACGAGACAATTCCGTCCAAGTACCATTTGGCTGCTGACCACATGAGATACGAAAGAGACAGTGAGTTCCATTTGCCGTTGGCGTGGGTTTTGTTGTTGCGTGTGAATACGAGTACATTGTTCGGAGGCATTGCGAGACCCTTCACTTCAGCCTTCGACGAGGTGATGGTGGGAACTCCTCTGTACGTCACGTCCCTGCGGCGCCCACTCGATCATCTGCGATCCATGTTCAACTACTTCGCTTTGGCCCAAGCTCTGGGTGAGGACAGTTTCCCCTGTTGAGTTCTCTCGTATATTCCAGCTTACCACAAATGCCACATGCATGTGTTCCGTTTCTGTGCAGGGATAAATGCTTCGTATGACGACCCGGTTGGGGAGTTCTTGAGACATCGAGACAGGTATCCAATTGGATCGATGAAGAACGCGCAGAAGGTTGATAACAGGTAATTACACAGCTTGACCCAACTCTCTCAACTTTGGTTTGCCTGTTTTGAGGAAGCGACAGTGTGCTTCATCCTGTACGTACGAATGTTTTGTGAACAGAAATGCAGACATGCTTGGGTTCCCTCCAAATGACGAGACGGATGAGCAGCTGGTCAGGCAGTTTCTTAACAGTGAGTTGGATTTCATCTGCACCTCGCAAAAGGTGTTGTTTTTGACATGTTGAAATGATAGTTTCACCTCAACACAAATGTGTCCTCTTCTGGAGTCATGTGACCAAGTCATTGAAGGAGAAGCAGTTGTAATTTATTGTAAAGACTGCCATTTGTCCTTCCTTTTCCTCAAGCTGCATTCAATTTCTTTGTTCTCGTTAATTCCTCCTCCACCAGAGAAACGCATCAAATTCTTGGGGAATCAAGACTTGAGATCAACAATCTGATCAATTGGACACCTCCCTCCCCAACTAAAAATTTGCACAAAATTTGCTTGAAATATTTTGGGGTCCCGGGTGAACTTCCCCGAAACAACATTTACCATCGCCTCATTCTGAAGGATGCCGGCTCGGCGGCCTGTCTACACTGACAAGTGTTCTTGTTCACAATGGGCAAGAAATCCCTGATAATTTTTATCAACAGAATGTTACGCCAAAGGGGGTCTGGATACGAATCACTGCATCAATTTAGTGTGCAAATTGTGACTTCTCACGCAGAAATATCACGAGAATTCGGGCTTGTGATGATAACTGAGTACATGACTGAATCCATGGTCTTGCTCCGCCGCAAGATGTGTTGGGACCTTGCAGATGTCCTCTTCGCTTCCATAAATGTCAGGTTTGTAACATTCGCGCAAATAGTCTGACAAATGCTTTTGTCCATCGGTTGTTCTTTGCCGTCCGTCGCAAAAGTTTAGCCATCTGGGAGCAATCAGACTTGTGTCGTCACTGCACTGTCGCAAGCGATTAGTGGAACAGCGGGTGGTCTGTTCTATCTCAAGTACCTCGTGATTTATGGTCTGAGGGTGCTGCTCTGCGAGGCGAGCCCGCGAACAGGCAGATCCGATTTCTTCGCACCAGCGAGTGTGAGATACTCATACTTTTGTTGAACTGCTACGAGTAGAGTCAAACATGTTTTTTCTTTTGTCAGGAAATACAAACACAAAACAACAGAACTCGATCCTGAGCTTGTTGCGCTTCATCGAAAGTTCAACAACGTCGATTACCTCATGTACGAGCACTTCAACACCACTTTGTGGCAGGACATCCAATTGCAAGGAGATGATTTCTGGGACGAATTGGAGGTGTATGAAAAGTACTTGGAGAAAACTGAACAATACTGTGACACAGTTTACAAAGCGATGATCAAAAATGTCTCTCAAGTTTACAGTTTGTACAAGAGCATGGAGCCTCTGATTCTCCCGGAAACGAAATGGGGACCAAATGAGGAGATTGACCCAGTTTGGTGCCTTGTGTCCAGGATTGACATCATGCCTTTCTACAACATACTTAGAGTGAAGCAGGTTCCACAGGTCTGTCAGCATCTGGAAGCCAAAGAAGAAAAGACGAACGCTTACACATTTCGAATCAACAACGAAAAGAAATCCATCCAGATGTCCCCACACTTTTGTGCCAGAAATGCGGAGAATCTGTTGGTGCCTTTGCAGACTCTTGCAGCCAAAGGTCAATACATGTGGACATAGTTTGCAAAACAAGTTGAGAGCGATTCCAAAGAATATTCCAGGGATCAGACAACACCATCCCGAACTGGAGGGTCAAGACAGCTGAAGGAACACCGAACGTGGAGACGGGTTCTTTCTCAATGCAATTTCCACACTCGAGAAAGTACAGAACTGCCCCAGCGAGATTGACTGGATTTTCACATTGGATTATACACAAACAGCACGGAGATAAACTTGCCGTGCATACAAGGCTTAGCTGAGGGTCATCCTCCATGTTTTACCCAAAGACAGAAGTTGATATTGGAGTGAATTTTTGCAGCAACTTTCGGTGCAATTTCAGCAGCTTTGTGTGGATATTCCTGACCAGTTTTAGTCAATTTATTTGGTTGTTTGCGTGTGGTACAGAACAAAAGAAGATGTTGTGATCAAGATATTCTGCACACGAGACTTTTAGTTCTGCACTGGAACTCCACGCGGAGCACCACGCAGAAAATCCCCCAAAAGGAAAAAGTTGAAAGGATCGCACCATTGGGGTACTGTCCACCCTTTCTCCGGTTCAAAGAATAAAAAAAGAAAACTGCTGCTCCTCATGCCAAACCAAAAGACGATCTCTCGTCAATCCATCTCATTGCTTGAGACGAGGTTTTGCCCACTACATTCATCAATCCGACGAGGAAAAAACTTGTAATTTTGTTGAGATTGAGGTGTGCGCCCACGCTTGTACTTCATTCTTGGGACTTATCATCAAGGTTCTTGTCAAAGCTGTTCTTTCATATCTTTTTAATCAACCAATGACAGATTTTCAGAGCCATCGTCACAGGCCTGCATGCAGAGCACAAGGCCTTCACGGCCCGAGAAAGCAGGTCCAAAACTACGACACGAATACATGCGCAATTTCTGTGTTTGTATCAATCGAAATATCAATGTCTGTTGAGAGCGTTGAACAAAATATACGAGTTCGAAAATTGTCCTGATATGCGTTGTGTGGGAGTGTTTTGCGCAAACAAGCACATTTGCTGCAAGTTCATGTGTATAATTGGAGTCATGAGCGACAGGCTGCACGATTCGGGTCACTTGCTTTCTTGTTGTGCGTCATATGATTGAACCAGGAAGTTTTTCTTTTTGCAATCCTGTCAACCGACACAGAAATTCTGGGTTGCCTGCTTGGCAGACTCTGGTCCGCCACTGAAAAATATAAAACCTTCCAATGGCTGAGCTGTGGATGGAAACTTGCTGCAGTGCTTGCATGCGATCTTTTGTTCCTGACGGATATGGACTTCTGGATGCAGCCTGGAAACGAATCACAAGGTGAACCTCGATCTTTGCTTCATGCGTCATCGCTAAATGCAGCAACCACATGTCAGTTTGGAATCGACTGTGTGGAAGATCTATGTAAAGACGAACTTGGTTTGGCCTGGGTCCACCAGATCCATTGAAACTAGATTGCTGAGTGATTTTCCATTGAGAGCTTCAGTGGATCCTGGATCGCGATAAAATGACCCTGCCTCTGTCTTCACCAATATCTGAACCCGACCCAAGCCCAAGCCATGGTCATTGTCCTTGCATTGGCCCTGACCCCAGCCCCAGCTCCAACCGCAGGCCGTCTCCAGGCCCATCCTCAGCCCCAGCCCAGGCCGAGACCCAGCCTCTGGCCTTGGCCTTACCCCAGCCCCCGCCCCCGCCCCACCCCCCCCCCCCACCCCCCGCCCCCCCCCCACCCCCCCCCCCCCCCGGCCCGGCGGGCCCGCGCCCCCGGACGTAAAGGTTTTGCTGGAGGTTATGTGTTGCCCTTTCCAGTGTCACACAACAAAATGTAAAACTCCCACAACCTCAGTCCTCATTGCACCACGCTTTTCTGGAGGGGTAGACGTTACTCTTCGACAAGTTTGCCCCTCATCATCCTGCGTCACGCGCAGGCAGGCCGCGCGTGGACATGATGGTCCAATTCCAGCCACAAACAGAACCCCCCCCCCCCGTCCGCACCTTTTTGGACTTCTTCCTGGTGGTCGTGTGAGAGGACGTGGGCAGGTTGGTCTGCTTCTGAACATTTCCCGGCAGCTTCCGCAGCATGGCGGCCGCGTCCGGGTTCGCAACACTTTCACTGCCGCTCTCCCCCTGCAACCAGATGAATATGTCATGAACCTTGGCACAAAACACTTGCGATTGCTGACAGACAGACTGACGATCACAAATTTGACCATGATATAAACACCACAAGAATCGAAGAAAGGAAGGAATCTTTGATTCCGTTCAATGAACCCAACACAAATGCTTTGTCACTCGAATCACTCAAATCTGTGTTTGTTTCTTTTCCGACATCTCATGCGCCAGTGAAGCCACAAACTGACAATGTTGGGCGCGTGTTTGTGTGGTCTTTCGGACAACGTCAGATGTGCAGGTGCATCGTCTGATGTACCTATCCCTGGTTGCCAACAAAAGGGTTGCATCAGACGATGCACCTGCCCGTCTGACGTTGTCTGAAAGCCCACACAAACACACACACACACACACACACACACACACACACACACACACACACACACGTCCCCTCGCACCTAAACACGGACTTTTCTCACGTGAACTTTATAAACGCACCACCACCTCAATGTCAATGAGCACAACACAGAACCTTCACGGTGAATGCTCGTCAAGCTAAGTTAGCGACACACTTGGGACCGTCACGGACTTCACCCGTAGGTTATCTCTTGAGAGTATTCGTCCACTCGCCCAGGTTAAAACAGATCAAAGCCATAAATAACGCCACAAGATGTACTGAGGACGCGACAAAAGTCAGGTTAGTTTCGCGTCATTCTACAACTGCGGTCACAAAACCTGTCCTCTCATCATGGTTCTCACCCTACAAAAACTCCTTTTTCAACTGGTCTCGAAAAGTCATTGTGTGATTCCACAAGAACCATTTTTGTACAATGTGAGAACCCTGTCCGAAGTCCACTGACGAAAAAAATTCACGACGAGCAAGCGCATTCTCTACTACAGCAGTAGCATGACTGCGCACTTACCACTGCTTCGTTCTGAAGGATGTTTTGTTTCTTGGCTGTGGCTGGCCTGGGTCTGGTTTCCTATGTGTGTGTGCAAGTTCAAACCAGTGTGCGAAAAAGAGAAGGCAGTTGCGCAGACTCTCCAGGTGTTTCTCCGGAGCAGTTCAGAAAATTGTCCCCTCCTCGCGACTCTCAACTTGCATTTGGCTCTGAGCCTACAAGACTGGACGAGACTGGGGTAACGTCTCGCGATTGGGAAAGACGACACGATGGCACGCTGTTCTTTGAGGCTGGGGATAAGAATCAGCCGCTGTGTGACTGGCTGTTTTCACTTCAAAACATCACTGGCGGTGCAGGTATTGAGCACAACTGTGCAATTTGTCTGGACGAAACCGTCAAACTGGAACTGCAGGATTTTCCCTCAAAACGGCCACCTGTTCCTTCAATAACTTTATGAATGGACGACGAGTGTGACACTATCCGATCACCACAAACGTACTTGGTTATGCAACGGTTGACAGTGACGCGAGAGATTTCTGTTCAAGTCTCCGTGGACAGACGATGTGTAGCAAAAACGTGGGCAAACCCCACGCACGTGCAACTCACCCCGAGCCTGAATCCACCTGAGCGCGGCGTGTGTCCCGTGATGCGTTTGAACTCGATGTCTTGGCGTCTCTGCCGCGCCGCCTCCCTCGGCCGCAACACTCGCTCCGAGAACGAGTCCGCCTGAAAATGGACCCAACACATTTCTCGAGGTGTTCCTGCACACTGTCAACAATGCCCCACCGAGTCCGAGGGCAGTCTCAAAGAAAAACACTGACGTTGACGACAGGACTGCAGATTTTCTTGTTCGGCGATGAAATGAATCGACCAAATGTGATCCACAACTTCGGTTTTGGCTTCACAGACGTCCGTGCACCACGACTCTTATCTGGCGAACAAGGTACCCAACCGCATCTCCATCACGTTCCATTTGACGCGCTCCTTCTTCCCCATGAGGAAACTTCTGGCCCACCACTTCAACACGTCATAACGTGCAGGACTCTTCCGGATCGTTGGGCCCCCAGCAACTCACCCTGACCCTTGATCCATTGGAAATCAAGTCTCAGAATTCTGCGAGAAATACGCTCGCAGGGTGATCAAAAGACCAGGCTGTTTCATGATGGTTCCAACTTGGCAAAAGCAGAGTGTTTACGTTCCTGAAGTCTTGACAATAATTGCATCCTTTTTGCACAATTTGTTTCAGTGGTTTGTGTTCTAAACAAATGCATTTTTCTTCAAATTCGGAAACAGGACGAGCTGCAATGTTCGTCATTGACTTTTTTCACCTTCGTCTGAGAAGAAAGCGAAAAAGCCTTGGACGGGTGACAGTTTGTTGTGTTTTGGTTTGGTACCTGACCTTGACCGTCCACTTTAGCATTTGCGGTTTCTAATCTTGTGTTGCGGTTTCACTACAGGTTGAAAGCTGTCAGCCAACTGGAACGAACAGGTTGCTTGTTTGCAACAAAAAAGAAGAACGAGCATGATTGGCTGACAAGACTGTGGGAAGCCACAGGTGCACAAACTGTTTCTGAACTGTCCATTCCCAGGCTCAAGTCTGTTGATTTTTAACAACACGATGTTGTGAAGACCAGAGGCCAAGAGAATGTCACGAAACCTCTCCCAGGTAACTGCCCTGCTTCCATCGACAACCACCAAAGTCCGTGTGTCCGTGTTACGCACCTTGTACTTGTGTAGGAGCTGCGTTTGGCGTCGAGCCTCAAGACGTCTCGTCTCCAGCTCATTCTCACTCAACGTGCGATCTGCGAACAGCAACGTGGGCATTTTGTTGCGGAAAATGCCGAGATATGGAGTTGCCTGTCACACACGATACCGGTGCATTTTGAGGTGAAACGTGAGTTTATGAATCGCGAAATTTTCTGTCGTGCAACTCTTTTTAATTTGTGACCATTCGCGAAGTGCAGACCCCTAACACATATATTTTTGCCGGCAGCAACTGTTTTGAGAAACGCCCACAAATGCCCACCCACGAACAAAAACGAAAAGTTCACCTCACTTTCCACCACATAATTACAATCACCAGATTCACTCGAACATAAATTACACCAGAGTACAAGATGAACCCCAACATTTGCTTCCCTTTTCTGGAAGTGACTCACAAAGTATACCCTTCATTTTGTGCAAACCTTTGGCACAAAAGGTGCGTCTTACAAGGATGAATACGGAATGAGGCACCATAGTCATTGCACTGAGAACTATCAGGCCAACAAGACGGCGCGCTGAAACAAACCCAAGAAATTTTTCACATTTTACACGGAAAATAGAGCCTACCCGTACACAGAGCCGAACACGGTTCAGATGGAAAGACACCAAGTCACCATCACCTGCATTTGTCCTGAACCACACTTCTCACCTGACTCTTCGATGCCTCGTAGTCGTTTCCACAGGTTTTGCAGGCGCTTCCAGAGACTGCAGAATCGCTCCCACAAAGGGCTCAGCAGGTACAACGTCAACACGATGATGGCCAGCACCATCAGACTGCGGCAACCCCACCATATCACCGTCCGGATCTCAACTGCAACCACAGAAAAGCAGACGTGGTCAGAGAGAACAACACAAAGGGAAAAGAAAGGACACGTACTCGTCCATGGCACTTGGCGAGAGCCACAAAACTGACGTCCACAGACAGAGTAAAGGACAGACAGAGACGAACCACGCAAAATTTTAGAGGTCAGCGGCGCAAAGTTCAGAGCAGGTCGAACAAAGTGGGAACCAAATTGTTGACCAAAGGTTCACGCGTCTAGCACGAGACCGAAATTCAAACTGTAACATTCCACTGGTGAGAAGGTGACTGCCACACGTCCAAACGTGAAACTTACTCGTATGTCAAACATTCAGAACAGAAATTTTCCATCTGCAGTGCAAACGTACTTGTTTGATGCCTGGCCACACCAAATTTTGGAGCGAAAATTCAAGCGTCCCACACCACCAAAAGGGGGGGAAACAAACTCTACATGTATTCTATGTGTATTCCGAGACCTCTTTTCCCTGTGATCAAACTTGTTTCGTGTGACTTTTCAGTACAAACTGAGTGACAAGGTACATTCACGGTCCTGAGCTTGTCAGATTGTCTCCGGGACGCGAAGAAAGTCGTGAAGAGAAATTCAAGCAAATTTACAACAACAACAAAAAATCTAAGTATTTCTCCTCAGCTGTTTCTGGATCTGCATGGATTGCTCCTCAAAGTTCAAGCCGTGTGTCAAACCAAAGAACATCGGGTGAGTTTCCGAGTACCAAAAAACGTGTTTGCCATCTTGACGCAACCGATGTCCTGACGACAAGAGAGATCAAGCACAGCCTCAATGTACTCACAAACACAACTTGATGCTGAAGAAGGGCTGAATAAAGTTCTCACGATGAAGGTGCAGCAGAATATTCGCAATCAGTTGTCAGTGCAAAACCTGTGAGTTTTGAGCAGGAACACATATCAAACGGATCAACAATAACTTACAAGTCTTGTTCTTGTGTTTGTTGCGTCAAGTTAGGTTGGTTGTCTGACGTTGTCCGACTGTCAACGTCAGCCAACATTCCAAGAACTTTTGAGCGAAAGTGCCACAAAAACGCGTCAGTGTGGCGTGAACAAGTAATTCAAACACGCTTTTTCAATCACAAGCTGCACAATCGAGCCGTGCTTGGTGTTCTGGAAATCTCCGGTTCTCCACGTGTCTGCGTCTCTCTGAACTGGTTTTTTTCCATCAGGTGAAGGTGAATAATTGTACACCTGATAACAAACCACACAAGGGTTCACAGCCACAGGCTATTGTAACCAATATTATCTTATCTCGGAAAGAATCCGCGTTGCGTGCCAATGGCTCAGGCTTGCAACCAAACAGGTCTTACGCGCCACGGCAAAGATGGACAAGGTATACGAAGCGCAATCAGGCACAATTTTTGACATGGACGTCATACTCAAATTTGAAAATCAATGGCACGCAAATAGTGTTTGCCTTCCCCTCCCCCCCCCCCACAAAATTCCTTGATTCAAAGCAGCAGGATGGTGTTGGAGGATTTGTTCGTACACGAACGCCGAAGAACAGCTCCAAACCCCACCCGAGTCCAAACTTTTCGCCTTGATAAAACAGCAGGATTGACCTGTCCTATCTGGCACTCATCTAGATAAAACTTGAGCAGCAATTCGATATATTTAAACCCGCGTGCGAAAGGTTGGGAAAACAGGGAGTCAAGTATAGTCAAGTATTAAACGAAGAACACATGCTCTTGTGACAGTGGATTTTTTTGTGTGAACGGTAGGTGCCTGGAAGACCGTGAAAAATCCCGTTTGCAAGCACAGTTCTCCTGTGTCGGGAACCCGATAATTCGCGAGTGATAATTCGCGAGTATTTTCGGAGCCTCTCGACTTTCACGGCCTTCCCTGTCCAAGCACAGAAAATTGTTGATGCGCTTCGGATTCCAAATCCAGCCACACTTGTAAGTACAAATGCTGAGCCAAAACACTTCGAGTCACAGGGAGATTGGATGATCTGCGCCAGTGCCACTTGTGATCGTGGTCCACAGTGGCAGGTCGAATCTTTGGCGCCATTCTTTTACATTCTCCCTCAAAAGAGAACGGAGAAGATTGAAATCCTGGGAACCTTAGGTTTTGCAACAGGCTAGTACGTGACCTCATTGTGGCAGAAGTGAGTACACCCACTGCAAAAAAGGTTCCTATTCAATCACACCACTCTTTTCTCGACCAAAGGTCTCAAAAAGTCACTGTATGATTTCACAGGAACCATTTTTGCAGCGTGGGTGAACCCTTACGTCAGTGATGCTTGGTGCACCATCATTCTCCCCTTTGGATCCCGAGCTTCAATCAGGTTCCCGGGAAGGGAGCCCCATATGTTTTGGAATAGGAAATCACATTCTCTGGGCAGAAACCGGGTTTCGGAGAAGGTAAAAGAACAGCACCTAAGACCAAATCTGTGTGGGAGAATTGCCACATCATCCTGGAGAACAGCATCATCAGATCAAAAATTGCCACGTCAAGAAGTGTCATCAAAAGAATCCAGATCTGGACGTCCAGATATCTAGATCCAACGCAAATTTGTTGCATCAAACACCTTTGACCCCACCCCTCCTGATCAATGCAAACAGTTTTTGGAACCACTCGAATCCTCCAAGGTGTCACAAATCCCGATCAAAAACGCAGACGCAGACTCAGGAATGGTTACCGTCTCAAAATTTTGGCCAGACGTCTGAAGGTATGAAGGAGACAAGGACACTATAATTGTGCAAAGTGGACGAGATCTAGATCTACTACATAATTTATCATACGAACTCAAAACGGTCACTTACAGAACACACAGGTCGCAGCAAGCAGCGTTAAAGCGCCGTAAAATGCCCAGTCCCTGGCCGTGGCCGCCATACTACTTCCGGTCTGCAGTGCTGCCACCTGGTCCACACGGCCTATAAAAGCACTTGCCCGGATTTTCTCGGCCTCTTTTCCACCGAGTGCAAAGCCACAGAGCACATTGTCAACAGCATTTCTTTTTTGTCATTTTTTCACACCAAAAATGCCGATGGAACAGCCCATAGTCAACGGAGACATCATGAATCACACAGGCGACGGACTGGACAGTTTCTTGTTCACATCAGAGTCGGTTGGAGAGGGACATCCAGGTGAGTAGATCTGCCCACATTTTGACAGCTTCGCACCATGTTCCCTGATGCAATCAAGTGTCCCCGGTGAATGGAACTGGTTCTGTCAGTCGGGAAAACGGATGCTAAAGCTCCAATCATTGACCAACAGTTAGATCGACCCTGCAGCGAAATAGATTGAGTTTGTGTGATGAAAATACGAATTTTCATTGAATGCCGTCAGTTTCAGTTGGTGCTTCAGACGATTTTTGTGTCCTAGACAGTGCTCTAGATCTATTTTCCACAACCGTGGTGAACAGAACTTAGATTCTAGATCTGGACTCCATGCGGATCAAAACATTGAGATCTGTCAAAGAAGCACCTGACTAGATCTACTCGTAGAGTCCAGATTCTACTGGTCATTTTGTGGAACTACTCTCTCGATCTATTCTTGAGGGCGATCTGGATCATAATTTTTACGTCGTCTCCCATCGTCTGCGGGAGGGAAGGAAACAACAGTGTAGATCTAGATCTAAATATGATCAAAAAGTATGGGTGGAGCAAGGCGATAGCCCTGCGAATAGGTCCGCCTCATTCTTGGGTGACGTGTTGAGCTACAGATCAAGCGATGCAGATCCATGAGATCCCTGTTGGTCACTTGGTTGCCATCAATAAATCTGGGTTCCCACTCCTGGAAAATCACGGCCAAACCTGGAAAAACAGGGGGGTTTTCAGCAAAAAGCCCGGAAAAATATTTTAAAATCTGGGAAAATATTTCTTTTGCATGTACTTGTAGCTTTTGGCTTTATGTTGCATATCAGGTGATGGCCAGTGGGAACTCACCAAAATATTTTATGTGGTAAGCTTTTGTGTTGTTACTTTTCAAAATAGCTATACACTGGTGATATGGTTTCCCCCAAGTGGGCTGTGCCTTGGGTTGGTGACCATTGAGGTACAGCCAGGCTTAGGCTAACACAGTCAATGGGGTTTGAACTTACAGTCTCTAGGATACCTAATTTGGTGACAGTTGGATTCCAACCCTATTCCCAAGGTGTTGGTCATAGGAGCAGCCCCTGTTGACCTGTTGCCAACCTGAGACCTGATGTTACCTTTATTAAAAAAGCCCAGTTTTGACAAAGATCTAGTTATTTGAATATAATACCTGGAGGGAAAGAGATGAAATTCAGAGGAGAGAGATCTAGCAAATTGAAGATAAACTGAAGAAAACAGCTTGGTTGATGTTTTGGACAATCAGAAGGAAAAACAAGCAAACACAGGATACTTGGTCCAAGATAAGTGTTGTTACTTCTGCCAAACTGAAAAAAAACTTGTCTGCTCTTGAAAATGTGGAAACAGAATAATTTGTCAGGCCCATTCACTTTTTTGCTGCTGATTGGAGGCCACACAGAAAACATAATACAAAAATACCTGGAAATTTCTTTGAAAACCTAGAAAAATCATGGAATTTTGTCACTTTGCTTTGGTGGGAGCCCTGATAAATTTTATGGCTCAGAATCTGACTTGAAGCCCAACCCCAGCCAGGTGGAAAGAACACAAAGATGAAAGTTGTGTTTTCAGGTGATTTGAGGAGGTTGCACTGTTGAAGGTCGCAAAAGCAACCGAAACAGTGCAACCAAACCAAATCACCTGTTGACAGCATCTACTGAAAGTATATACACAACAGTTTCATGGTCAATATAAATTTCACATTTCAGTCTTTTGGGTCTTTTTGAAGTTGTGTGGGTCAAGAATAATTTGCAAGGAAGAAATTTGTCATGTTTGCATTTTTAGGTTTTTGAGGGCAAGAAGTTCAAACTTTTGGGGTCAATAAATTTTGGACTTCACTGTTCAAAGTGGCTGATATCCCAGAAAGTATGTTGATCAGGTGTTGCACTTGTGTCATTTGTTTTTGTTTTTTTTTTTTTTTTTTTTAAAAAATTTTTAAATGGTTTTTAGGTGTTTTTAATGGCAAAATAATTAGTGATCAATCAATAGGAATTTTGGGATT
>JAAUXT010072948.1_pt1 | contig 22141 bp, 21 predicted proteins | sample 7278171 | NCBI WGS metagenome assembly JAAUXT01 (sample SAMN14350112, study PRJNA611818) | marine sediment metagenome | isolation source: surface marine sediment (1.8m) | place: French Polynesia: Moorea | collected 2018-08 | reverse complement strand
GTTGTGTTAACAAAATATCAATGTTGGTAGGGTGCATGGCACGCGAATGTCTGGTTTTTGTGTTCGCGAGTTGAGTGTTGTGTGTGTGTGTGTGTGTGTGTGTGTGTGTGTGTGTGTGTGTGTGTGAGAGAGAGAGAGAGAGAGAGAGAGAGAGAGAGAGAGAGAGCGAGAGCTTCCGTCTGTCCCTGTCTGTCTGTGGAACGTGTTTCTGAAGTGATGATGTTCTCTGTAGGAGTTGGCCTGGTTCCCGTTCGCTACCCGCTCGACCGGCAGCCCGGCTGGAACGCGGACTCCGTCGCCTTCCACGCGGACGACGGAATGTGAGTACACGCACACAGACATACACACACACACGCGCGCGCGCGCGATCTCTCACACAGTCTCTCGGTCTCGGTCTCTCAAGCGATCGAGCGATCGCACGGTTTGTCCCTTCGCAGATCTGAGCACCAGCTTTCTCTTTTCGCACTTTTGTTTTGTGTTCGGCACTGTTCTGCGTCCAACGCTTCGCTGACAGTCCTTTGGAGTGGAGACGACAAGAGCTTTCGATTGCGTGAACGAGAAGTGATTCGATCAGTTGCGACTTACAAGTGTCGTGCTTTCACATTGAAGTCTGTTCGCTGAGGGAAGCGCTGCGATACATCACCGAATCACGCGGGAGCCGCGCGGGATTGGACGACTCCCTCTGGCTTGTATCTGATGTTCAGTTCCAGAATCTGGGATTGTGAACAAAAAGAATTGGTTCCAAAAATAGAGCAGTGGAATTTTTCCTCGTTTCTTTTCAGGACAGCTGAAGATGTTGTTCTGGTTTATGTTCTTCCCAAAGTGCTGTGGGGCTTGTATACTTGTCTGGAGACAGTGACTGCGTAATGACGATTTGAGTTGGTGTCAAAATGTGATCTGAAGGAGACAGACTAAACAGCGTGCATGTGGTGTGTTGGGGGGGGGGGGAGGGCACATGTGCGGGGAGAGGTTCCACTGGATCCTCCCCCCTTTGACGTTGGAAGCCACAAGGACAACCGGAAGGCAAAGGACTTGTCCTTTGACCGGCTGCTTGAAGTTTGCGTCAGATAATGGAGGAGCAGTTTGGAAGTCTGCGTGCAGGAAGCCAATAAACGCTGGACCCAATCGCGCATTCACGCACGTAGAACCTTGAGTCGACCTGCGCCATAAACATTGCTCCAGCGGTTGTGTTAGAGCTCCCAGTCCATAAAAGAACAGTGTTTTACCCTTCTCTTCGCTCACTCAGGAAACGCACACAACTTTGGTGTTTATCCTACGCAAATTGTATCCTGCAGTGATGATGTACTGTGGGGACCACTGGTCGAACAGATCACCATTCGGTTGTTCCAAAGCCGGTCATGGATTCACTCTTTTGTTTGCGATGCTGGTCAACGTGCGCGAAACAAGGATGTGCGCGGAGAACTTCATCACCCGTGCCTGGGGTTCCAACTTGTTCCGAGCAAGAGTTGCTCAGACGTGGAATAGCACTGCACACTCAGATCCACTGTTTGTCGACAAGTCACTGCGGTCTCATCATCAATCTGTCAACTGAAACCCCTTGGTCTTCCCCCGGAACATCTGCTTTTCTGCAGTTCGCAAGGAGGATTGCGTTCCAGTTGAAACAGGAAAACCAAGCAAATGTCAGACCGAACGTTTGATGCTCGTACTGCGTGCATCATTGCTTCGTTGAGTCCAAATACGTAGAAATTGGCAATATTTTCTGGCTACAGCGATGATCACGCGTGTACCAAGTCAGTGACCTTCTTGCAGAGTTTCTTTCTGTCCTGCTGCCAAGTGCGTGTCAGACAGACGGGAGGCTGCAGGCCATATGGAAACTCAAGATATCACAGGCAAGGACTTGTGTCTCGCATGTTGGGAGCTCGGCTGGGCTGGATCCGATTACGTAACCGGCCCACGCCTGCAGTGCAGACACTTTTTTCAACGGGTGTTTGTCTCGTGTATCGGCTGGTCGGGACGAGTCGGGACGGGGCGGCTGCCACAGCAGCTCTGCAGCCGAGGTTTTTTTCACAGCCGCCTGCAGTTCGGCTGCAGTGCACGGGACATCCGAGCCGTCCGACCGTGGGCGGGAGAGGAGACGAGGGGAGAGGACAACACTGACATTGTATCGTGGATTTACGCGACCAGATGGTGATGGCGTATTGAGGCAAAACAAGAGAAAGGCTGGGCTCATGCAGAGGATATGGGCAGCAAAAGCAACAGCTTTCACAGCAGTGTGATGGATAGCACTTTCAGCAGATAACCTCGATTCGTGGCACACGCCGCTTGATGCATTTTTCCGGTTGATACGACCGCGATATGTTCGCATTAGGATGATATGAGGGGAAGTAGTGTGTGATTGGGGGTGAGGTTAGTGATGGGTGCGGCGGTCGGATGTGACGGGCCAATTCCCCCGTGTTTGGGCAGCTGAACGAGTCGTTCATTGAGTCGCAAACTTCGGCGTGACAGATCAGCTGTAACTCTGCGGCGGTGTCCCATTCGGCGGTGGGTCCCAGGGAACACGGTGCGTTCCGAGCGCATTGGTGCGCCAAATCGAACACGGCCACAGAGGACGGGCTGCGAGCCCGTCAAGGACAAACTTCTTCCTGCGCCAAGGGCAACGCGAACGGTTTGGCTTTGGACAATGGGCAGTTCTTGCCTGTTGGCTTGAGCCGATGAATTGAGGCCTGTTCTCCGCAGCCATTCGCAATGCATGAAGTCCGCAGCACTGGAAGTCAGCGGTGGTGTTGGGAGGGAAGGAAAAGTCAGGGAATGGTTGGGCGAGAAAGGTGGGGGTGGGTGGAGGCAACATTCTCGGGCAGCAGGCACGAGCCATTGTAGAACACGTGGTCGAGTGTCTTCCGAGTTGGATTGATATCCGACATGGGAGATGGGCCTGAGTGGTTTGGCGTCTTGTCCATTTCCTCGCGTCAAACAAAGCTGCTCGTGCAGAGGCTTCGAATCGGTCTGCACTTCACTCGGAATTCTCGGCTCTTGTTCTGTCCCGTGTTGCAGAACATGGATTGTTTGGGACCAGCTCACCCTGGTGGGCCTGTTGGAGCCCAACGGCGAGACGTTTCTGCGTTCTCCCAGCGCTGAAGATGGATGAGAACCTCCGAGCTCAGGGTTTGTGAGACGAGAGCCGCCGGAGGATTCTTTAGTCGTCCGAACAGGACACGACCACTGGGTGTCAACGTCCTGGAAGTGCTCCGTTCTCCAACACCGGCCTCTGCGTGTGAGCAAAATGTCTGGGGCGGAGGAATTGCGGCGCAGTCCTGAAGTGCCTCAAATGAGCCATTCGGAGGGAAACCACCCACTCAGCTGGGACCAGATTCTGCGTCCGCTGTTGAATCTGTTGATTGTGGCGCTGACGAAAATTGATTATCAACGCCAAATTTACCTTTGGAGTACATCGCCGTCCTGTTCCAGTGTTTGTTTTCTGCTGCAAGTTGCAGCAACTCAACAGCAACCAGAAACGGTCTTTGTTCTCCTGATGACGAGTCTTCGGGAAATGTATTGGGAGTGCCCACTTCAGATTCGCCTGTCGCCGACCCAACGTCCTCACCCAATCTGGACTTTAATTTGTCGCCGTGTACGGCGTTCTGTGCTGGGTCTTCAGGGACTCCATTGTCTCTTGCAACGCTGGGTGCCGACGGTGAAAGGAACCCAGTGCTGAATTGAGCGTTGCCTGCCTGGAGTGTTTTCCACTGTCACAGTTTAACAGTGAATGATGGCAGGCGTGTGTTGAATGCGAAAAAAGGAAGAATTCTCATCAACAATGCATGGCCCGAGCCCCCTCGGGACCGGAGCCCCGTGCCCTCCCCCCGCACCGTATTCAAGCGCCGTGGTGTCGGGAGCGATGCGGGACGATCCGGCGCGCTCGAGTGCGGCGTCTTCTGTTCGAGGAAGTTCCAGTTTAGAATGGTGAAAACAGTCGATCTTTGAAAGCCAAGAATATGAGATCTGAGTCGAATCTCAGCCGGTCCTTCAAAGCTTCAGGTGTGAGATGTGAGATTGCGTTTGAGACTTCAGGATCCAATCCGTCAGGTGCCGTCTGGTCGTAGTTTCTGACGACAGCCAGTTTGTGGGAAAAGTGGAGAGGGATCACCCAAACCATTTGAACGACCTGTAGAGGGTTCTGAGGGCCGTGTCGTGAACTGTTGTCAAAGCGCATCAGAGTTTATCAGGGAGTTCGGCGGAACCTTGTGCTTGGCAACAGCTCAGAATCCATCACAGAGAAGGAAAGCATCGTGATTCGGAGCCAAATCTCTGTTGAGGTCTTTTCATCGTCTCTGATTCAATTTGTTGGTGAATTCCACCCAGCTTCTTCCTCAGGACCGATCTGCGAAGACAAACATCGTGGGCTGCGGGGCCGCTCGCCTTTCAGTGCGGACAGACCGATTCAGCTGCATTGAATCTTGAGCGGTTCTCCCCTCCCCACTCAGGGGTCGAAATTGAATCTGCGGACCCTCCTGACATCTTCATCAATGAATACGCTGCCTGCAGTGTGTCCTCGCGGCGTCTTTTTGTGACCACATTGCGGATGCTCCTCGGGCCTGTGGGAGGAACTGCTTGGCGTGGGGGCCAAAACAGCTTCGCTCGTACTCTGCGGCGGTGGAAACATTCAAGAGACCAATCTGCTCCTAAAAGCAGCAATATTTCACCGGGCCATGCATTTTGTAAAAGGAAAGAGTGTTTGGTGGTGGTGGAGAAACTGCTTTATCCAGCAGCGGCTTGTGGAATGGGATCAGATGCGCAGGGACTGGTGGAAGGAACGGTCGGGATTCCCGTGCGCGAGCATCCACCGGCGGATCCGGACTTTGGGCCCAATGAGGCGGAATTCAAATTCTGAACGATTTGGCATGTGACGAGAAAAGCCATTTGTGACTGGCGCAAATAGACAGACGGAAATCAACATTTGGGAGGAAAGCGATGGGGGTGGCGCTCCTTGGTGGATCCGCCCCTGGATAGTCGCGCCGGATTTCCCCGGCAAGGGTCGCCGACTGGATTCATTCCACTATTGATCCGGTGCGTGGATCAAATCCAGAGCGCGACCCGGAAACCGAGAGTCTCCAGTGATTCTTGCGCTTCTTAGTCAAATGAAGACATTGCAGGGAGGATCGGAGTGGTTTCATTTGAGTCCAGCATGGATTTAATGTGACGCGATCAAGAGTGGGCTGCAGTGGGTGTAAACCGGAGAAGAAACAACGGGACGCAGATCGGGAGAATCATCATTTCGTGCTGCATTGGATGGTGACTTTGGCCTCTCTTGGCGTATTTCGGAACCATTGCTTCTGAAGGATCTTCACGTTTTGAGAACTGCTCTTGAATCTGGTTCTGGAGACGGAGATCGAGTTGGATGAAAGCGCACTGAGCTCCAGGCGTAGAATCCGGAATGGGGGGCTGTAACTCCCTCACCGAGGTCATCAAAGTCATAGCGAAACGGTAATGTCGTCTATGTTGTGTCTGAACTGCGTCTTTGTTCGTGGAAATCCACCTGTCTTGTCAGTGCGTCTGCCCTTTCTTCTGCTGTGTTGTGCTTTCCTGTTCCAATGTCTGTGTCGTCTTTCCGTGTCTCTGATTAAAAGTGTCCTGAACACAGCACAAATTGAGCCTGTTCTATGTTCACCTGCACAAATGAGAAATTAGCTTCGGTTTTGACCGGCAAAGCGGACGCAGCTGTTCTCTCGCCCAACTCGCGCGCAACTTTTGACATGAAATACGACTCGGATGCATCAGTTGTTCCTGGTTGGGCCTCGAAGATCTATGTATCACGGAACGTCGAACGGCCGGTGCGACGTGGGCGTCACACGCACAGAGGGCTGGCCTGTGCCAATCCACAACGGTTTATTTTCGCGTCGCGAAAAAAGGCAATTCCGGTGGTTATGTCGTCTCTTTGGGGCACGCGTGGGTGTGATTGACATTCTGAAAAGTGCACGTCTTTTTCTGGTCCCGTCATCAGTGAAAGAGGGAAAAACAGAAAAAGACTTTCGTCTGTGCATCGCTTTGTTACAGACTGTTCTTGTCTCCATGGTGATTGAACATGATCGAATCACACAAATCCGCGCGTCAGATTTGATTTCCTCTCATCTTGGGGGAATCATTATTCATTTCATCTCCCCAATTCTGAGTGGAAATTGTGTCGAGGGTCCAACAGGGAAAACAGCTCGGCCTGAAATTCCTGTCTTCCAGCAGCGTACACGATGCACGATATCGAGCACAGCACAGGCTGCGGGAGGAGACGCAGTGGACAGTGGACTCACGTTTGCTCAGGGATTGGGGCCGGTGAAGGGAATAAAGATCAGCAAGTGGGGCTTTGGTGATGTTCGTGCTTTTGGCCACACTGGCCAGGGCTTTTCCTTGCAAATTTGATCTCGGTTGTGGGTTTTGCGAAACCTGTACTTAAAACTGCTGTTCCTTTTCTTTGTGTGGGTGTGGGTGTTCCACATGGGCTTCTGTCTTTCGCAGGTGCCGGTTTTACGCTTTGATTGGTTCTCCTGTTTTCCTCTGCGAATAGTCATTCAAGTCTCTTCTGTTGCAGATAGTTCACGCTTCCTTGCATTGCAGGTTGTTCAAGTCGAACGGGCGGGGCCGGCGGTTCGGGGAGAAGTGTCGCAGCGGAGATCGCGTCGGCTGCGGCATCAAGTTCGAGCAGGTGATCGAGGACGGACTCGCCCGACAGATGGTGCCAGTCTTCTTCACGCGCAACGGGAAGGAGGTGAGCAGAGTGGTCAGGGAGGGGAGCAGGGGTCAGGGAGGGGAGCAGGGGTCAGGGAGGGGAGCAGGGGTCAGGGACCACTGCCGCCTCAGCGGAATCGCCTGTTTTCTCTCCTTGGGCTCAAAACAGGTGGTGATCGCGCGCCCCAACACGTGTAAGTGTTGCTTGTTTGTTGTTCAGATCGGGACGGTGCTGTGCGCGTTCCCGGGGGACGGGCTCTTCCCCGCGGTCGGGCTGCACTCGGAGGGGGAGGAGGTGCGCATCAACCTGGACGCCGAGTGGGAGCACAAGGACGTCATCCTCATGTCCATAGACAACTGCGAGGAGGAGTGGTCCCGGCTACACGACGTCCGTATCAACGGCATGGTGAGTGTGTGTGTATTTAACATTGAGCTGTGAACCACCAGGAGAAAGATTCAAGAGAATTTCCGTTGCCAGTGATGCTGCTGTTCGAGAGGCGCCAGCTTGCGCGAGAGAATGGTTGAAGTGAGGTTGAGCTCGCTGTGTTGTGTGTTGCAGTTGTTGGAGTACACGGGTCGCGGGAAAAGCATCATCGACGTCGGTCTGGCTCAGGCTCGCTTCCCGCTCGACACGACCAACCACTACTTCGAGATAGAGATCGTGGACCCAGGAGAAAACTGCTACATTGCAATAGGCCTTGCCAAAAGAGTGAGTCGTACCCACGGACTTCTCGTGATATCGTGAAAGGTTTTGGCGCAGGCTGCACCAAATGTGTTATCTGTGAAGCAATCCGCACCGTCAGCTTCCCGCAGTGATTCATCAACTTCTCCCATCATCTCCTAACACGTAGTGCGCTGTTTAATCTCTCCCGAATCTTATGTGTGGATCCTGTTTGGTGGTGGCCTTCGTCGTTTTGAATGTTCAATGGAATTCAAACGAAAGCCTTTTTTCGGATTCGCTCGTGCATTTGGTGGGAGCGGCTGACTTTCTCATTTCTACTCCAGGAGAACTCGATCGTTACACGTTCTCCTGGTTATTTTGCACGGACTGTTCGCCTCGGTGGTGACGGCTTTGTCGTTCATTGCAGGATTATCCCCGAGACCGGCATCCAGGGTGGAACAAGGGCTCCATAGCCTACCACGCAGGTGAGAACCGGGTCCTGTCCACGCGCAGTGCTTTGTGGGGTGGAGAGAGGGTCCCCGCTTTCCTCACCTGAGTCACGTCTGGAAGTGTCTGTGTTCGGCGGACAACGTCAAACGAACGTTTCACACGCGTTGGTGGCTAAAATGACGCTCATCAAAACGCGCCTGATCTGATCAAAAGCGCCAGGAGTTTTGTGAAACATCGGGCAGTCTCAGCTTAAAAGCATTGAATGTCTCACATGACATTCCCACTGGGGAGACAGCGATCTCCCAGTTTGAAATGCGGGAAATTTTTGCTTCCGCGCAAAACCAAAAAGGATCCCGAAGATTTTCTATTTTTGGAGGGGTAACTGGGAATTATGCTTCCAAACTGACGGCACAATAATTCTCCGTTTCCTTTGCAGATGACGGCAAAATTTTCATTGGAAGCGGAGCTGGGAATCCTTTCGGACCAAGGTGTCATAAAGGTAAAGTTCGGCTTCAGTTCCATTGTCAAGAGCGGATGCAGTTGTTTTGTCAAGGGCGACCCTCTTCATCCGAATTCAACAAGAAGAAATCATTTGTGGATGACCGAGCTGCCAATCGCGACCTCGCCTGTGTTAATTTCGGGGCGACGCCACGCAACAACGTCGCGATGCAGTTGCGTAACGTGTGTGTTTTTTGCTCGCAGGTGATATCATGGGTTGTGGGATCCTCTTCCCGCGGGACTACCCGGCGGGGTCTGCGGACAGCGACGGGACGCACGACCTCTCCCCGGACGCGGCGGGGGACGACGACGACGCGGACGCCGCGCTGGACGCGGACTACCTGGAGCTGGAGCAGATGCCGAGTTCCGAGTCCGAGGACGAGGAGTGGTGGGAGAAACCGAGCGCCGACAACGGGACCGAGGTCCAGGTGAGCAAGTCTTGTCGTCAGCGACACACTCCCAGTGCAGGATTTCAAGACGGCTGCCCCTCCGACTGCAGCGTCCCCAAGGCGCATGACAAGTGTTCTTGTTTATTTCATTGCTTCCTGCGTGTTACAGGTGTTCTTCACGCGGAACGGGAAGACGATCGGGCGGCGGGAGATCCGCATCCCCCGCGGCGGCTTCTTCCCGACCATCGGCATGCTCAGCTCCGACGAGAAGGTCAAGGTCGACCTGCGCCCGCTCACCGGGTAGACCGCACCTGCGCCCACTCACAAACAGCCCCGCCTTGATCCGCCTGAACCTCCTCATGACTGGGTAGTCCGCCCTGATCCGCCCTCTCGCGGGCTGCTCCACTCTGATGCACCCACGCCCACTCACCCCGGCCCACACGCACCTGATGACCGGGTGGCACCGCCCTCATCGAACTCTTCCCGCTCACCCTGTCCTCTCACTGCGCAGCCCCACCCCTCTTCGGCCACTTATCCTGGTCATCCTTCATTCCCTGTCCAGAACCCTTCATCGTCGGGACCCCATCAATGTGTTCACAATCCCCAAACTGAGGTCTGGTCCCCAAACTGAGGTCTGGTGTTCCATGTCGGACAAGAAGCAGGATGAAAGTCAGAAAACACTGAACATGGCATCTGACGAGTTGGGCCCTCGCTTCTGTTGCTGCTGGTGACGTGTGTCAGCAGCAGCGCCGCCTGCCGTGCTCCACCGCCACTTTGACGCGGGACCCACGTTCAGCAACTGCCGTGCGTGACGTGTGACCCTCTCTCTTCCACGTGTACGGAATTATGAGTGTGTTCACCATGTAGCGAGTGTTTCACGAGCAATTTAATATCCAAGAGGCTTCATTGGGTTGTTGTAACGGGTTCTTTGGTGCTTTCTCTTAGCGATCGGTTGGGGTGAAGTGTTCTACTGATGGAGAAACAAAATGTGGTGTGCATATCAGCGTTTTGCTTCAGCGTGCGAAAGTGTCCCATCTCAAGTGAGCCACGTCCCTGGGTGTGTTACCTCCACCCAACCACAGTGGAGAAGGACTCCTTTGTCTGACGGTGGAGTTTGACTTCAGCTTCATTTCAAGTTACACATCAAATCCTCCAGTGCTTTTCAGCTGTGTGATTGGTTCGACAGTGTTAGCAATTGTTCCTGTTTGTTACATTTCTTTCACATTCCCAAGACGGAGCCTTGGGAGAGGTGCGTTGTGTTGAAACGGGATCCTGCCTGATCTAGTGAGTCTGGACAACCAATCTGTACTCCAAGCAGACCCAGGTTTGAGGTTGGCGGGAGGCAGACCCGAGGGGGTGGAACAGGGGTAAAATCCTGTGGCACGACTCCGACTCCAACCTTGAAAAAGATTTTGGCACTGTCAGTCGCAAAATTTGAGGGTGATTTTTCAGGGGTTGTGCCCCGCCGTCCCCCTTTGGATCCACCAGAGCCTCCTGTCACACTCTTCCCGGAATGACGGTTTCATGCGAAGGTGAAATTGTGTTGTGTTTGTACATGCTCTAGTCTTCAAGGTGTTGGAATTGTTAAATCATTGTTTTCAGACCTTAACTGAAGGGGTCAATCGTGCCTGTGTGTTTCCCCTGTGGATCACAAAATTTTTGCAATATTATCGTCGCGAATAGAAAATTCAGCGCAGCTGCTTTTCGCACTTCGCAGTTGATGAATTTTCGTTGTTTCGACATTTCTTTTGTGCAAGCAATTGTTTGAGGCATTTGAGGCAGAGTATCGAGTGACCAGGTTCCGTTTCTTCCTGAAGGTGTTCTGAGCCGAGGACTCTGCGCGAGCCCCTCGTGTGTTTGTCGTGCTTCCGCGTTTCCCTGTTTTTCCCAAACTGCGTGCGAGTGGAGTCAATGAGGCTCGAATGTCAGATATCAGCCACTGGTCGTCAGCTACAATTTGTGTTGTGTGCCACAAATCAGAATCTGTGATAACGTGCTTTGTACCTTGTGGACGCGTTGGGCAGTTTCAGCAAAGGTTTACACGTCTGAACAGATGTTGACGGACACTGGCATGCAAGTTGTCAGTTTTCTCAGTTGGCGTTTCTTGTCAGATTTGTTCCTTTCAGGCTTTGGCATCTTGCTGCAGAAGTTGAAAGCTTTGTGCTGAAAATGGACAGAAAATGTTCAGTTTGGTCGTTACATCCGTCGAAGTCGGTGCGACTTGCGTGACTCTTGTTGATGCTGCCTGCTGCGTGTTGTGGAGGGGAGGGTTGTAAATAGCGAGTTGAGGCGACGCGCTCGTACGCGACGAGTGCGGGGTGCGCTGCCAAAACTGCCGACTGAAGTTACTCACGACGCTTGAAGAGGCGGCGACGCACGTTGACACTGAGCGACGTCGCGCGTGAGAAAAACTTGTTCATTGTCATGACGACGAAAACATTTGCAACGTTCAGAATGATTCGATTTATATACACGACGTTTGATGTGATCGCTGTATGCTGCTTGGAGTCAGGAAACGATACTTATCACTCAGTGTCATTGTCATAGCAACGTAATTTCACTTGAGGTGTTTTGATAACGAACTGATCGTGTTGATTTTATACTTATTGACCAGGAACTTTGTGTAGACACTTTAGTTTCACTAACTTATCAATTTTGCACTGGTAGAGCTACGTGTTGATCGGTTAGCTGTTTGAAGTCACTTGGAAATTGCGCGCGCTCGTTTTGTATCGAGGCGTCGCAGCCTTGCATTGAGCGGGAAGCTTGGTCTATGCAAATTGTTCAGAGGGACAAGATGTCTGAAGTTCACGTCACGCGTTGTGTGTTGGATTCTGAAAGATCTATCTGAGACGAAGATTCTTTTGAATGTCCTCTTCACCTTTTCTGCCGCTTGTGTTTCGCATGATGTGAAGATGGTGTTGCATCACGAATGTCAACAACTTTGTGCGACACCAACCAGTGACAGAACGATGCCTGTCGTCGAATTCTGCTTTGACGGACTTGTGGCGTCAGGTGACATTTTGTCAAATGTCATGCCACTTGGTATGAAACTTCGTTTACTCAGGCCCAGTTCTTTTCGAAACCATCTTGAGTGAGTTGGGTCCCTCAACCGTCGGACCCAGTCAGAACCTGGTTCCGCCCTCCCCGTTTCCGGACGCGCGAGAGAGTCGAGGTGATCGGGTGGTTCGTTGATCAACACCACGGTGAAGAGAAAGCGGCGAATGCGCTGTTCAGAAGCGCGAACTAGTTTTATCACGGAAGTACACGTTCACGACGCACCAGTCTTGACGTAGTCAAGGTGATGATGATTCGTTACTCGATTCTTATTGTTCATCGTCGCTCAGATTATTTATTTTTTATGATGCAGAATGTTCTGATTTTGTTGTCATTGAGAGATTTGAAATGAAACTTTGCGAACGAAGAATGGGTTTTCTCTTTTGTGACGACTTTTCGCGACCAACATTGCGCGTGTTTCACTGAAGAATCGGGCTGCAACTCGTCGCGCTGACTGTGTCGGCGTGTGTTTTCATGCTAAAAAGCGGAAGGTTTGTCATCTGCAGACAATCCCTCAGATGCTCTTTCAGGTTGCGGTTGACCTCTTGTTTAAGCCCAGGGTGCTGGGAGTCAACCTGAAAGTTTCAGCTCGTTTTGTGGCTGTCCAACCCTGTGGACTTGGTGGGGCTCAACCGAAAGCTTCACAGTTCGCCTTGAAATTTTGTTCTGAAATTTTGTCTTCACACACACACCACACACACACACAAACACACACACACACACATTTCACCAATCGCCTTCCAAATTTTGTTTTGATCAGCGACCCCCGTGTGCTGAACGGCGTGAAACCATCTTGAAGCTGCTGCTTCTCTAATTCCCTTTGAAATTGAAGGTTTTGAATTGTCCCACGGCTGCTTTGGATCAATGAAATGTTTCAAACAAAGCCTCGAATCGATTGAACAATTGTCAATATGGGTGCCTTTCAAACATGTACCTTCAAATATGTGCGGTGGTTTGCGCAGTCAACGAAGAGCAAACACCTTTTTTTCGGAGACCGCCGTCATGCTGAAAATATATTTCCAACAGAGAAGTTCTACCCTGACTTGAGTTTGACCATGAAACCAACGCGATGTGGGTGAACTGATTCACAGTCACTTTCTGAACTGCAGTCTGAGTGGCTGATCTGACGTTTGGTCAGAGGGGGCCTGATGTCTTGAACGCAAAATCTCTCTTCAACCTAATGCGCTGGATCTATCCTGGGGGCGGATTGCGGGGAGTTCCCACGGGTATCCCGACCTCTGAGCACACTGGAGCCTGCCGCCTCGTGTGATGCATTGAAATTTTTTCAACCCCCTTTCTGGACCCTGCACCTCCTGGGGATTATCCTGCACACACATGGGAAGATGTCTTTTATCGTTTTCCAGTCTGCATGCACAGGTCCTGTTTCCCTATACACTGTGAATGATGAGAGTGCATGGCGTCTCTGGTTGAGTGTTTGGAAGTGCGTGACTGATCAGTGTGATCGTTATTGAGTTGTAGATCTGCTGGCAGATGTCTCGAGATGCAAATCAGGTGAGAAGCTGTCCTCGAGTCCTGCAGCGAGCGCAATCTCTGATCAGGTTTGGACTTTTTGCTCTCGGTGCTTCTGCCTTCGGGGCGAGTCGGCCGAATCAGAGACTCGAGGAATTCGGCCGGATCGATGCTTCAGACAGTTGTAGTCAATACTCGTGGAACATCACCGTGACGCTGTCAGACCACGCCGCACCTGGACGTTCAGAGAGGAAGACGTCAGTCGGAGCGGAGCGTCCAACTTCCACGCATTTGAGAGTGCGACCAAGGTCACTGCAAAATGTTCACGCATTTGGTGGCCAGTCGAGTGCCCTGACACTTTTCAATTTTCGTCATGGTGCGAAGAATGCGGGACTTGCAATCAAGTCACTTCTGTCTCCAAGTAATGGTCCTGCATCTGGGCGACGAAAGGCTGCGAGAACAACAGAAGGGGCAAGCAATCATGGTGGAGAGAAGACAAAGTTTCTTTGCCCAACAAAGCCCAACCAGACACTCACAGCCACACCTTTCCCCCCCCCCCCCTCACTGCCAGGTCCAGACCCAGACTCAGACTCACAACCACTCTCGGAAACACCAACCCACGCACACTAAAAAGACCGTGCGTGCGCACACCTTCACCCAGCCCCACACTCCTACCCATTCCATACCACAAAGAAAACGTGTGTCTGCACAGTCTGTTCTCACAGTGTCAATCAGGAGTCGATTGAACTGTATTCTTTCTTCGTTTTGTGTCCCGACCCATTTTCAACATGCTGGTTGCGTTGCGTCGCTCAAAAAGTCGCGCCGCGCACACGTGCGAACACAATGTGTGCGGAAGTGAGCAAACAACACAGGTTGGTTCTGGCAGTTGTGGATACATTCGAAGTGCACTGAAGGTAAGAGCTCAAGGTGCAATTCGGTACTTGCACATGTACTTGTATGCAGCTGAAAGTTCGGGTTTTGCAGCGTGCACTGGCAGATTCAGTGCGGGGCTCTGTGGTGCCACCAACCTCAAAAAACCCGCGGCTTAACACTCGTACGAGTACTTTTCACGAGACGTTGGTGTCAGACCTCTGGGACCTTGACCACCTTTCTGCACGGATCCAGGAGATGTCGTTTCCACGTGATTGTCAACGGATTTGGCAACAGCGCATTTTGCATTTTGTACTCGTAGCTCTGGTTGGTCTGATTCAAACCTACGTCTTTTGACAAAGATTTTCATGAAGAAGCGCGATGTGTCAGAGGGCCCGGAGGCAGATCCCTGAGGCCCTTCTAGATCATCTGCATGCTGCTGGTGAAGAAGAGTTGCGTTCGTGAAGGTCCTTGCAAACTGGAAGCTCCGGACTGAAAGCTTTGTGTTTGGTGTGGCAGCGGGCTGGGGCTGACCCCTGGAAGAAAGCATTTTAATTTTCCAACTTTGCGTCTTGAGAGCAAAACACTTGGTTTCTTTGGTGAAATTTGCAGAGTCAAGTACCCCCTCCCAATCAGAACCGGGTCATCCCCCCCAAACCCGGCCGATCTCAGATTCGCGAGAAACTGGATTGTGCGATCGCAAAGATATTGTGAAAATAATCATGAACTTGAAATTTATTGTTGTCTGTTTGTAAACAAAAAGCAGAGAATGGATAGTCTCCTCTTTCCCTGAGCTCAAAAAAGGCTCGACCCAAGTTTTGTGCTTGGGTTTTTGAGTGAAGCGAAAGTCAACATCTCCCCTTGACCTGACGCTGGTGTACGTATATAGGTAAACACATGAAAACGCTTCTGTGGAATCTACTCGTACTCGCCCAAGAGTGGTTGAGAAGTTTCACGCTTCGGAGATGAAGGGGAATCACGCTCTCCGGAGCGCATCGCGAGATCTGCACGGATTGACGCGCTTCCAAGGGCTGCCAGAGTCTCAAGAACTGTGTTGATTAAACGATGGCCAAACACCAACGAAATGTTTTGGCACCAAAGATACGCAAGAGACAGGCTCAGGAGCTCATATAGGATTTGGTCAGGTGGTGGGGGATGGTTCCAACTTGGAGCTGTTTTCGTGCAAAAAATGAGAGATTATCTTTCAGGTCGGGGCGGCGCGTCCCTCGAGGTCTTGGATCTGTTCTTGTTTGCAGTTGAACTGTATGGAACCAAAGGCATTCAAGAACAAATCGAAATCTTCTGGAAAGTCTTCTTCTTTCAAGTTCTTTCTATGAAACAAGACAAAAACAAACAGCTCCCTCCTGAAAAATTCCACACAAAAAGGCTGAATCCACAAACAAGCCACCACACAAAGCACAAACAAGCCTTTGCATATATTGAATATGCTTGTGCTTGCATGGTCTCTGGCTTTTTGTCAGCAAGACTCTTGACAAGGTAATGTCTTGTTTTTTTCCTCCTCAAAGATCCCAGGTCAAATAAGCGTTGTTTGTTCCTGTTCTCAAGGTTGGCTCAGATCCTCCTTCAAACTGCATGCGCTCTGTGGAAACACGGTTCTCGAAGGACGTCTGTCTTGAATGACGCAAGTTAACTTATGAACTCTGATCAGAAGCAAACGGTTGACAGTTGAAATCAATGCAGCTGGGACTCTGGCGAAGTGGATGTACCTGAGCTCAAATTCAAAACGGACCCATTGAGCTGGACATGTTGTTTTCCCTGCAGTGATTCTCTCCGGTCTCAGTTGCCGTGCTTCTTGTTTCACGGCCCTCTGAATTCTGCAGGCAACGCATGAACAGGGGAACATTTTGTTCTTCCTCCGAAACTGAACGTTTCGGATCCAAGAAACATCAGATCGTGGAGGTAATGAAGACTCAGAGCATTGTCATCGGGGGAAACCGCGAAACGTGGAGTTGTGGGCGCATGTCGTACACGTCAGATGAAATTGTGGCACGAATGGCCAGTGATACTGTGACAGACGCACACCTTACTTGGCTCCACAATCGATTTGCGTGACGCAGTGCGCTGAAAGCGTCAAAAGTTCCGTAAACTGACACTAACCGATTCCTTCGTGACGAGTCACCGTGTGCACTGTTGAAACTGCCGGGCTCCGACAATTATAGTTGTGAGAAATCTGTAGCAGTGTGCGGATTTGGTGACGACCAGCAAAATGTCCAACGTGGCCATTGGCGCAGACGCTGACCCCGAGTTGGATCCTTGTCGGGACTGTGTTGCCCCATCTGGATCCCGGATCCGCACGAGACCAGGACGCGCACCTCTGCGCTTTGAGCCTCCGTCACCTCAGGTCCAGGCTGGGCTGACGACCATTTCCCAGTGAAACCATGTGAGAAAACAAACCATTCAAAGGTGTTTTCCCTGAAGACTCGGGTCCGGGGGAAAGAAAATCTGGTGAGTTCCGAGTGGGACCAGTGAACAAACACGTGCGCACTGTGCGCACTCGAAACTGTTTTGACAGGGCACATGCCCCAACTTGTGTGTGGCCCATTTGGGGGAAGATTTATGAAATTAAAACTTTAATGGGCTGTTTGCAATGAGATCTTCCCTTTGTCAGCAAGAAAGACCGTATTGTGTTTGTTGTGTGTTGTGACACATTGCTTGATCAGCCCGCAAATAGTTTGAGGTCATTGTAAATTCCTTGAAAATATTTTGAAGGTCAAGGTGTTGACAGGGGAGTCTACAGACCCGCGCACGTCCGCAGAACGAAGCTCTGATGAAGGCAGAGCCTCCCGCTGCTTCCAGCGGATCCGCCGCTGATCAGACCCTTGGCCACAGTGCGGTAAGCGAGAGGTCTCGACGCTCGAACTGGGGTTTACGAAGGTCCTTTCACTTCTGCCTGGAAATGCACCGGTCGTCGTGTTTAGGTATTTAACCCTGTTTCCTTTTTGCCCTTTGAGGAGACAATAGGCAAGACCCAAACAATAACAAACACAATGACACCTTGTCAAAACATGTCTCTTGTTCCAAAGTCCAAACAGAAGTCAGACTCGACCCTCAAAGTAGTTTCCTTGTTCGGCTAAACACTTTCTCCATCTCTTTGGCCATGATACTTGGATCGCCCTCCGGTACTCTGCTGATGGTATGTCCGCTATCTGGTTGGCCACAGCTTCTTTCAGGTCAGCTGTTGACCTGTACCTGATCCCCCTCATGTCCTTCTTGATCCTGCTAAATGGCCAAAAGTCACAGGGGGACAGGTCAGGTGAGTAAGCAGGATGAGGGAGCCTGCTCCAACCCAGGATCCGGAGCAATGTCAAGGTGTAACTGGCATTATGGGCGGGTGCATTGTCAAGATGTATGAACTTGTGACCATTCACCACAGCATGTCGACGCCTCCTGGAGTGTGCAGCATCAAATCTCCTGAGTATGCCTTGGAATACGGTCTGGTTCACGGTCAGTGGTCTCTGGACAAATTCTGAGTATCATCATCCCATGAGAATCAAAAAAACACACAAGCATGACCTTGGCTCCGTACTGGTTGCGCCGGTATTTCTGAGGTCGGGGTTCCTCCTTCCTCAACCACTCCCTGGAATGAATCTTGAGGTCAGGGTCATAAATGTAAATCCAGGCTTCGTCCATTGTGACGACATTCCTCAAGATCCTGGGGTTGTGGGATGTCAGTCTGACCATGAAGTTGCTGATCCGGACACGCCTTTCCATGTGGGCTTGGTCAAGGACGTACGGCACAAAGAGAGCACACTTCTTGACAAGCTGCAGGTCGAGCTTCAGTATCCTGTGCACTGATGTTGGGCTGATTCCAGACAGGGCTGAGATACTAGCAATGCTGACTCTCCGGTCTTGAGCAACCAGGTCTTCAACAGCAATGGACATTGGCTCGGCACCGCCCTGTTTTCCGGCGTGGTGACCTTGGCTTGTCCACCAAACTGGTTCTTCCTTGTTGGAATTGATGCCTCCAATGGTAGATGCTGGAATCTGACAAAGTCCTTTGGTTGAAGACCTGCAGCAGGGCAGTCTTGGTCTGCTTGAAAGTCCACCCCAAATTGAAGCAGAAACGCACAATGACTCGCTGTTCCAGCTGCGGTGACAGGGTCACACACCTTTTCATTGTGGCAGGCACACAACGAAAAACAACTGCAAATGCAATGCCTCGGTCAGTGCTCCAGACTGTTCTGTGAGTGTTGACCTCGGTCTCCTTGACACAGACAGTCTGGTGTAGTCAGAATGCCATCTTGACCCCTCGTTAAGCGATCATGACGACCGGTGCATTTCCAGGCAGAAGTGAAAGGACTTCGTAACAGTGGATGTTGGTGGGTTGGGGGAGGCTTGAACGAGAAAACTCCAAGTTTAGATTAGCTTTTTGTTCTGACGGAGTCGGGACAGGCGGGCCTGGCGCCTGAATGCGCTGGTTCAGTGGAATGACTTCCACCTTGACTTTCAGCGATCTGAGGCCACGTTGGGGTTCGCACCGGCTTCAACGAAAAGGTGACGGCAGCTGACTGTTGGCCTGTGCGAAAACACCTGAACGTTCAGTTGGAATGCGGCTGCAGTGGTTCCAGAAATACCGGATTTTCCCATGGACGTGCAGCCAAAACACGTCACGTTGTGGTGTGGGTTTTTTGCCTTTTGCGCATTAAGATTAAATTGAAGCAAGAGTAATTCTCGACAAACATAATATTTGGTTCCTGTTTGTTTACTTCTTCCGGAGATCAGTGTGCGCATCAGGACACCGAGGGGCTGATCCAGGGTTTGATGAGAGGGGGGCGACGGACGAAGGAAACCCGATCCTCATGTGTAACGATCAACAATTGTTCCTACAGGACAAAATTGGCGCGGCTCATCTCAAGTTCTCTGAGGTGAGGGAAACCCTTCTCCTGAATCCACTGCAGAAACCCCCTCATAATTCCCCCAAACTTGAAGAGTGAAACTGGAGCTGACGCGGCGTGAATCACCCCCATTGTTTCGGGGAGGGGACTTCGGGTCATCTTCCCCGAGGAATTTCTCTCACATGATTCGGAGGGAACGTGCTCCCACTGCGTGATTCGCTGCCGTGGAATTTGGCTCGTACGAGAGTGGTGTCTTGGTGAGAAAGGAACACGACAAAGCATCATCAATTCGTTGTTCCCGGACTTGGTTGTTCGAAGCCTTGCGGCGTCCTTCACAAGATCTTCGATTTTCCCGGACTGCATGGTGTGAGGGAAAGTGATCACGTATAATGTAGGAGGCTCGTACCAGGGTCTGAGAACTTGCAAGATATCGGAGACCCGGTGGAACTGGAACTGAACCTGCCGCCTCAGCTGATCCTTGCCTCAGAGCATCTCAGCCGAAAGCCTTCAAAACAATTCAATCACAATTTTGGCAGCACTAGTTTTGGCCAGCATCCAACTTCAATGACAGTAGAAGTTGGACGAGTGTTGTTGTGGTTGTTTTCTGCTCGCAAGAAATTGGATTCTCTCCAACTGCGTTGTGATACGGATTTTTCGACAAAAAAAACTGAGAATCTGGCAGAGGGGACGATCGCCTGGAGTGGCCCGACTTCAACTTTAAAACAAAAAGGAAACATTTTTGCGCCTGTATGAGTTTCATTTGCGATGTAACATTGTTTCCCGAGGTCAGGAGGGAGTCTGGTGCCACAGACGGGTTCGGGGGAACGAGCCTGTTCCTCTGCTCCCTTGTTTTGGGTCTGTTATTCTTTCTCATCCTTTATCCCAGACGAAACACCAGCTCGACCTCCTTGACCAGATCTTCGGCATCTCCGGCGTGATTTGCTGTGCAGTTTGTGGATGAGTCCCAGGTTCACCTTGTCTGGGGAAATGTGACTTCTACAGCACCAGAACGTCGACTTTTGTCCATTTCTGAACGCAAGAGAACGTATAAAATTCCTGTGGCTCTTGTCGAATACCTGAGACGAATGAGATGCCTTCACGCACTGTGCTCGAAGCGGCATCAGCATGAACTCCACGTTCACCGCAAACACCCCACGCACAACGTTCCTCCCTCACCGAGTTTGAGTGCAGAGACAGAGGACTGAGAGGGGCTTCATAAATTTGCCTCCCAAGACTGCAGATACATCATGATGCCAATGATACTATCGTGTTCTTCGAGTTCAGACGCTTTGTCTGACTTTTTGTCGTCAAAGTAGAGTTGTCAGAGGCAAAATGTGGAAAAAAGTTTTGAAAAATTGCTTGCTGTCCTGTTGATACACGTCTGTCTGGACACACGAGAACTTTTCACAAAGCAGGTGCAAATTAGTCTTCCCTTGAGTTGTATTATCTTGTTGCCGTTGATGATCTCATCACACTTGCACACACACACACACACACACACACACACACACACACACACACATGGGCACTCTCCAGCGAGAGAAACGCTCCGACAGTTGGGAAACTCCGGGAGAACTCTGCAGGGAACTTCATGTCTCACAACTTCAGCATTGGTGACTTGCTTGCTTTGGAAAATTGCAAAAATCTTCGTCTTGCTTGAGTCGCATGTTGGACCTGATCTGAAAGGGTTCCTGCGTCTCACAGAACTGCGCAGTACAGGTGTACACGTGGTTGACTCGAAATTGATGTCTCATCTCAAGAGCTATTCTTCCCTTTCATTTCTGCGACTGGAGAAACAGAATTGTCGAACCATGTTGAAATCTCGAGCACAAAAGATTTTTTTATCTTGAGAGATTGTATCTCTTGCTGAGATCAGTGGAGAGCGTCGATGTTTTCCGTGGTCTGGAGAGTACTGGTTGCGGAAGCAGGGAGATGCAGAGTAAGATTTCCATCTGAGAAGGGAAGCAGAAATTCCGCGTGCGGCACACAGTCGTACAGCAGTGACGTTTTTCTTTCTGCCATGGGATCAGAGGGGGCCCCAGCCCTCGCCCCCTGGATCCACCACTGGGGAAATGAAGGATGTCTTGCGATTCTGCGATTCGGTGCCACACCAGTCAAAAGAGCATCAATCTTCCTCGGTAGATTCTAATACACGAGTCACAGAGAACCTGCTAATGATACGCTGTGTACTTTATCATCGACTCAATAATTCCATCTCAACACAGGGGCCAGGAGCGCACAAAGGGAGAGCAGCGTGGTGTGAAAATGATTTTTCTCTGATGATACTGATTTCGGAGTCTCGGGTATGAATTTAATTAGCTCTCGGGTCGGTGATCCACAAACAACGTCAGCGTGACGCAAAGGGCCAATTTTCAGTTCCACAACCCGGATCGCAGAGATCTGTAAAACCTGGGGAGAACCTTTCAGCCGTCGTCTTGTGCGTCTAAAATCGGGGAAGCTAGTTTTGGGAAGAGTGGATCTGCCCACATGTGTTGAGAACACGGATGTTTCAAACAACGACGGCGTAACAGTCCGTTTTTGAAGCTCAGATTCAAACAAAATCTCAAAGTCCACCAAAGTGACGCGAAAAGAGACTCGAGTGAGAGCGTTGTCAGGGACGCTCGCAGAGAGAAGGTAAAAGATCTGGAAGCAATGGCTGATGACAGAGGCACAAACCGCGTTCAGTGAACTGCGGACGTGCAGCGACTGCGAACCATCTCCAAACGTTACTCGCCCAGTGATCTGGGGCCATAATCCCAGCCTCCTTGCAATCTTAATTTGTCAATCTTTGTGTTTCTTGTTTTGCCTTGGCTCTTGTTTGGTACAACGGTTGCAAGTCTGGATCCAACCAAGTTTCAGAAGCATCTTATGGAGGCGAGAAACTTCTTGACTGTTTTGCCTGAAAAATATTGACATTTTCTTCCAACCACCATGGCTGCCGACGTTGAAGTGACAATTGTCAAGTTTCTGTTTTGAAATCCCATCAATCAGGCTTTTTAGGTGATTTGAGGAGCTTGGTCCGATTTGTGAGCTTTTGGAAAAAGCGAGCGAAATCAGAGTGAGTGAAATCAAATCAGCTATAGGCAGCCTCTTCCAAAAGTATGTCTGCAGCAGTTTCATGGTCAAGATGAGGATTGATTTGGGATCTTTTGGGCTCTTTTGGTTCATTTTGGGTTGGGGATAATGTGTGAGGAAGGAATTTGTCAATTTTGAATTTT
>JAAUXT010119949.1_pt1 | contig 22146 bp, 15 predicted proteins | sample 7278171 | NCBI WGS metagenome assembly JAAUXT01 (sample SAMN14350112, study PRJNA611818) | marine sediment metagenome | isolation source: surface marine sediment (1.8m) | place: French Polynesia: Moorea | collected 2018-08 | reverse complement strand
CTTACTACGTCGGCAGTTGCGCATGACATGCGTAAAAATGAACAAAGTGCACTTGTTGAGCCGACCAATAAATTCATCATGTTGGAAAAGAGAATTGGTATCAACCTCGTATCTTTTGTTGTTTTTTGTCTGTTTGTCCCTTCATCTGTGTTTGTCCACAAACTTGTGTTCATGTATCTTCTTAGGTGTGTGTTTGTATCTTCGAGTGTTTGTCGGTGTATCTGTCTGTGTGTCTGTCACACGTCTGTGTTCCTCTGCATGTGTGTTCGTGTGTCTGTGTGTCTGTATGTCGTTTGTCGGTGTGTATGCGTGTGTGTGCGTGTGTGTGAGGGCCGCATTTCTCACAGGTTTCAACGTTGAGATAAATTTGGTCCCGGAGGTCCCAGGGACCTCAAAAGATCAAATCCTGTCTTCACGCACCTGTGTATGTGTATTTGTGTGTGTGTGTGTGTGTGTGTGTGTGTGTGTGTGTGTGTGTGTGTGTGTGTGTATCTGTCTGTCTGTCTGTCTGTCTGTCTGTCTGTGTCCATGTGTGTGTGTGTCTGTGTCTGTCTGTCTGTCTGTGTCCATACATGTGTGTGTCCATGTGTGTGTCTGCCTGTGTGTGTGTGTGTGTCCATGTGTGTGTCCATGTATGTGTCCACGTGTGTGTGTCTGTGTGCGTCTTTGTTGGAGGACAAAGTGGTGCAGACAAAGTGGTGGGATCAGCAGACGCTCTCGCCGATTGGGTCTCAGACCCAACCCCCTCTGACCCCAAAACGATTCCTCTCCCAAAAATCGCTTTCTCTCCCCACATTGGCGCTTCTGTGGTTTGACGTGTTGTGAAGTTGAACTCAAGTCCTGAGCCAACTCCAATTGTTTTCTCCCAGTGTTGTACTTCTGTGGGTACAACCAGGGCCGTACCCAAGGGTCAAGCCTCGGGTGGTTTCACCAAGAGTTCTGGTACTGTGTGTGTTGTCTGATCTGGAGAACGGCTTCATCGAGATTGGGAAGATTTCTTACGCAAACACAAAGGCGACTTTTTCAGCGTCTTTTCAAGCCGTTGAAAGCGTCTGGAAGTGCAGTCTGTGTCTGTTCTGCATGCGGTGTGCTGAAAATGCTCAAAATTGAGTCCTGAGAAAGTTTTGCTGTCCAGAGTGTTTTACATGTGCGGAAAATATTTCTCATACAGAAAGGTGCAATTTGCGGAATTGTGCAGCTCGTGTAGGTTCTTGTGCGCACGAAACTTCAGACAAGAAAATGTGTAACTGCATGGGACCAAGAAATCGATCACCACTTCATGCCAAACAATGCACATGTTGAACATGTATTTTCAGCAACGACAGCGCGGTTTGATACCAGGTGAACCGACTTGACAACAGGACAACGTCCCGCGACATCGGTCGATAACGTGAGTCCTCTTGCACGATTGATCGCGCAGAGATGTGTGACGCTGTGACATGTAACACTTGAAAGCTCTCGAGATAAACTTTGTTCATGTCTCTCTGTCCTTCGTGATGCGTTGCAGTTTGAGCACGCAAAGCTCCTCTCCCAACTGACGACTCCTACCCCAACCCACGAACGAAGCAAATACACAAATTCTTGTGACGGTACCATGTCCGCAGTTCCAAACTGCAGACAAAACTGGCATGCTCTGTATTCCGCTCTCAATCGGCCCTTCAGTGTACATTCTGAGGGACTATAGCCAGCACATATGCATGCAGGCGCACCTGTTGCCAACCCACAGACCTTCCAACACAGGGATATCAGCCGTAGCTCTGCGGCAACGTATCCAGGGAGGCAAGTTCTCCGCGACAGGTGAAACACACGAGCTGCGGTATGTTGGACATCACTGCATGTTCCACCATAGTTGCCCTCTCTGATCAGCCTGAGACAATCACCCTGGCCCATTTGCAAAATGGTTGCGCCCTGTGGGTGACAGTTTTCCAACTCCTTGTGCTCATTTATCAGTCAACGTAGGGGCAGAACTACCGTGATCATGTTTGCAATGTGAACAACAAAGAACAAAGCAGAAAAGAGGAAACAATACTTCGCATCTTGAAAAAGTTTGTCTCTGTTTGTGACAAAAATGTACACACAGTTGTGAAGATCCTTCGTGCATTGTCGTTCTCTATTTGTTGTCTCACGAAAGCCACTGTGTTTCTTTTTGATTCACTCCTCATTGGTATACTCTATCGCCAGAGAACTTTGATCTGTGTTGGTCTGCAATGGCGTTCCAGTTCCGGAGGAAGACTGAGCCCGATGACACGACAGGCCCAGGTTAGTCTCAAGTGGAACCCGATTGGACGGACACAGTTGTTTTCGAATTTTGTCTGATAAAAGTTTCAATTTGACTGATTAAAAAACAACCGAAAAGGGCAAACTCTGGTTACAGGTCTTACAGACGAGCACATTCTGGAGTTGGCATCATTTATCACCAACGTGACTGACCTGAAAAAGCTGGGAGTCAGAGTTCTTGGTCTGAGCCTCCGAAAAGTAAACGCAGCTCACATTAAGAGCAGAAGAGTTGAGGAAGCTGCCTGCAACCTTCTTGTAGCCTGGAGAGAAGAACAAAAATCTTCTCAAGAAGCCTTGTCTAACTTGTGTGCCAAACTACGACAAGTTAACTGGAATCAACAGACTCATGAGTTGGAACACCTGGGGGAGACAAACAGTGAAGGGGCTGGACTTACTCCCAAAAGTAAGAGAAATGCATTTTCCGTTGGTTTTCTTCCACATTTTCCCGACAGAGCCTCACAAGTGAGTTTTAGAAATTGATTGTGTAACAAAGGGATGTCTCAGGTGTCTCACGTTGGGATAATCCAATCATTGCTCTCTGTTCTGAAGGACTGAGGCAGCTTCAGGCCTGGAACAAGCAGTCTTTGAGAGAGAAGCCATTCGCAACAGCCAAAGGAAAAATCTGGACTTTGACTCCAGCTCACATTTTATTGGAGAAGATTCACGCCAAACTCAGCTTGGTGGTGAAAGAAAGAGAAACTGATGAAGTGACCAGAGTGCCTTTATCAGACATCAGTCAACTGTTCAGTGAGGAAATTCTACAGAGGAGTCCTGCCGAAGGAAAAAGAATTCTAGTCACTGGTAGACAATAACTATTCACGTAGTACCCACCGTCTTGCGTACAAGAAACACTTTTGGTCCCAAAATCAAACGTAAAAAGAAGGGTGGTGTCTAGTTACTGGGTATGTTTAAACTTTGGAGGTAAAAAAGGCAAACGTGAACAACTCTGACTTTTTTGAGTGGTTCTACATGAGCTTTGAAGTTTCAGCTTCAGGTAGTAAAGCCAAATGTAGCACTCAAGCCCCACGGGCCTCTGCTCACATTTTCGGATTTTGAGGAAAATGAGAAGGATTTTGGAACAAAACAAGGGGTGCATCTTTTGCGTGAGTGTATCTTGTACACAAGAAGGGAAAGAGTGTGGCTTTCTGGAACACTGATCTTTTTTATGTCAACGGAAAAGTGTGACAATGTCAACCGAAACAAATTCAAAAATGAAGAGAGAGTGGTTGTCGAAGAAACTCTGTGCAAAACAAAACTGTCCTGGCCAACACAAAACGAGATACCTTGAATGAAGCAGTTTATTTTGCCTTTTCTGATTTTTTCAGGTGCAGGAGGTATTGGAAAATCTACAGCTCTCAAACACCTCTCTCTGGCCTGGGCAAACGGACAGTCAACTGAACTCCAAAAGTTTGACTTCGTGTTTCATATTGCCTTAAACTCTGCCAAAGCAAACCAAACTGTGGAAGAAATGATTGTTGAGCAACACAGAGTCCTTCAGAGACATGGCGCGACTCCACTTGAAATCAGTCGGCTCCTCACAGGGGACACAATGCAGAATGTTTGTCTTCTCCTGGATGGATATGATGAGTACCAGAAGGGCACAAGCACCGATGTTGACAATGTCCTGGTCGGTGTTCGTCTTCCACATTCATCTGTCCTTCTCACCTCTCGAGACACTGACAAACTTGTTGAGCTCAGACCTTACATGAATGTTGAGGCAGAAATCATGGGATTTGACCCTGAAAGAGTTGAAGAGTACATTAGCTTGCACCTGGAAAGTGACAGAAAGACCAAAGAACTTGTTGCACTTGCTACAAAGAAAAACCTGATCAAAGAACACGATAGGAATGTTGATTTCGGTTTCATGCAGATTCCAATCTTTCTGCATATGATTTGTGTGTTGTTCCAACGAGCAGTATCGCTCCCAAAAACCAGAACTGGTGTGTTGTACGCCATTGTGGCAAGATGTCCAGACTGGGAAGAAATAAGAAAATCAGGGAAGAAAACAGCAAATGAGTGGAAAGCAGCTCTTTACGCTGCATTGATCAAGTTAGGAACACTTGCTTGGGAGCGACTGAGAGAACGGAACAAAGATTTGGTGTTCAGAACAGCTTTCAAATTGGTGCTTGTTGTTTTCTCTCCAATGTGGTGTTCGAGTGTGTTTGTTCAATCCAGTTGCTTCTGAAGGAAACACTCACTTTCTTCATCTTCAGCCTGAGATCCTTGAAAAGGTTGGCCCTGACGCCCTGAAGCTGGGGCTGTTGATGGGAACTGAAGGCGAGGAGCACCAGGAAGCGCTCAGCTTCCACCATCTCCTCTTTATGCAGTTCGTTGCTGGAAAGTACATCAGTACTTTGAGTCAGGTTTGTTGTGGTTTACATTTCAGACCAGCAGCCAGCAGGAGTTTCGTTCGGAAAAGGGTCCAAATTCCACACTGGAAGCGTATGAATCACTGCAGAAACACTGCGCAAGCCACCCAAACAGACCAACTGCTTTCACAATTTCCTGATTTTTGTTTTCAGTCCGAGCTGCAGCAGATATGTCCAGACTGGGAGACGGTGGAGACGCACACCGAGGTGCTGCGGTTCGCTGCGGGTCTGTCTGATGATGTGGCACAGTTTTTGCAAGAACTTTTTCAGACGAAAGACCAAACGCTTGCTGCCAGGCGAACACTTCGCGACGTCTTGAGTGACAGCTATCTTTCCTCTGAAGATGTTCTCAGCCATGTCTCCAGCTCGGACTCAACTGACAGAAAGTCCGGTGAGGTAAATATCTCAAAGGTGTGTCAGAACTCATGTCCCTCTTCACAAATGAAGATCATTTAACCAGTTCAAAAAAGACAGGCATTCATTTCATCTTCATGTGTCAGAGACTATGAGGCCATTCAGATGAAACATGGTTTTGTTTTTTTTTTATGTAATTTCAAGCCAAATCAAGATGTTTACAATGAACCAAGGATTTGTATGATCATGTGGCTGTTACATGTAACCCGGAAACTCAGAAAGCTCCGGAACATAGTGTGCCCAAGATGGGTCGTCCTTTGAACGTCATCACAGGTGGATTCAGCTGCGCAGTTCGGTCCGGTTCCACAGAAATCAGACACGGGGACGTTCCACACTGTGGAGGAAACTGACGATTTGGACATTCCCGCCTCATCTGAGACTGCGTCATCGCCAGAGCGATCCAAGGATGAACGCAAACAATTTCAGGAGACAAAAAAGAAGCACCAACAATTGGCAGATGCTTATAGGACAGCTCTGCAGTCTGGACAGCAACCCAGCTACAGGGCGAGAATCAATGTCATTGGGCACAGCGGGGCTGGGAAAACCACACTCATCAGGCGACTGCTGGGCAAGGCTTTGTCCCAAGATGAAGACAGCACTTGCGGGATCGAGACACACAGGGTTGAAGTGAATCTCAACGAGGACACTATCTGGTCAGATGCCGTGCAAACCCCAGCCCACCTCCACAAGAGAATCATGCAAGACATTGCATCATCACTGCAACAAGAAGAACAGGTGCATGTGGAATCAGCTGGCCCCTCTGAAGCACACAAGCCAACAGAAGCACAGTCACCAGAAACTGACCCCACAGAAGCACTGTCATCAGCTACTGCACCTGTTGTTCACCACACGCAGACATGGATACAAACACTGAGGAAGACAATCCGCTTGCCCAGACGGAAAAAGCGCCCATCGCTCGTCTCCTCACCAAAGGTCCAAATCACTGAGACAGGTCATTCCAGCACAAAACTGCCACCAACACTGCCAGTATCACCAGGAATGATGACACCAACACGACAACAACCAGATCCAGTCTTTCTTCCAACAGAACACGATTCAGCACGAAAAGAACAACACACTCAAAACAAAAACAGAAACGAAGAAACGAAAAAACCTCTTCTGGCCATACCCGAGGAACTGACAAATATGGAAAAAAACAAGAAGCGAGGAAGACGAAATTGGCATCGTGCAACTCTGGGATTTCGGAGGCCAGACTGAATTTTACACAAGTCACCACTTGTTCCTGGATGCAAATGCTGTGAACATCATTGTGATGGACATCAGCAAAGGCCTGAAGGAGCCCATAGTTCGGACGGAAGAGGCAGAAGGCGAAGTGGAGGTTCCCAAGACACAGGAAGAGCTTCTGTGCTATTGGCTGAGAAGTATTCAATCCAAGATGGACCATCCGAACCACCAAACAACTCTGTTCTTCACTCACAAGGATGAAATTCAGGCCGCAGACAAAGAGGTGCACATTGAAGAATTCAAGAAGAATGTTCTCAGCATCATAGAGAAGAATAACCTGCCCAAAGTTCTGAAAGAGAACATTCATGTGGTTGACAGCAAAGGAGGAAACGAAGAAGACTTCAGGCACTACAGGCAACAATTGTTTCTGGTGATTCAGAAGCAAACAATGAAGCTGGCTGAAGATGACACGAAGAGTTGGGGCGCGCCAATGCCAGTCAAGTGGCTGCAGCTTGAAGCTGACATCATCAAGGCAAGAGAAACAGGATCTCCAGGCTACATGAAACTTGACGAACTGAAGGAGCTTTCCCAGAACTATGACATGAGTGACTCTGAGTTGGAGTCTTTTCTGCTGTTCCATCACACCATCGGAGACTTTGTGTACTTTCCTGAAGAAGGATTGAAGGACATCGTGATCACAAATCCTCAGTGGTTGATCGATGTCCTCAAGGTTCTCATTGCCCCGAGGACATTCGTCGACCTTCAGTCACCGGAAATCACGTCGGAGCTCCTGACGGGCATCGTGCGAAGAAGCGTTCTGGAAGAGCTCTGGAAAAGAAACGTTTCGCATGTCCAGTTCATTGTTGACCTTTTGTTCAAGTTTGACTTGATGGTTCCACTGCCTCCACAGGCGCAATCAGGGGACAACCGGTTTCTGATCCCGAGCATGCTGCCCACCAAACGTGATCAGTTCAGCAGCAGCATGACGCGAATCTACACCGCAAACTATTTCACCAAGTTCAAACACCTTCTCTACATTGGAGCTTTCTCCAGGCTGGTGGCTGAGTGCTGCAAGAAATGGGCCGTCAAAGAAGACGACAATCTCTCGTATGGATTTGCCTCGTTTGAAGTGAAAGGACTGGTCCTGACTTTGTACCTTCGACACGGGTCTATCATTGAAGTATCTCTTTGGTGCGAGCCCTCAGAGCTGAAGGAGAATCCTCAAAGTCTGCTCACAGACGTGGCTGCATTTGTGCATGAGAAGTTTGTGGCCTGCAAAATGGATCGCAGCAATTTGTGCAAAGTGCTCTGCCCTGCCTGGGAGCCCGGGGAGACAACGCACCTGAAAACGCCAGCGGTCAGTCTGATCGAGGGTGACGGAAAACTGAGCTTCCAGAGGGAAAGGAGAGTCTGCCTCTGCCATGGCACAGGTATTGAAACACGTGTGTGTGTGTGTGTGTATGTGTGTGTACGCTTGTATCTTGTCACTGTTTGCTTGTCTGTGTATCTGCTCTCTCCATATCTATCTCTCAATCTCCTTTCTTCTTTCTTTCTGACTCCTTTGAAGTTTGAAGAATTGTCACTCATTGACAAGAATCAACGAACGGAGAATACGACCTCGAGTTCTGTTTGAAAGAACTCCGTGGGCACGACAGTCCGCTCGCTCACCAAAAACTTTGTCCCCTGCCAGGTTTCTTGCACGCAACTTGACTTTTTATGTGGCACTTGAATTTTCAGACACGAACCCTTCTTGCTCCGTGTGCAATGAGGAGTACGCAGACATCGGGGAGCACGCGAGAGTGAAGCTGCCCTGCAGCCACGCTCTCTGCCGCAGCTGCGTCAACAAGCTCGGCAAACCGATGTGTCCCGAGTGTCGGCAGATGTTCGCCTGGGACAGAGACCGAGCGCACGAGGTAAGTAACAGAGTTTGTGACACTCGTAAATCCAGCGGTGCTCCTTGTGTTAATCTTGACGGTTTGATGCAAGCAAGAAAAACGTCGGTGCCAAGAGCCTTCGGAATTGTCAAAGGGTTTATTTTCAGGCAGAGTCAAAAGAAGAGGTGCTGCAGGCTGTTGCCAAATACATCGAAACGGAGGATGAGCTGAACAAGTTGGGTCTGCAGCTTGGACTGGACACAGACACCATTGAGAAACACCTGGACCACACCCAGAGTCTCTCCGAAAATGCGCACACAGCCTTGGTCTTCTGGACACAGACCTTCCCCACCGAGAACCAAGAGCGAGTTCTCAAATCTGCTTTGCAGGAGTGTGGCTTGTCTTCCATTTCCCAAAAAGTGTGGCAATTCACAGGTAAAGACGCAAGAAATGTTTGAATTGCGTTTCGTGTGACTCACAGCATTTGAAAACACTCATTTTTCTGTGAGAACTGTTTTGTGTCGTCATTATTTGAGAGTGCTGTACACTTGCAGAGACGGCCGACGATGACGCAAAAGGTGAATGCAGCGGGACACCCCACAGCAGCATGACTGAGCCCTTACTGTCGCCGAGGCCAACTGATCATGCACAGCAGAAACCAGACGAGGCCAAGCATCTCGTGGAAGAAAACAGAACCGACAGCAGTTCTTCCAACGAGGAGGAAGCGGAACTACAAGCGGGCGTTCCATCGCTCGCTAGAATCGCACTGAGTGAGTAGAGCACTCCGAGAGAAAGTACGGAAGTGTTAAGGAAAGGAACTGACAGGGAACAATGGTGACGTGCGAATGACCACAAGCGTGAAGAGGGTGTTGAGTCTGGTGAGGGTTGGCCACAGGTCAGAAAGCTGGGGGTGGGTGAGGACGACAGACAGTGAAAAACTGCACTCTCGTGAATGAAACGAAACAGTCTTTTGTGAAGATGTTTTTTGTCCTACCTTTTTTTCAAAGAACATGAATGTTTGACAGCAAAAAACTTTTCTTCACACTTTTTCTGAAAAAGTGTTAAGTTGTGACACTTTTTTGGAAAAAGTATCACAACTTGATACTTTTCCAAACAAGAAGTATGAAGATTTCACACTTCCACTTTCAAAAAGTATCACAGCTTGTCACTTATCTAAACAGTAAATGTGAATATTTTGCACTTCCTGTCTGTGTGAAAGTTTCACACTTGAACTTGAAACTTGTTTTCCTTTTCCAAAAATGTATTTGTGTACATTTGGCTCAAGAACTGCAAAAGTCTTGCACAGTCAAAATACTTTTGTGCTGAAGAAAATGAGAAGGAAAAGAGCATCAAAATTTTGCTTTTCTTGCAACAACATTGGTATTTATATTTTTTGTTTCAACGTGAAAACCACATTGGTGTTGTGGTAAAGAGTACAGGACTCCAAAAAAACAAAAAAGCCAAGGGTTGCAGGTTCAAGTCCCACTAAAAAATTAAAATATTTTTTGTGAAAAAAAAATACTCTGTTTGAAAAGTTTATCAGAACATTCACCACTTGGAAATCACTTGGTTTTCTTTCAAAATATTTTGTTTGTGAGATACTTCCAAAAAAGGAAATCAAACAGATTGTGTCTGAAGTGTGACAAAAAACAAATGTTTCACTTGTGAGAGTGTGAGTGGTTGGATGAAGAAAAGGGTGGGATTGAGAGGGAGGCTGGGATGGAGAAGGGAGCCGTTGGATGAGGGTGAAGCCACGAAGAGGGGGTGGTGTCGAGTGTAGCTGGTCAGGCGACAAGTTTACACTCTTCAGGAGTCTCACCGCTGTTTGTATCCAAATCATTCAGAACGACTGTCTTCACTTGAGCAGAAAATCGTGCGTTCTTTTTCAGATTCTGTCCTACGAGAAACCCACTCACGACTTCCTGCAGAGATATTTCACCAAATGTCTTCCTTCAGCACAGTCGCATCACTGGGTGAGTCACGCGTACTCACAGTGAATCGAACTGGTGTGTCTCTGAGTATTCCTGCAGGTTCTCCGGGCATCTACATGGTTCGAGTCCACACTGAATTCTCCAGGGTCATACGCCACATTCCACAGGAGGAATGTATGATTTCGCCCATGGTTGAAGCACACTTCTGTGAGTTTGGATCCAACACTGACAGGTCTTTCCCAAAGAAAGTGTGCACGCTCACCATACCACACTGCCAGAGAAAGGACTGGAAAGACATCAGAGTGAGACATTACTGTGTCAGACTTTTACAGTCTCCAAAGACTGAATTGCTGAGACGGGTGAGGAAGCAGAGGAACCAGAAGCACCACAGAAACCAAACTTTCACCGTGGATGACAACTCCATCCAAGTTCACACCAGAGGCTTTTGTTACTTCACCTGCGGTTGCAACGAAACTTGCACTGAAGCACTTGAAGCTTTTCTTTTTGCCAAGTTGCGGCCTCACCAAGACGAAAACCTGACAACAGTGGATGTGAAAGCATATCTCTGCAGCTTTTTGTATCAACTTGAGGCTTTTCAGGAGGTAAGTATTTGTGATTTGTTGGCCACGCAAAGCGTAGTGTTCGAAGTTGACGTCCTGGATTTATGCAGAAACGCAAGTCCGATGCCAAAACGTTTCCAGGGGCATCCATTCTTGTTGCAAGGGTCTCGTACTTCAAAACACCAGTTTTATCTTCTTTTTCTTTTGCAGAAATTAGTCAAGACGGAGCCTTACTTCACAAAGGTGGCAGAGCAAACCATTGACTTGGACTGTGATAAAGATTTTGACCCAAAGAAAACGCAGGTTGAGATGGGAATCTACCCACTCCTTCCCTGGAAACCAGAGGGAGACCCCAGCGAAGACCGCAAGTGGAAAGGAAACCATTTCGCTTTGGTGAGATTTCGCTTGAAAAAATGTCTTGCATCATTGATTACTGTGGAGATTTGTTCCATTCCTTTTTGTGTCCTTTCTGGTGTAGTCCATACAAGCACGGACCCCAACTCCAATCGCTTCTTCCCTCGCTCCACCCGCCACTGCAACACCAAAAATGTCTCACAAAATTGCCCTTTTGATGGAAAGACCAATCAACATCAGATGCACCCCCCTTAAACAATCCAGAATCACAGAACCGTTGGAGGACCACCAAGTTTTCTTTCTCACAGACAAAGAAGCTGTCTCAACTGGTGGTGTTCAAGGTGTGTCACAACTGCAAGCCAATTCGCAACGTGCGGGACGCCATGACGGTGCATGCGTTCGCGGACGGTATCAGGGAGAAGTTCCGAGGATTTTTTGACATCACTATCCCCCCACATGAGACAGAGCGCATCCACTTCGAGGTCCCTCCGCATCAGGCAGGTTTTGAACAACGCAGCATGTCGAGACCTGACTCCTCTGAAACCAGACTCCTGCACTCTCTGAATTGTCTGTTGCATGGACTTGAAAACATCTGAACATCGGGGAATCTGCGACATTGTTTCAGCATTTGGTCTTTTGATGTGCAGAAATATGCACACAATATCGCGGTGAGTCAATCCATCTCCTGAAAACATTCATCAACACCTGATGCTCGAGATCAAACAATAGACACGTGAATTCCTTGGACAAACGACACTGCAAACGTGTTTCAGCGTCCTGGAGATCCTGCAGTACCAGGCGCGACTGCTGGAACATCAGCACCCGCTGTGCAACAGATAGCGGTGAGTTTGCCGTCCTTCTGCTTGGCCTTCAGACTTCTCCAGATCCAGGGGTGTGAACCCTGTGGTGAAGTGAATTCAGGAAACGATAAGAGGAAACCCAGCAAATTGTACAAAAACTTGTGAAAATTGTTGCGTGGTCAAGTGGACAAGGACAGGCAGATGTGTTTGTATGTGATGCATGCTGAACGGGTGTTTCGAATCATTTCAGGCTCTGCAGCACAAGGCAGCTGAAGGCATCATTGAAGCCCAAATGCAGACAGTCGACTTCTCATTGGTACGAAAGTTCCTGCACGGATTTTGTTCACAGCAAACAAACACATTCTTCCTTGCGTCCATCTCAAGCAATTTGAATTGGAATCCGCTGCCTTTCCCCTTTCTGTGTGCTTGCTTGTTGCCAAGAACTGCAAAACCTCTTTTTCATTCAGCTTCCATTTCGAGTGGAGGATCATGAGGTGACACAGCTGGCGCGACTGTTCGACCCCAACATCTTGGAGACCATCGCTCTGCAACACTTTGGCATACCTGCTGCCACAGTGAACACCCTGAAATCAGAGGCTGCGGGGAATGTTGAGGCCTTCAAGAGAGAACTGCTTTTCCGCTGCAAAAACGCAAACTCTGACGGCAACACACGACAGGTAGATCAAAGCCCAGGAGTTGGGCAACTCCTGGTCAAATCACTGGCGATTTCTTCAAGGATCAGATAGCAAAGGGCCCGTTTCTCCCCAACCATACCTGGATAGCACTGCAGTGATTTCAGCTCAAATGATTTGGTGTGCTCGCAACCTTGCACAACTCATCATTTGGACGTTGCATCGTCTCTTGCGATGCAGTCTCCGTTGACTTGTGACGCACAGCAGAGAAAACTCCTGTGCAAAACAGGCCTCGTGTGAGCTGTGAACTGGAGATCCCCTCTTGCAAGGCCCCAATCGGCTCACATACGTGTCCTTCTCATTTCAGAAAATGTACAGAATCCTGCTGAGAGCGAATCTCGACGGTCACCAATTCGATCTGGACCAAGTGCAACAAACCTTGCTCCAGACGGGAAGGTGGCAACCTCCCGTCCAAATAACACCCTGACTTTCCACTGCAGACGTAGTGGATAATTTTGTTGAAGAATAGTTTGGTGCTGTTCTCAAAATGCGAGAAAGTTTGAGAAACTTGCCTCGCATGCAAGGATTGTTCCGTTGAAGCTTTGGACGAAACCCCCAACATTCGTCCTTTGTCGAATGGTGTTGTTCTGTCTTTCAAGACACACAGGTGAATTGAATGTGAGTTGAATAGGCAAGCTGAACAGAACAAATCAGCATCAAAAGTGAAAAACTGTTTGTGCTGTGGACAGTACAATATTTGGTCAATGGTACTTGGGACCTGCCATGGATGTTGTCTTTTGTTGGAAGGAAACAAAAAGAATTTGACAATATAAGAATTGTGTGTTCGGTTACGGTTGCGCATCTCGTTTGTCGTCATCTGCGTGCATGCACTGTTGTGTTGCATGTTTGAGGGTGACCAAAGTTTCTATCAGCTGGCCCACCCCTGATTTCACATGCTTTTGGGCTCATCCTTTCCATGCGCACAACAACATAAGTTCTGAAGTGTTCTGTCCCAGATTCTCTCCCAGATAGTTAGAGTTGCTATTTTTGTGGGACATGAGTAACAGTTCTTTCATGGCGCCATTTTGAAGATTGATCAGTCAGTGCACATGTTTTGCACAATTCTCTTCTTGTTTGTGGCTCCTGATCCAACATCAAGAACGAAGAATGGCAGCAGAAAGTTTGTCGACACAGAGTAAGTTCCTGAAGACCATGATTTTCTTTGCGAGAAAGAAATTTGACACGCTGGGTCTATTCGCTCGTAGATATATATCTAGATCTAAAGCAGGGCAGACCCAAGATTTGGACGTGGCAACCCCACAAGTTCTGGAGGTCATGTGATCCAGATCCGCCAGAGTGCTGCTCACAAACTTCAGAGACTGGCGACCAACAATAAATGAAATGTTTTCAAATGGACAACACGCTGTTTCAAGCAATGTAAACAACAATTTGGTTGTTGTCACTGGGAATTTGTTGCTTTTTCAGGTGGATACTCGTCAGCGTTGCGCGACGCGTTGCACCGAAGCTACAGCGCACGAATCAACATTTTTGGACACAGTGGCGCTGGGAAGACCAGTCTCGTGAAGACACTGCTGGGCAGGCGCGTTTTGAAGAAAGAGGAAAGCACTGAAGGCGTACAAATTCACACAGTCCAAATTGATCTGAAAACGCCGAAGCAAAAATGGAAAGTTCGAAATCCAGGCACGCGAGTGGACCAGCAGTTTCAGCGATCTATTAAAGCATACATGGACAATGCTGTTTCTAATAAGGCTGACGACGATGATGGAGTGCACACCAGTGGCGAAAATGAAGATTATGACGATGAAGCTCCTGCTTATTTTGATGAATTTTTCGGTATGTTTCAACTTCTCCAGCAAACTTGTGTTTTGGCATTTGCAAGTAAAAAGCAGAAAAATAAAACAATGACAAACAATAACAGACAAACATCATTTTACTTGAGTAAATCCATGACACAAAAGTGCACGAGAGAAACTTGTCTTTTGTTATGACTGTCAAAACCCTGTCCAATGTATCTCTTTGAGCAATTCAGAAGTTTTGGTGTGATTTTTCTTTTTTCAAAGATCACTTTGTTGAGTTGAATACAGCTGTATTTCAGATCCACCAAGTCCAGATCCAACAGCGAAAGGACAAGTTCAGCTGTGGGACTTCAGTGGAAACACAGACTTCTACCCCATGCACCACCGGTTCCTGTACAATCATAAATACGCCATCAACATCATCACAATGGACATCAGCAAGAGGTTGGGTGAAGTCCTGCAGAACCAAACTCACAAAAAGTTCGGAATCCCGAGAACTCAAGAAGAATTCCTCACATACTGGATGAGACATCTTTCTTTTGCTGGAAATGAAGAGTGCGACACCTCAGGAAATGTTTTCATTGTGCTCACCCACAAGGATGAGGTCTCAGCGCCTCATTTTCGACCAATATTTCTGAACTTCATAAGCGAAATTCAAGACATTTTGAAGAAAAATAACTTTGCTCGGTTCTGGGAAGCGAAGATCATTGCGGTCAGCAATGGACCAGACAGTGGATCAGAAAATGACTCCTCAAGGCTGAGAGGTGAACTTTACACGATGGTCAGCCACCATCGGGTCCCAAGTGGAGCGAAAATGTCATTGCTTTGGGGATTCCGCTTTCCCACCAGATGGCTCGGACTAAAAGCGAAGATTTTTGATTCAAATTTGACGCAGATCAAACTTTCAAAAGTGGAAGAACTTGCGAAACCATTTGAAATGCAGCAAGCAGATGTCAACGCATTTCTGAACTTCCACCACATCACAGGCGACTTAATTTGGTTGTCGGAAACCCCGAATTCGCTCGTCGTACAAAAGCCTCAGTGGCTTCTTGATGCCTTGAAAGCCATCATCACCACCCCACAATTCATCCAGGATCTGCCTGAAGAAGCCAGAAGCCTTCTGTCCACCGGAAGAATCTCCAGACAAGGACTGAAGAAGCTGTGGGAGAGTCAACCTGGCCTGAGGTACTTCTGGTGGGGTGCAACTGAAGAAAACATCGAATCTCTCATCGAACTTATGCAGATACACGACTTGATTATCCCTCTTGACTCTCATCATGCACAGCAGATGTACCTCGTGCACTGCATGGTTCAAAACGAGGACGTCCCACCAGAGAACACAGAGCCGCGGCACACCATGAGGCCAATCTACAGATCCGAATACTGTTGGACCCTGGGCGGCCAGTTCCCAATTGGCACCTTCTCTCGCCTGATTGGACGACTCTACAAATTGACCAAGTGGCCCGTGGACGAAACTCTGCAATTCTCCAGCAGATACGTGTCATTCCACATCAACAAGCAGATTCTCCTGACACTGTTCCACAAACTGATCGACGTCATCGAAGTCTCAGTCTGGATTGACCCCTACAGGGTCAAGGGCAACCCCCAAGACGAACTCCGTCAGGTCAAGGCACAGCTGTCCCTGTTACACGATGAGCTGGACTTCCCCAGATGTACCAAATTCAGCATGTTGTGCCCATTCTGGAGTCCGGAAGGCTGGAATGAAACGCACCCGCTGTGTGTCGTGGATGTGGAGGAGAACAAGGAGAGGGAAGAAGAGAAGCAGATCTGGGACTCTGCGGCTGGTGGCACCAAGCCGAGGTACGGGACCTGGCGAGGACACCGGGAGGTCTTCCACAAGCAGTTTCCAGCTCCACGCACAGGTCTGTTCTCGGAATTGCGATTGTTTCTCTCCTGTGCTGGCAAAAAAATGAAACTGATGGCAGTGCATTGCGCGCATTTTTGTTTGACACGTTTCTGTTTGTCACAGGAAGCGATCCCAGCGAAAGAAGCGGGCAAAGTCACAAAGTTGTAAGTATTTTCGGTTCACTCACTGTGGTTCTACGAGAAAACGATGCACAATGAAATTCCAACTTTCAGACAGGGAATTACGAGTATCTTGTTCAGAACAATGAAGTACTCATGGAGGGCTCGGACCGGACAGGAACTGTCTCGGCAGGAACAAGTGGCTAATTTTTGTCTTTCTAGGAAACGGATTCACAAGAGAAAGAAGACTGGATAACCGAAAAGCTGAAAAGTGTAGACTTTTCCCAGGTACACACTATTTCGCTTCTCACCAACCGTTGACAAATCTAGAATTTTGGTCAGGAGTGAACCGTTTGAAACATCCCGCAGTTTCAACATGCAAAACTTGGAAACAATCTAGAAAAATGTTTTCTGCTGTGATTTGGAAGCTCAGGCACCCCTGGATCAACCCCTTGAAATCTTGTGCGTCTCTTGTCAGTCTGGCTTTCAGCTGTGAGTTTTCTGTTACCAGTTGCCATCTTACCTGGAAGATCACGAAGTAGCGCGACTGGCTCCGTGGTTCAGCCCTGGGACCCTGGAGACGATCGCTCTCAAGCACTTCGACATCCCCAAGGCCCAGATCGACACCTACAGATCATCGGCAGCAGAAGACAAGGAACGTTTCAAACGAGACCTGCTCTTCCGCTTCAGAAACGCAAAGTTTGATGACACACGAAAGGTACACCTTTGAGACACCACTTTTCAGGAATTCTCTTCACTTTCGCTCACCCCAGTAGAATTTTCCGCTCATGAAAGCATTCTCACATTCTGCCATGGAGGAACAAAGACAACCCACAAAACTACAACTGATTGGTCCCAAATCTTCTACCTTGTGAGAATTGATGCTGTCTGGACTACTCCGGTGCAAAGATCATTTTCAGATGCGGAATATGACGAAAAGCTATTGAAGGCAATAGATAGGGTCAACAGATCCAAGGGATTACTCAGTACACTCCACATACAATTATTGTTGCTCTGGAGAAAGTCTCATTCATTGACATCTCTGAAAACACCGGGTTCTCCCCCCCCCCCCGGGTACAAAGTCTGCGAACCTTCCGGAATCTGATCCAGATCAATTAGTCCCACAGCACATCTTTTCCGCGGAAATTAAAGAACCTGTTTGTCATTCCAGAATCTGTACCGGATCCTGTTGAAGGCGAACTCCGACGGCGACATCCCACACGCCGACTTGGAGAAGATGGAGAAAGTCTTGTTGACGACAAAGCGCGCAAGAACAATGTTTGAATTGTGATGTGGGCGGAATGTGTATGGGAGCCCTTTGTCACTTGGAAAAGTTCAAATCTTTGACTTTTTTCTCGTGCAGTGCAAATTCGACCAGACCTGGGAAGTAGTTTGTGTGTCAGACACTATGATCAACGATGAAAGAACAACTGTTGCACAGCAGCCTCAACGTAATGCTTGCCAAATGAGCAGCTCCTTCAGGGATTCTGATTTCAACTTTCAAATTTTTCCGTGAAAAAAGAACAAAATTTTGTTTTTTCCACACTGCAAGTTCGTTGTCTGCTTCTGGTGAAGAATAACCGAAATGTATGCGTCCTTGCTTCGACAAACAATCCTGTATTCAGCACGTGCCTGAAAAAATTATTGTAGCGTTTTCACTGCAGAGTCACCGTTCAGCAGGGAAGGAAACAAACTCCGACTGCAAAACGTAACATGTGCAGTCAAAATTGAACATTTGTTCATGGGCCCTTTGGAGCCTACAACCTCCCACCCACCCTGGTTCCCACAGTTTTTTCCCATCCACCTGGCAGCCCACGACCAGCCTGCCCTCACAAACGTCCGCTCAACACGCAATTGAAACGATAGCCTCGTCCACGATACCCTGTTTTGCGTCCCACGTACAAGTTCCGTGTATGTTTACTTTTCGTGTCAAAGATTGACGGACAAATTGCCTCTCTTCGAGGGTTGGGCCTCCAGGACCAAATCTTGCGATTTTGAAGACACATCCTGTGCGAGAAAAAGCCGGTTCCATCTTTTGTCAGAACGTAAAGTCTGCAAAAATATAACTCCGCTCTGGACCTTTTCGTTGTAATTTGTGCTTGTGTCTTCAAAATTTTTGTTTGCCAATGAAAAACGAACAGCTCGATTCAGAGAGATGAGGGTTCAAACGGATCAAGGGTCGAAGCCGAGTGGGTGCGATCTCGTGTGTGTGTGTGGGGGGGGGGCGTGTGTGTGTGTGCGTGTGTGTGTGCAAGCGAACCTCCAACAACAAAACATCACCAGAGAGTGAATGAACTTGAGATGTGACGGTACGAAATTGAGCCGCTGTCTGTTTTGTGGAGGGCGTCGGTTCTGCGAGCGAACCCTCAGCCCACCAGGTGCCATATCAGTGTCAAAAGACGCTCGGTTCACAGTTTTTCGTTGTTTGTGATGTCAGACTGTGAGGTTCAAGGTCATAACAAACGCTGCGTCCGGTTCTTGGGAACCAAAAATTTTATTCGCATCTCAAAAACAGTGTCGCTTCCAATTTGAACGAGAGACGTGAAGTAGATCTACAGATTTTGTCATTTGTGACCACAGTTACTGTTGCGTTGCATTACGCTGTCAATAAAGAAATGCTGACTGTGACAGGTATTTGTGTCTTGTGTTGTCGCGAGAAGTTAATTCGATTCGTTTTTCGAGCAAATCACAGTGTGAAATAAGAGGCGTAACTTTGAAAATGGACTAATGTCTCCTTCATCATCAGTTGGCAAAATTTATTTCACGCTTGCTACAGATCCTGTTGGGGGAGATTGAAAACTTCTTTTTTTTTCTTTTTTTTTGAAAAGCATTTTGTCATTGACGTCGTCTTCACGCAATACCTGAATCGTGTCCAAGCTGACTGACTTTTACGACCTTGTTTTCACATGTGCCGCATTTGACACCCCTGGTGTTTTGAACCTGATCATCGAGTGCTCGACGCCGGCAGTTTACAAAGGGTTGTTGTTCTTTGCGCAGGTTTGCAACTTCAGGTGTTGTATTTGTAAAGCGAACAAACTTTTGTTCGTCCACACGAACTGATTCACCAGGAAATAACATTGTGAACAGAATCCTTTGTCTCTTCATGCACAGGGACTGACATTACTGGCACTTTTGTTTTCGTCCTTGTTCCAAACTCGACTCCAACTTGAATGCTCAAGAAATATCAAGAATCTGCTTGTGATGCAAAACCTTTCCACTGTACAGCCACTCAAAGATGATGTACCAGGGACAAAATTTATCTGAAGACGGCTGTTGGAGGGTACAGGAACAGCACAGATAGGTGACAATTGCACAAACAATGCACGCAGAGCAGTGTGGGGTTGTTTCTTCTCCAATACATTCTGCTCATTACTATTTGACACGGATCACAACGACGACCACGCATCCGCAGTGGGACCTCTTTCCCCGAGAATGCTCTCCTTCTGCAATGGAAGAAAACTCATGTCAAGCACGCAGCATGCAAGCCTGAGACATGCTTCGTTTTTTTTCCACGTTCCATGGATTTCCTGAAGCTTCCTCAAACGAACCCAGGTTTTTTCATGGCTTCAAGGAACCGGGCATTGCATTCACCCAAGCACTGCATCCAGTGTGAGCCAACCTCATTCCTCGTTGGTGGGACTTTGAGGGACTTTCAGCCGTAAGTCCTCTGCGTATCAATTTGTTCTCAAAATGATGGGCGTGTTCCAATCAGAAGGAATTTCTCTGCATCGCCTCTTGCAGAAAAGGCAAGTCTACAAATATTTTCATGCCGAAATTCATACAAGTACATGTGTGGATTGAGATACGTGAGAAAAAAACGTGGCGCCGCTGGCAATGCTTGAGCTCCCCATGCAGTTGTCACCTGACCTGTGTGTCCCTCGGTTGGAGGGCTGAGGAACCCTCCTCTCAGGGCTGTCTGTCCCTCTTCAGGTGCTGGTCCCTCGGAATCCAGGGTCAGGACGTGGAGCGGGCTGCTCGGACACTCCAACTGCATCGCCTCATGCAGCGACGTCCTGCATTTGAAGACTTGCTCAGGAAAATGCGTCGCAATGATCAGTTGTTGGTTCTACGTGTTTGGTTTTCTGCACATGTCTGAGTTTTTACCAGTGCAGTTCACCAGATCTTTTCACATATGTATGTTGCACGCTTGCACACAAAATGGGGAGCGAAAGGCTCAATGTTCGAGGCTCAAAGTCACTTGATCAATCGACGGAATGCTTAGATCTGCCACTGTGTATCCCTGAATGCCCATCCTGAGATTGGGTCTTGCCCCTGGACATCCCCGGGATCCACCCCGAGGTGTCTTCTGGATTTGCTCACTGGCCTGCTCTGAATCCACCCTTGTGTGGATCCACCCCTGGACTCCCCTGGATTCACCCACGCATGGGAATCCCCTGCATACAGTTTGTTCCTGCACGTGCACGTACCTGTTGGCCGTGAAGTAGAGCCGCCTGAAGGTGAATGAGGGACGCGTGTCCGTGTGCGCTGCATCCGTCGATGGCGACAACTGAAAGGTACACATCCATGCATTCCCATTGCAAGGACGTTCTTTTTCAAACAACCAAACTCTTGGTGCCCAGTTGATCCAAGGACCACGGTGTCAGGCTTTCCCCCCAAATTTTGCTTGTCACTGTCTGGCTCCGCGCTGGATACACCAATCTCTTTTTGCTCTATCATTTGAAGTGACACTTTGCCCCGACCCCAGTTGGAGAGCATCCGTCAGATCCGTTGAAGACAACCACAAGGGTCCGTTGATAATTGAGCGAAATGCCCTGATCAAACCACACACCTCCCCCGTGCCGAGTTTTTCCCATTCCTTGAGAGTGTCTGGCAGTCGGGTGTACTCGGTGATCAGGAAGCAATGACCACGCGTCGTGAACAGAGTCAGGTTCTGGAACAGGAGGCAAACTTCAGTCAAGGGGGAGTGGTTCTCAACCGCATCGGAAAGCCAACAGCATGGATGCGCTGCTGACCAGGCTCGTCCCAACTTCTCTCTGTGCAAAACTACACTGCCAATAGAACAAGGACAGAGCCGTGACTAAAGATGAAAAACGTCTGAAGGACCATGGCGCAAGCCAGAACCAAAAGAGCTAAAGTCAAGTCCAACCAGCTCAGCCTCGTAGGTTTTGTTCTGCACGTGTGGGTGTGCATGCACAGGTTTACTCACAGTTTTGTAGTCATGGACGAGAAAGGCTGGTATCCCATCACGTTGCACGTAAATTTTGCAATTCTGTGTGTGCGTGTGTGCGTGTGTGGTTGGTATGTGTTCTGAGCTGTACTCACCGTGTTGTAGTCGTGGATGAGGACGGCGGGCGTCCCATCACGTCCCACCGAGCTCAGCCTGACGTAGTTCTGCGCGTAGTTGATGTCGACGTCTTCTGATGTCACGACGTCGTTGTCACGTGAGTCGATGTGCAAACGCACCTGTGTGTTCAATGTGAACTTCCTGTTGTCGCAATCGTTTTGAAAACAAATCCATTCCCGTGCACGGATTGGAGTGTTGAAAGCATCAAGTGACCTTTGTATCATCTTTGCACTCGAGAACAGAGAGAAACAGGAAGACCTCATTGAAAAACACTCGAACTGGCGACTTTTTTCTCAACTTGTAGGTCTACAAATCAGCAGAAATCAAAATTACACGCACACACACGTACGCACGCACACGCACACACACATACGCACACATACGCACACATACGAAACCCACACGCACGCACTTACGTCTTGGACCAGTCGATTCGGCTTTCCAAATGCAGGTTTCAAGTGGTCGGGATCTTTGACACTTTTCCCGCTGACCTGAAATGCGCACAACACAGGCATGAACAGATGTTTCTGTGAGTAGTATTAGGGTCCGTTACTTGGTGCACACTTCACGTTTATTGTTCATATTTTTCAGGTTTTTTTCACCGAAAGAAAGAGAATTGTGTGTATCTACATCTCGAATCAG
>JAAUXT010077300.1_pt1:10000-22151 | contig 22151 bp, 30 predicted proteins | sample 7278171 | NCBI WGS metagenome assembly JAAUXT01 (sample SAMN14350112, study PRJNA611818) | marine sediment metagenome | isolation source: surface marine sediment (1.8m) | place: French Polynesia: Moorea | collected 2018-08 | reverse complement strand
ATTATGGATATCTGCCTTCAAATCTCATATAAACTGATGCTAAATAACCCTGCGGACAAGCCCAGATGGATACCAGCCCTAATACATCTTTCCTGTCAGAGAAATCATCATATCAATGATCATGCTCAAGTGACCCGGGTATCTGTGGACTTGCTTAAGTACTTTCCTTCCTTTTTGATGCACTTTAACCATCTCCTTGGAAGATCAAGGATTGCCTTGTCAAACAGTTCCTCCAGAATGCAGCGCAATTCTAACTTGACTCTCTTCTGTAATTCCTGGATGGTATGGAACTGTTCTCCTCTCAGTTTGGACTTAAGATAAGGAAATAAGAAGTAGTCCGCTGGAGCCAAGTCGGGAGAATACGGAGGATGAGCTGGGAGCTCCATGTCTGATTCTCCCAACTTGGCAATGGTGATGATTGCAGTATGGCTGGAGGCATTGTCATGCTACAGGATGAAGTCCTTGTCAGTTCTCCCATCTCAACCACCTTTCCACATGCCTGGACATCGATGCCTGATGTTTTCCTTCAGCCTGTCCAACACTGTGCAGTAGTGCTCTGCTTTGTATTTCTGCCAGGGGGGAGGAACTCCTGGTGGATCACACTGTGGCAATCAAAGAAACAAGTCAACATAGTTGACTTGCACGCTCTGGCTTGAAGAGCTTTGAGTGGACGGGTTTCATCTTTGGATTTCCACTGCACACTGGCCTGTCTTGTATCTGGATCATGAATACAGAGGAACAGATGACTCGTCACCACAGATGATAGTCTCCAACAAGTGTCTATCCAAGGCAAGTCTATCCAGATTTTCCTGGCATAATTTGACCTGGAAATCCATCTGTTCTTGAGTCAGGATGCGTGGTATGAATTTTGCACTGACCTTTTTCAGTTTCAAGTCCTGTTTCATCATTTTGTGCACCGTCGATCTTCTCAAGCCTGTGTCCATTTCCAAATCATGGATGGAGGTCCTGCGGTCATTGTCCAAAGTCTTCTGGACCTTCTGGACATTCCTTGGAATACGGACAGTCCTTGGTCGACCAGTTCTTGCTTTGTCTTGGACAGACATATCACCGCTGCAGAAACGCTCATGCCACACCCGCACCTGCATCTGAGACATTGCATCTCTTCCATAAATGTCCTTCAGTGACCGCCAACATTCAATTGGCTTCTTCCTAGAGGCCATAAGGAACTTCAAATTTGCCCTTTGCTCCACCTTTTTCTGCATTCCTTTCAGTGCAGGAAACACTAAGAACAGTAACAAACCAAGCATGAAATTCAAACCCATTTCTGCTGCATGTCAAACCACCACAACACCAAGAAATGGTCTCTTAAAAGTCTGTCCTGCATTGCTGTTACTCACATGTAGTGACCTGTTTCAGCCACACAGTCTCCCAGATACACATGCTTACAACCATGTGAAATGGCTCAGTGATGGAAGTTTCTGCTGCAGAGATGTCGCCCTCCAAGCGGAAAGTTCGTGGACGATCCTCGTACACTGCTCTGGTTGAGGCCACACAACACGTGCATTTTACTCATGTGTCCTTGTGACAGAGACACGCAGAGACTGTAGCTGTGACGACTACACTGAAAACAGCCATCAGCTGAAGCAGACAATGCCAATGTGCGAAGGTCTGCCCACCTTCCCAACGACAGTTATGATACCATTGAAGTTAAATGGCACAATGACCAATTCAGAATGACAGAAATGGATCAGGTCTTGAACCTTGTATCCACCTCACGCAGCAGCCTTGCTTCCATGGCTTCCCAGATCCGACATCTTCGAAGGCACTTCAGTCCAGGAATCCAACTGACAACCAGGAGGCGCGTGCGTGTCGGAAGCAGTGCGCATGCGCGCTCAGGCGCGTCGCACACCATGCGCATGCGCCAACTCACCTGCGACCAATACGAAGAGGACGAACAGCTGTTGACGGGAAGTGGTGACGAGACGCTGTATCCGCGTCATCCATCGCGGGCGCGACGTCTGTTTCCGGGGGCAACCGCTCCCAAGCGACCCAGATCCATCAAAAGCTTTCCTGCACAGGGGCCGGTGACACATGAAAGATGCGTTCGCATTTGCTGAAGTGCAGTCTCCTTCTGTTGTGAATTGTTGGCTGCTATCCTTGTCACACTTGCCGTCAGAAGAGACGGATCGCCCGGCTCCGAGGCTCTCGTCGGGCGAAAACGGCGGCGCATGCGCTGTGGAGGGGACGCGCATATTTTACCTGCGAACCGCGTCTTTCCTGCAAAGAGACGGGAATTGTTCGTTTGAAATGTGCTTCTGTTGTGCGAGGTCTGTCCACGAATAAATCAGTTTATTTTTGTCAACAAAACAGCTGCTAAGGGCGATCTGGCTCCACCACAGGGTGTAGTGGACCTGGCTCCACCAGGAACTCAGCAGTCAAGTTGGCGAAAACTGAGGAATGGGGACTTCGTGGACGAACCACGCACGTGAAGGACAATGTTCATCACAGTGTTGCTCAGAATGTGAAGGAATTTTCCACAGAACCTGAGGAGGTACGACTTTGAAATTTCACTTGCCAAGGAGGCAGTCATGAATCCAATCCCCCCTCCCCCCGTTTCATTTTTGCTTCGCCTTTACGCGACACCCACTGTAAATGCTCGCGCTCCTTGAGATTCTCAGCGAACGATCAGGGACTCGACGCTATGCGTATTCAGAACATGCAATTTTCGTGGTTTTGCATTCATCCAAAAAAGATAAAATCTCCCACCACCAGTTATTGCTGCGGCGTCCACTTCAGCAGCTACTTTACTGCTGCAGACACGGAGTCCGTCCTCGCGACGACCGCTCATGAAAAGCCACTTTTGCAAATGATCGCAGAGGAGCGGAGGTCCCGAGACGCCCTGTGTGCGGCGGCGGCCGCCCAGACGCGAGACTCGCATTCCAAACGGAGAAGCTCCCGCTGCCTGAATTCCGCATGCTGGTCCCACGGGCGTTAATCGACGACTAAATAGTGGCACGAGACCCGAATGAGCTCAGGAGCAAAAGCCGAGTGAGGGGAAGTTGTTGGTGCCTTTTGTTTCCTTTGGACTGAGATAGTTTCAGCGTAGAACCGCTTCAGGGGTGAACACATTGGGTGATGCGCGGTTATTTTCTGGGTTGACGTCAAAAATTCCACCATTGGGTTCAATGTTAAATTCTGACGCCGACGTCAAGAACACGAAAGGAAAAACTGCCTTACTGTCACGGAGCATGCCCACCAATGCATGCGGACAATATTTTTGTGTGACGCAAAAAGGTAACCGAAGTTGGGAGTGGTTATGGGCCAGGGCAAACGTACGATTGTACGCCTTGAGTGGTTTTCACATTGGATGACGCGCGGTCGTTTTTTGGGCTGACGTCAAAAATTCCACCATTGGGTTCAATGTTACATTTTGACGCCGACGTCATGAACACGACTGGGCGTCACCCATGTGAGAGCCGCTTCAACAGATTCTTACAGTTCAGAGCACCCACCGTTCCCTCCCGGGTGCACGAAGGTGGAGTGATGCATCATCACGTTCCCGTCTTTTGGAGCTGGAATTGCCTGTATCTGTTGGACACGGGGCCCGTCTGTCCCTGAGAGACCAATCAGGTCTGGAAACATGACCCGGTGAGACTCACTGGGAGCTGTAAAGCCGCGGCCACACTGGCGCGATTATTTTTTGACGCGCCTCAATTTTGATGCACGTTAAAAATGTCTGTAGAGATGTTCCACAGCTGTGTGTCAGAATAAACGCTTCCTGTGTGGCCACCTTCAATAGAAATAGTGTGAGATGTTCAGAAGCATCAAATTGATGCACGTCAAAAACTAAACGCGTCCCTGTGCGGCCACCCCTTCAGTGACGGACAGAACCCAATCAAGAGTGTGAACTGGCCCCGTGAATTTGTCCAGCTTTGCGTGTTGGCTCGACGTGTCGAAGGGACAGATGATTTCTTCATCAAAATGTGAAATCAACGCTGCTTTTAGAGACCTTGGGTACTGAAAATGGTTTGCGGCCCTTGGTTTGGGTGGCAGAACCCATTCCCACAAAACGACAGGTTTTGTGGCCCCAGTGTTACAGAATTCTTTGTTCGAGCCTCGTAGTTTTTCTTACGAAATTCGTTCAGTTTTTTGATGTATCTGTGTTTAATGGTGCTTGGATGCACGTGCATGTTTCTGCAACAACAGTTTCCAGAAGACCTTTTTTTGCCAGTTGTATCTCTGTGTTGTGATTTCTACAGGGTCTTCTCAGCTGAGACGAACAGTTTGCGTGGGGCAGAGGAGAAATTGGTTGTTCTGCACCGACAGCCCCGTCTGGGGCCGTTCAAAATGAACCGCCGCATGCAGTGGACAGTGAATACAATTTTGATGAAGTCAAACATTTCTCAGCGCTATGATGACTCGAGCGCTGTGATGATACATCAGCGAAACTAGAGTCTGATTTCTCTCCGAGCCCTGTGACCTTCACATCCAGATTCAACATCCCCTCATCGCAACGACACTGATTTCGACTCAACCCACGACCAAAAGGGATGGAACTTCATTTCCATGCCTCTCAGCCTCTTGCAAAGTACCCACGCTGATCTAACCACCCATCCACAAAATCTGGGGATCATCCATCAAACAACGGCGCACGAACGGGAAGTGTTTTGTTTGGTTGTGTGCGAAAGAGAGCTGCAATCTCGTGTGTGTTTTTGAAAATTTGTCAACTTCAAAAAGTTTCAAGCACCGCTTTTGAACAATGGCTTTTGTTGACGTGAATCAACCAAGGTCTGTCCAAGAAAACTACGATGTACTCGTAAAAGCTCGTGTTGTTGGAGTCATTCTTGAAAAGCAAAGTTTGCAAGTTGTTCCGGAAAACAGGTTTGCCCATTTCAAACCCTTTCAACACAAAAATGTCTTTTTAAAATTTGGAACCAAAAGAGCAATTTATAAAACTCTTCTTTTGTGGAAAAATGTTTTTTTCGCGGAGTGGTCAAGGCTGGTGGTCTGAATCAGGTCGAGTAGAGAAAACCTGATGTGATAGCCACCCAGCGGAACCGAAATGATTATGCCATGTGTGGTTCACTTTCGTTCGCACCAAAGAGGTACTATGTCCCCATAAACGTCCAATCAGACAGGGTTCTCACACTGCACAAAAATAGTTCCTGTGAAATCACACAATGACTTTTGGAGACCTTTGATCAAGAAAGGAGTTGTGTGATTGAACAGGAACCTTTTCGTGGAGTGAGAACCCATCTCTACCATGAGGCGAGCTCGTACGACCTGTTCAGAGATCGCAGAGTTGTAGAACAACCCCTCTCCCATCTTCCCGAGCTCACGTGACTTTCTTGCCCCCAATTTGTGTGTCCGAATGCAGGCGTGGCTGAAGCGTGAACAGCGTCCGCACGCTGACAGTGTCTGGCTTGGCCGAAAACAAACGGCCAGCAAAGTTTGTGGTTGCTGGACACATTGGCGAGTTTTAGCAGCTGCTAATTTTCATTCCGTGTGGTGCCCCGATTGCCAGACTGGTGTCACAGTGACCAAATTTTCCTTGAATTTGCTGAGAGAGCCAAAGGCAAGTGACCAAATGGTATCTGACAGTTGGAGCACATCAGAAAAGGACCGGACGTTTTCGCTAAAAGTCGCTGTCGCTTTCGTCCCCGTGCGAATCGTACCAAAGTGGTCCTCATGGTGCGTTGTTTTCAAAACAAGTTTCAAAAGATAGTTTCTCAACACAACACCAAGATCACCAGTGAAGAACCTGCCGATGTTCTCCGCAACAAACTCACCTTACAAATACCAATTACGTCCAGCACAACCCAGTGATGAACATTTATCCTTCAGTGAAGCTCCGTCCGCAAAGCTGAATTTCGGGCCTGTGCGACGAACTCCACGCGCTCGTCGCAGCTTCAGTGTTCCTCGCGGCCGCTTCCGACGGACACCACGAGTTTATCAATCTGGGATCCGCTGCTCTTTTCACACGCAAAACGTTCATTTCAGTGCATTTGCTTCCTCAAAATAGAATTGTTGTGGCAAACTGGATGACTTCGCAGGAAGTGAACAATGACCTTGTCATGTCACTGGAAACTTTCCCTTTGTCCTCCTTCCTTTGATGCTGACCCACGTGACTGACCTTCCCTGTCGGCAGTGCGATGCGCATGCGCACACAGTTTGACGCCATCAGGACGTCGTGCTGCTTCTCCTGAAAACGAGGCGCATTTTGCGCGCGTCGGAACTGGGCGATTAAAGCGGTCGGTTGATTCGAGCGGGGCCTGATCGCCATGACAACGAAGAAAAGTCCAATTAAGGGCGCATTGATATGCAGTTGGATGGGATTGTGAGTGCGGCGAGTAATTCAGCATCTGATCCCACCCAGATCCCACCCCAGGTTCTTCTTCAGCGCAGTGTGACCCTCATTATGCATGAATGTTGCACCAACAAAAGACTCAGGCCCTGGGTTTCTTTTCTCAGATGATCATATGATTTTTGCCTCATTCTGCAGGTCGCCAGACAGGCACCGGGTGTTTGTTGAGTCTTCGTCGTCATCAGGATATATCCAGGCACTCAGTGCTCCCAGTTTCAATTTTTCTTGGTTCCTTGCTCTAAATTTACAACGGAATACTTTTGTAGGTTTCATCTTGGATGTTGAAATGTTCGCGAGCAGAATCAGTCCCTCTTCCCCACTTCCATCTCAGAATCTTGGCATGTTGTCTTGCCTGTCTCCACTACAGGCTTCTTCGTGAAAATGGAACATGGAAATATGTGGTATTTTTTCAGATTTCAAGAGATCTTCCGCATGTCAGTTTGCGGACTGATCTTCCGTGTCTTCCATTTGCTTCACAGTCTTTTCGTTCGGTCTTTGTTGGGATTTTTGGACACGAATTGAAATAAAGAAATTCAAATCAAACAACTTCGTCACTACAGGCAAGATTTTTGGACTGTTTTGCAACTGTTTTTTTGCAGAAAGGCTGGTGGTTTTCCCTGAAGTCCTGAAGAGTTTTCTCGAGCAGGTTTAATCTCACTGAGAGACGGGTTCGGGGAACCACATCATCAATAGGGACTTTACGCAACGACGTCTCACTGAACGCCCCGTCAACGCCAACGTCAAAAACAGCCCTGTTTCCATGGCACTGACCAATCACGAAACACCATTCGACATCAGCGAGTTTTCGCAAATTGGAAACGTAGACGTAGGCGTGAACGTGGACGTAGAATGTCACCCTGTGGGTTTTTCTACACCACAAAATTGTCAACTTGAAAGCAAAGAATGATGATAATTTTGTTTGTCAGTTTTGTTCCTTTCTCTTTTTCTTCTTTTTTCCCTTATTTTAAAGTCCCTGTCCAACTTCAGGCCACCCGAGGACCCGGGAGCTGCAGGTGGGTGGGTCCTGCAGGGGAGGGAGGTTCCACACCCTGCACCTGCACCCCAGGCGTTGGGGACTCGGGTCACTGCCCGGAAATAATCGGGTTGTCGTGAAGCGAGTTTCTCTGGCAGAGAGGACCCTGAGGGAAGCGCCCAGGCACTGAAGTCAACATGAAAACCGCCAGTCAATCCTTGCCTCACAGGACCTCATGTTTGAAACATGAATCGACTTTGACTGGAATAATTTTGAATTTTAGGAGCAGAAGACAGACGCGAGATCTTGTGTTGCAGTTTCCTTCAAGCTTGACTTCCTCAGTTCTACACTCGTTCTGTTTTTGTGTTTCTTGGTTCGGAACAACCTACACAAAGCCCGGTCAAGCAGAACACCAAAGGCAGCAACTCGGAACAGACAACCAGCCACCCAAATGCTTTGGTGAATTTCTTCCTCCAGAGAGACTCGGGGAAAACAACATAAGTTCCGGGTTTGGGCCAAAATGCTTCTCCTTCAGTCACACTGGGGACACTGACCAAAGAAAAGAGCGCAACCTCAGGGTCCCAAAAGTTCGCACATTTCTTGAAGCGCTCGATGCACAGGCAAACACCACAACTACAGCAGGAAAAACACACGATTTTCTAACGCTTCCAACGCTTCTAAATCCGGAAATATGACACGAGTTCATCCTGGTCCAGGTCCTCCAGGAAATTTGCGCGTGATGTTGGTGGCGTGAGTTGACTGCAGCGTAAATCTTGAGAGGGTTTCACGGTCGCGCTGTTCAAACCTGTGAAAACCTCAAGGTTCATTGTGATGTTGAAATACGAGAACTTTTCTCATTTCAGCCATGTCAAGTCTGACAGGCTTTGGTTCAGAGGACAGAAACAAAAGTTGAAGAGAAAATTTTGACATTGCTCAGAAAAGTTCGAGCGTGTTCGTGAACTTCAGTACAGGAATCCAAGAACGTGCGCTCTGCTTGGCATCATCTTGGAGACCGAGGCAATGAAGGATCTGAACAGTCACCAAATTCCTCGTCTCTCATTCCTTCCGTGTCGTCTCCACCAACCCCCGGGTTCTGCAGCTGCGTTCCTCATCCAATTCGTCAGAAGTTTTTGCCTTTTCCATCAGAAAAGCTGTCGGCGCAAACAGACAGCTCACTTGATTTCAAACACTGAAGTTGCAAGCATGGCAGAGTTTTTAAAGGAGCTTGTTTTTGACCATTTCTTTTCGCAGCGAAACTGGAACACGCCCAAGGGTGTACCACAATCGTGTAGGTATGGTGATGTCACTGAGCCTGTTGATAACATGAACCAAAAACTATCAGCTTTGTGAGTTGGAGCTGAACTTCCTCAGCCAAAAATGTGTTGTCAGTGCTCGCATGAAGCGGAGGGAGATTTGCTCAAAGCCAGGAGAACAACAGAGAAATTCCAGATAATTCCGAACCAGAACAAAGCGTCCGAGTGCTTCAATAAAGTTTCCGTTTCTCGCACAAAATCGATTTGTTGCCCGTTTATTCCTCTCAGGTCGACATTAATCTCATTGTGCCTCGTTATCTCGAACCTCTTCCTGGCGGATCTGCCGAGGCGCAGCCAGGATGACGTCACCGGGGGGCGCCACCTTCAAAAAGAGGAGGCGGATTCCTCTTTGAACCTGCACGCAGTCTTGAAAGAAAAAGAAGGCCTTTCCATCACAAAATTAGGGGGTTTGTCCCAGAGGTCAGGTGGGGGGGGCCACCTTGTCAAGAAGGAAGTGGATTTCTCTTTCAAACATTCAACATGCGTGCAAAAACATTTGCTCCTCTGGCACAAAATCAGGGGTTTGTTCCCTGGGTCAGGCGCGCACCCAGACCGCTGGACCCAGACCCCTGTGGTCCAGACCCCTGGCTCCCAGACCCCTGTGGTCCAGACCCTTAGGACCCAGACCCCTGTGACCCAGACCCCTGAGATTCCCTGGATTCACCCTTGATCCACCCAATCGCACCAGCTCGTCTGTCCTGATCAGAACCTCCGACCGGAACGCGCGACTTCCAGGAACTGGGTTCAGTTTGACTGGAAACTCGGACAGAGTGGAGGCGCACTGCGCAATGTGATATGATGGAAACATTGCCTTCACGTGTGTAACATTTTCAGACAAATGCAAATGCTGTTCCAAAAAATGCAGTTCCGCAGAAGCCCTCCGATCCCTTCGGAGGCGTTTGAAACGCTTGACTGCTGCTTCCATATTCAACAGGGATACGCAGAGGCTGGAATCTCACAAGCGCACACGATGAGAAGAATTTGCAAGTGATCTCTGGTCGCTTGTGCCCCTGCCCACAGAGGAACAGTCCATGGGAAAAAGAACATGGTTTCGCTTCCTGGACATTCAGAAACAGGTCGAGCACGAGAACATCTGTGTGGCAGCTGAAGATGGAAACAGGAGTGCTGTCGTGTGGAAGATAGCGTATCTTCCCACGCGTGCAGTCCAGCTTTGGACGGTGTCCTGAGTACCTGGGAGAGCTGCTTCGGTGGAGTTGCATGAAGATGAAGCTGTGCTCCCTGAGCCAGCACCCATACAAAAGCCAAAATACACAATTCCCCTGCAGGATGTCCATCTAACCTGGAGAGAACAATAAATTAGTATTGAGCATTCTTTCTCTGGCACAGCCTGAGCCAGAACCCCAGGTTGCACAACTGCGGTGCTGTAGTAAACGGTGGAGTGCTCGGCCAGCCTGTCCGAGGCCACCCGCACACAACAGAGCCCAGATGTCCTTGACCATCGTGTGCGGACCTCCAGAAAGTTCTGTATCCACAATACAGAAAAGCTGTGAGTGGAGTCGGCCTGACACCGTGAAAGCATCCAATGAAATGGTACGTTTTAGGAATGGGGGTGAGACCCGAGCTCAGACGAGGCCATTCGTCTTCGCAGACCAATGGACTCACCTCTGACCTGCTTCGTCCCAGATCCAATTCAATTCCTTCCAGAAAGGGGAGGACCCCAAATTGTGATTGTCCCACCGTGAGACACTTTTCAATTGCATTGCGCTCTACAAATCAATTACAAAAGGTTTTATCACCACAGTGCACTTCCAGGATCGAAGACAACGACACTTTGAAATTCCAACGAATGTCGTAAACACCATTTGTGACCAAATTGGAGTTTTGGACAAAAAGACCTCAGGCCCGTCGCAACTCAATTCAGAATCCAGGCTTGGATCTCGTTGCTTCTGTTTGAAAACACTGAACTGAGATTAGATTTCTAAGTGCGAGTAGAATGGTCGCGTCTTGGGCGTGGCCCTACGTTGCACTTGTCGCGAATCGCCGCGCATTTGGGGCGATGTTTACATGCTCTGCGAAGAACATGTTGACTCACTCATCCCCACACAAATTTGCACAACATCTTTCCATTGTGCAATGTCAGAATCCTCATTCACATGGTCGTGAAATGTCGAGCGTGACGATGAGAATTCTCCGTTGAAAATCTCTTGCAAGAGGCAAACGACACGCAGAACGGGACTGTTGGTGCGCGGGTGAAGTCGTGGACATGGAGATGAGTCGTTTTCTGTGAGTATAGACTACAACAGTTTGATCTATTCTTGCAAAAACCGCGGAGCTGAAACAACGAGATCATATCCTGGTGCCACTGAAAAATTGTATTGATTCGCAGAACTGTGCAATTTATGAGGCAGTGTCAAGAGTGCCAAAATTTCCGTGAAGAAAAAGGGGAACAGAAAACACGAAACCAAAGAAACCTTGTGTTCAACAACAAACAGTTTCACTCACAATTTTCTCAAAAAAAATGAATCAGGCAAAGGGGACAATCCTTAAATGGACTCTGACAAACGAGCAGTGCAGAGCCAGAGGAAACAACACAAAAACATTCTCCATGCATTTTGAGGCCCCATGCACAAAGCTCTCTGTGTCGCTCTCAGACTCGCGACGCTCGTCGCGACGCTGCTGTGTGACGTCAGCGTCCTCGGCCTGACGTCATCCGAGCGACGCCAGTTTCGGGTGGACACGTCTGCGGGACGGTGCGCGAGCGTGAGCGTCTCCGACGCCGGCGCGACGTTCACTATCACAGGCAATGGCATGCCCGACCACAGGGCAGGCACGGTGAGCTCAACCAGCCAAGCAGCCTTTGCTCAATGGAAGTTTCTCCCATTCAAATCAGTGCGATCAATGTTTGGTGGAAGGTCCGACTGTTTGAAATTGTGACTGCAGCAACAACAGTTGGGCCGTTTTCACATTGGGTCGTCTTTGAGCTGACGTCAAAAATTCCACGATTAGGTTCAATGTTAAATTTTGACGCTGACGTCAAGAAACGACCGCGCATCACCAAATCAGAAAAATGGCTTTGCGCATACAAGACCGAAAGTTCAAATCACCATCAAAGGACCACCAGGTCCTCTTCTGTCATTCACAAACAATAATGTCAAAACTCGTACATCACTGGGCACAACACCAACACAGTTTTTCAGCCGTTATGCTGTCCCTTGGATTGAGGTGTCCTTACATTCGCAGTGCGCCTGTGAGTGTCCCCCGAGCTACCAGGCGGTGGACGTGACGCTGCCCAACACGCCCGACACGTCGCAGGGCACGTTCGCCACCACCCCGGGCGACATCGGCGTCATGAAGAACGGCGTCTACCTCTTCAACGCGCTCAACGGGCCTGGAGAGAACGCCGTGGCGGGAGACACCAAGGTCGGTCACACACACACACACACACACACACACACACACACACACACACAGAAAAGGCATCTTGTTGCCCTGAAATTGAGCACCAAAAGGTGCATCATCAATAGATGTGAGCCCAATTGTGCGTGGTAACATGTGTGTGGTGGACCCACCAAGGTCGGT
>JAAUXT010077300.1_pt1:0-7500 | contig 22151 bp, 30 predicted proteins | sample 7278171 | NCBI WGS metagenome assembly JAAUXT01 (sample SAMN14350112, study PRJNA611818) | marine sediment metagenome | isolation source: surface marine sediment (1.8m) | place: French Polynesia: Moorea | collected 2018-08 | reverse complement strand
GTGCGTGTGCGTGTGTGTGGTGCCAATGGCGAGTAATGGCAAACAACCCGTAACCTGGAAACGCAAACGCAAACGTAAGTTTTGACTATCTACAAAAGTTGCGTTGGCGTTTGCGTTTCCAGGATTGCGGGCTGTTTGCTGAAACTCCAATGTTTCTGGTGCGTCTTGTGCTCACACAAATGTGAAAGTGGCTGTTGTTGAAACGTTGGACCCGCGCCGTACATCGCGTGGACTGAATGCACAGTTTCAGAACAGACATAATCAGCAGCAAAAATGCAACAATGCGCAACTGCAAGAGAATTGGAAGCCGGAGAAGTAGCAAATGTTCCTTTGCACAATGTCTCAGGAACCATTGTTCCCAATTCTTGTTGTAAAATGACGAGTCGGACGACGGCGACCATGGTGTGGAAAAAAGTGTGCAGCATCAGCAACTGTTTTTGAGGCGAAAATACTGTTTTTGATGAAAGAATCCGGCCTCATTTTTGGATTTCATACCTTTCTGGGACAACTTTTGCAGGGGATGGCGGCGGCGGCGGCGGCGGCGGTGGTGGTGGTGGCGGCGGCGGCGGCGGTGGTGGTGATCGCGGTGACGGTCGAGGTGGCGGCGCGACGACGCCAGCCGAGCCGTTCATCGTTCTCTTGGTCACAGCGAATCTGCTTCTCCATCTCCTCACCTAGAGACTCGCGTAACGCAAACTGCACTGGAAAAATAGAAGAACGGGAAACAGCACAATTTCGCGCACATTCAAAAAAACTTGAAGAGCACCGACGACACACCCTGGTGTGTGAACAAACAGACAGACCGAAATGCCCGAGAAGACGAGAAATTTATATCGAAAGAAACAAATATTGCTCCAGATCTCTCTTGGACAGATCGTGTTGTGCCTCATTGGTCACGAACACACTGTTGAAAATCAGGGGTGAGAAAGCAAACAATTCCATTTCACGAGTTCAGATCCAGCATTTGATACATCCAGAGAATGTTGCCCGTTTTGATGCACCCTTCCTTCTTGACTGAACCAAACAGAGGAAAGATCGCATTCTCCGCTCCGAGAGATTCGCTACAACATTTGATTCACATGGAGAATCTATTGCTGCAAACCGGCACTGAGTGTGAGAACCGTGTCGGCGTCGTACTGTTCCACAATCACAAACCATGTTTTACTCCACCCAAAAAGTCGCAATCATTCCTTTCAAATAAATTTTAAACAAATCTTGGAACACTTCTCACCTGTACTACAGATTTGATCCTGCAAGGTGACTGGTGGAGAAGCTGATCCGTTCCGTCAGTTCCCCCCAAAAAAGGTTGAGACAACTTCATTTACAATTTTTTTTTTTTTTTTTTGACACGGTGCCTCCAGTGTGTCGCCGACTCCACCGAACCTGGAGTGTGGAAATCTCACCCGCATCAACGAATGTTGCGCCTCCACAAAACACATTGAGGTTTCCTTCCCATTTCCAGTTGACTCAACTCCCACTACCCACCGTGAAAACACAAGCACGCACGCCGACCTGTCTCAGAAAATTTTTCGCTCACAAACTTTTCCTGGAGTGAGATCCACAAACCAAATCCCCGTGTGGAAACTTCGCTGCGGGGCGCAAAAACGCTTTGTTCGTTTTGTCTCTCGCGAAACACTTGATCCGAGGCTTTGGAGGGAAGTTGACACCTTCCACTGGGGGAAGAACAACGGGATCGAGCTCAAATTTGCTGCGTTTACGATCAAATGGTGGTGCGCACACGACAGAAGATTCACCATTGGATCCACCACCTTGTACCAAAGATTCACTGTAGAATCCCCCATTTTGGACCATGGACGGAAGAGGAAATCAGGGTCTTCGAGTGATACTGAAACGACCGCAAACATTCATGTCGAGAACAGACAAATACCGTACTGTCTCGTGTACAAGACGCATTTTTTTGCCCCAAAAATGAACATCAAAAGAAAGGTGCATCTTATACATGAGTACGAGTTTTCATTGTTTTTATCTGCACGCGTCAGGGCCCTGAAAACCTGCTCGACATGTTGACATTTCTTGCTCAGACTGGTGATTGACATCACAAGCGAAGCCATGAAAGTTTTTTTTCCTGAATTTTGCTGTTTTCAGGCAACGTTGGCCAAATGCACTTGAGGCGCAAAAAGTTTGCTGTTGAAAACGAAGACCACACCGATCTCGCGGCGCATAGCGGTTCAAGACCCTGAATTTAGTTTTCGTCTTGGTACTAGTCTTTTGTGGTGTGTGTTTTTTCACCTTTGGTGGAAAAATCCAACGCGCATTGTGGCCGCATCTTGCAACTGCAACCCAAGTATGCGCCAATCGCGCGAACGTGTCGCGTTTACGAGCGATACGAACTTGAGACCCGGGTGTCACAATCTTCGGAGCCTTTAAATTCGAGCCTTTTGGCCGTCGGAGTCAGTCAGTCTCGGTCCTCAGCTCGAGACACTTGGACAGGAACAGAGCTCCAGAGGTAAGAGGCAACTGCGGGAGGACGAGAGATAGACAGAGAGACAGAAACGCAACCGACACAAACTTTGGAGAGACGAGATTTTGGCGTATCGCACAGAATTCTTCAGAGACGCAAACTTGAATTTTTTGTGGCGCAACCCACAAGAAGTAAGAGGCAACTGGGGAGACGAGCGAGACTTGGCGTTTAGCATTTCGGCATCACAGGGATAGAGAGACAGAGAGAGACAGAGAGACTCAACCGACACAAACTGTGGAGAGACGAGATTGTGGCGTATCGCACAGAAATCTTCAGAGACGCAAACTTGAAAAAAAAAACATTTGTGGCGCAACCGATACAATCGGTGCGAAGGCCTTCTGACGCTTTTCAGTTGAGTGAACGAATCTTCACGATGTTCCGTTTCTTTTGCTTCCAGTATCTGCTTCAAACGGCCAAGAAAATGAAGACGACTTCGTTTCTTCCCCTCCTCGTCGCCCTCGTGTGTTCGGTGAGTTCCACAGCGGTTCGAAAAATTCTCAATCAAAAGGGAGTTTCAGCAAACAGCCCGCAACCCTGGAAACGCAAACGCAAACGTAACTTTTGGTATGCTGTGATGGTCAAAAGTTGCGTTTGCGTCTGCGTTTCCAGTTTGCGGGCTCTTTGCACAAACTCACCAAAACTACTTGCGGAGAACGTTCAGTGCGGTTGTGGTTACATAAAACTCAGAACATCGGCAAACCGCACGAAAACTTCAAATACTCACACAGTCTTTTTGAGCACGCGTTTTCTTCTTCAGGTTGGAGCGAAAGTGGTGCCGCTCAACGACAAATCCTTCAAAAACCTCGACGAAACAGTGAGTTCAGAGACTATTTCTCTTGTTGCATCAAAGCACTTGTAAAGATAACCCAGGAAGGTACAGGTGTGTTTTGGCGCATTGAAAATTATCTTTTTTATGCAAACGGGAGGAAATAATTTCAGCGTTGAAAAATTGTGCAAACAATCACCATGGACAGCAACATTGGTCGCGTTTGAGTTCCGTGAGCCGGCTACATGTACCCGAACGAGCCAAATGGCTAACTTCACCCACTTCGCCTCATCTCCAAGCCAGGGGCGAAGTGGCAAAATCAAACTCTGCTACCCACGAACTCTCTTCTTGCTTCCCAGGCAAAAGCAGCTCAGGAAGGAACAGTTGTGGTTGACACACTGAAGATGATTTTTTCAAACTGTTTCGCGTCAATTTCAGTGTTTAAAAATTGTGCAAAACAATCACCATGGCGACAGCAACATTTATTGTTCTCGCCTCCACAGATCCGCCACGCGATGCTGGTTCACGACGAGGCGTCCGACTCGTGGAAGGTCGAGGGCGTCACGCTGAACGCGCAGGAGAACTGGGCGCGTCTCGAGACGCCCGACGGGGACGTGCTCCTGCACAGCTACGACACGGTCAGTCTCGCGGACACCACACACACACACACACACACACACACACACAGGAGGGGGCTCCTGGGTCCCTCAGTTATGGCAGGAGTGACCCTCATCCACATGGTCACCAAATTTCGCCCCCAATTTTCTGCTGCCCTAGGGAAGGAGTTCCAGGGTTCCTCGGTTCCAATTTCCATTGTCTTGGTGATGACAGGAGAGACTCATCCACATGGTCACTGAACCACGCCTCCAATTTTCTGAAATTCTGCCTCACCATTGAACAATGGCTGGTTCTGTCCCTGCTACTGGGGGGGGGGGCGATAAACAACAGGAGGAAACTATTACTTTGACTTGGGGAACCACCCAGTGGTGCAAAACACCACACTGGTGCCGAACAGATAACAGATTGGCAGGTGCACCATTAGAAACTCTAATGCAACCCATCAGCTGAGGATGCGGCCGCAATGATTCAATGGATCCACTCAGCTTCTGCACTGTTCGCATGTTTTCACTGCAGGACCTGACGCTGTACAAGAAGGACGGGCTGTGCTTCCTGATGACGCAGTACAACGGCTTCCCTCCGTCTCTCGAGGACTGGGACCGCGACCTGCTCGTCAACGTGCGTCTCACACCCTGCGTCAAGCTCCAGTGCATTCAGTTCTGCTGACCTCACAATCTCTCAATGACAAACCGATTGTTCTGAACAAGAAGCAGTGCTCAAGGCAACTGTAGTGCGAAGTCCCGAGCAGCGTAGCGGGGGGACAAAGTCTGCAGGGGAGACAAAGTCCATGGGGGGACAACTTTTAGTGTGACAGGGACATCTGGCCCAGGCTGCCCACACCGCACTACCACCTGGTGCTTGCTCCAAAGGGACTTCGCACAATGAAAAGTGACAAATAAACTCTCTCACTTTGCAGCCCTTCTTCGAAGACGCGCTGGGGTACCAGGAGCCGCCCGCAGAAGACTGGAAGCTGGAGGTGCCGACCCAGGACCAGGTTCACTTCCTCTACACCGACCTGCAGTTCTCCGCCAACAGGTAGGGAAATCTCAACGAACCCGGTGCAACGAAATAGGGAGACGCGGGTGACCCAGGCATGGGTGTCTGGCCATTTCACATTGGACCTGAAATGACCAAACAGCCTGTGTCTCCTGGTTTCCGGTCTGACCTGAAATGGCCAGACACCCAATGAAAATGTCACTCAGAGCCTTGTTGAGTGTTTGGCTATTTCATATGGGACTTGAAATGGCCAGACACCCGTGCCTCCTCAGTTGGGGTGTCTGGTCATTTCGATACACCGGGAGTGACGGCACAGACGCCTCTCCCACATTGGTACCTGTGAAATCACACAACTGTTCGAGGCCTGGGGTCGAGAAAAGATTTGTGTGGTTGAATAAGAACCTTTTTGTATATAAGTGGTGAGAACCCATTTCTGTGATGAGGGCACGTACGACAGGTTCTTTTGATGGGATGTTCTGCAGCACAGATCCAAATCAACAGTTGCTCAAGTTCACGTTTGGGTGAATGTTTCACAACAGTGAGTTTCTATTGCTTGTTGCAGCGAAATGGCACGGTCACACTCTCAAGTTGTTCGTGACTGGTCACTGTTAGAAGCCTGCTTGTTGTAGATACCAGCACCCACATTCCTACCATTTCAGACTCAAGAATTTTATTCCAATCTCCTTGCAAAGCATCTCAATTGCAACACATTTTTGTGTGGCGTTGCGCGAGTCAGATCGTCCCAACGTTGGGAGCGTGTGAAAACCTATCCCAACGATGGATAGCGCTGTTTGCGACTTCTGTGTTTTGCATTTCAAACAGCCGTATGTTCTATTTCCCAGGACCTCGCTGCCGCCAGTGTTCGTGAAGGAGTGCGGAGACACGGACATCAGCGTCGTCAGACTCGACGAGGTCACAGAGGGCGCGACGGAAGCGGAAGTGACCGGTGACGAGGGGCAGGTGATCGCCGAAGGGGAGGTGTTCCAACCCGAGAGCGAGGACGAGGACGACAGCGAGGAGGAGGAGGAGGCAGCGACGGAGACCAAAGCGGAGGTTCAGAGTCGCAGGAAGAGGCAGGCCAACTCCTTCAGCAGCGCGACGGGAGACGAGACGTGGGCAGCTCAACGCGTGCGCTCTATCCTGTACGACGGTAGGGGGCGCGTCGTTGAGCGTGCCCGCGGCGCCTCGCGCGCCCGCGGCACCGGGTACTCCGAGGTCAGGGGCCGCGCGTCCGTCAACGGAGGCCGCAGGAGATGGCGCTCCGGCATGCGCCGCCGCTACTACGGGGGACGCCGTTACTATGACGACGGCGTCATGTACGGTGGACGCGGACGCCGTCGCGGGATGATGCGCCGCGGACGTCGCGGACGCCGCTATGGATCGAGGCAGCGCATCGTGGTTCGCTTCCGGGGAGTCGTCCGCGGATGAATATGTCAGGCATTTCTTGGTGAATCCCGGTGATTTTGCTCAGTTTTTGTTTTATTTTATTTTATTTGAATTCAGTCACGTCAGATTGTACGTACAAGTGCAGGACATGTTACACAACAAAACATGTACGGATAAAAACACCTGCCGGTCTACGTCCGAAAAATATTGTTTTTGTTTCAATTTCCACACAAAATTTTTTCAGTTGCAATGCCAACAGATTTCAATAAAAACTGATGCAGTTTCCAACGAACAATTTCTGAAGTCTTGTTTTTCATCCGTCGTGTCGTTTGCTATTTGGACAAATGTCAAGGTCAAAAGTACAGTTCGCGTTAATCTACTCGCCTCGTGGCAAAAGACGATGTCGCAGCAGCGTCCTTGACGCAACGTCAGTTTGACATGAGCGCAGAAAACGCGTGGTCAACCAACTTCAAATACAGTAAACATGTGTGCTGAGACGCAGCTAAAAGAATGGGAAGCACAGGAAGCACCATCCACAGTCCGACCTCCTCTTCCGTCTGCGTGCCACCTTCTTCAGCGCTGTCAAAAACAAATTTTCAAAATTCTCAATGCGTGAGAAACGTGCAAACAAGAACACTGAGCGGAAAAAGAGTGCACGTATCTCACTCTCCATCACAAGTACAATTCACAGGGACATGCGCGAATTGTATGGATGATCATTTCCACGCATCAACCTACCATCGAGCTGTTGTTGCTGCTGTTGTTGTTGCTGTTGCTGCTCCTCGTCCCGCTCTCGACAAGTGTTGGGCAGCGCCACGAGCCCGAAGCCGCCGCCGCCGTCGCGCTTGGTGGCGCCCCCTGCTGCGCGCTGCACGGCGCTGTACGCATGCGCACCCGTCAGCGTCTCGCCGAACACGAGCACCTCGATGCGCGCGCACTCGCGCTGCATTACGGCCGGAAGCGACGTCCTGCGGTCAAAACACGCAGTTCAAACAACTCGAAAGACACTGTGATGAAGGGGGGCACCTCCGGAAGAGAAGCACGCCCCCCAATCGTAGCACAAATGCACAAATAGAAGCGCTTTTCTTTGTAAAATTCCTGGACCCTTACCTGTTGAGGGAGAAGGGAAGCACTTTGTAGTTGTGAACACGATACGCTTCTTGTCCTCCTCCTTGTACGACACCGTCCACCTGAACACACATACACACACACACACATATATATATATATATATATATATATATATATATAT
>JAAUXT010070671.1_pt1 | contig 22155 bp, 19 predicted proteins | sample 7278171 | NCBI WGS metagenome assembly JAAUXT01 (sample SAMN14350112, study PRJNA611818) | marine sediment metagenome | isolation source: surface marine sediment (1.8m) | place: French Polynesia: Moorea | collected 2018-08 | reverse complement strand
TGTGGGGCCAGACCCACTTTGAAATTTTTTGAAAAATACTGAAAATTCTTATCACCAACTGAACGTTTATAGCGACCACACGCTTTTTATGCGTAGCATTCTTGTTTCAACTCCGTTTCTAGCGCACAGTTCGCGGGAGGCGTCTTCCTGTGCGCTCAGTGCAATTACTGCTGCTGTGTAAAATCAAAACGTTTTTTTGTTTGAACAGATTTTCTGTATTATCACAAAGAAACCAGTGTCCAGATATGAATGTCAAACCCTTTTTCTGGAAAGATCTGATGACTTTTGTATCAACACTAATTTTGATCAATGTCAGTAAACTTGGTGTAGATACAAAAGTAATCAGATTTGAATGAAACCCAGACCATAATGTGTTTTGTTTCATCACAATTTAAGCAACTGACAGACCACCACAACCACACCAGAGGGGGTGCCAGCTGAAACTCAAGGTTGTGTGCAAAATCTGTCTCAACTGAGTCCATTTTCTGCCTTGTCCTTCAAGTTACCCGGTGATATGCTTTTCTGAGATAAGTACGAAAAACTATTTTAATCACCAGTGACAGGATTTTGTGAATGTTCTCTCACATTTAGACACCACTCAGTTTGCTTGAAACTTTGCCGATCAAGAGAATGCAAAAACATGAAACTTCTGAGTCTTTTTGTGTTAAAGTTTGAGGTTCACAAGGTCATTGTGGAAGAAACTACCACAATGTTTGATTTACACTGATGTGGTGGTGTGCATTGTAGTGATATATCACAAACGATCAGGTTGGTATCTCAGAAGAGACTGACTTCTAACCATGGCAGGAATCTCCCAATTTATTGAGTCATCTAGTGAGTGGTTCTGACATATATGGGTCAAGTGTGTCACACAAGAGTCCTCCCCCACCAGGGGGCACTGGCCTCAGCCAGCCATTTTTAGTATTTCAACATAATTTCACAAGAATCATCTGTATACAGGAAATTGCCATTTGAGGCTGATTTTTCTAAAATCTGACTGAATTGACTGATTCCCTCCCCCTGGGGGGATAATCAAAGAGAAATCATGTGACTGGAAAACCCCTATCACATGACCTTTCTTGGACAAAACTGGTGGCTGGAGCACCATGCACGGGGCAAGAACTAATTGAATCAGAGGTCTTTTCCTGCCTCAAGCAAAGCATTAGCCATTTCATCCTGAAGGAAAGAGCATGCTCAGGGCTCCCGTGTACTCATCCACAAGTCATTGCAAATTGTGAGCTGTGAAGAACCAATGCCTGAAAACTCTCACAGAACAAGCTCGCAGCGTCAGCCCATGCTTCAACACGAGATTGGGTTGTCACTGTCACTTGGCGGTTCTGAGTCCTGGTCGCACCACACATGGCTGGCAGACGCAGGCTGTTTAATGTGCCAGCATTCTTGTTGTTGCAGCCTTGCTGCAGTTGTTTCTGTGTCCTTCAAGCAAAGAAATGGAAATGAGCAAAATTTCTCCCAAAGCCCAAGCGCTCAGAAAGAAAAGTCCCAAAATTGTACTCACGGAAAAGAGTTTGGATTGCTTCGAATGACGAGAAAACATGATCCCCGCCTTTTGTTTGTTCCCTTTGACAGCTCCACGCCTGTTGGATTGCATTGCAAAAGCACTCATTTTCTGCTGCGATGCACCACCGGTGCATTCAGGGAATCGAAGTTTCTTGAGGAGGACGTTTACATTGCGTTTTGATTTGGGGATATCTCCGCTCCCGTACGAACTTCAGACTTCTGTTGGAGAGCAAAACAATCGATAGCAATGCGAGCTCGTTTCAGGTGCATTTCGAAGATGTTTGCCCTTGTCTTTTGTGAGCTATTTCCTCGTATTTCACGAATATCGCAAAAAGAAATCATTGGACTTTTTTCCTTTTCTTTGTGAACAAAACCAAGCCAGTCATCATTTCAGTTGAATTTTGTCAAAATCTGTTTTTGGCACACATGATGATGTTTTTGTATTTTTAGCTGATTTGAACGGCAAAATACCGCTTGCTCAAAATTTTGAGCAATTGGTATTTTGCTGTTCAAATCACCTCTGGGCATTTAATTGCAAAATCTGGCGTGCTGTGGTGGTCAGGATTTTGGTACAAATTCTGGGCTCAATGGTCAATTTGTTGTATTTTAGGTCCCAAACAATGCCCAAAGTCTCAAAAGAACAAAACAGAACATTTTTGAATTTTCAGTGCAAAAAGTTCAAATTTGAAAATTTCAAAATTTTGGATATGGGGTTCTATTTTAGGCTATGTCTTGAAAGTGAGCAACATTTGATCAAAGGTGCTCATTTATAATTTTCATGATATTAGAGGGGCTTTCAGGTCAAGTGGGTCTAGTATTGTTATGGTGAAATTTTTAGTAGTTTTCAAGAGGCTAAAATTTATAATTGATTTTTGGGGTTTTTGCATCAAAATGTGTTACCAGGTAAAACATGCAAAAATATTTGATGAGGTTGAGAAAATATTAGTAGATTATATTTGCAATTGGTAGCAAATAATGTACATGGTTTTAATTTGTTTTTGCATTGCACATATAAGCTAAGGTGAGGGGTCAAAACCCACATTTTGAAAATTTCACAAAAATATGTGATTTTCAATATGACCATTTGGCACTTGTTTAGAATATTTTGTGATTCATGACTCAATTTTGAAACATCATGCATCATTTGCCACCAATTCCCAACCCAACCCACAGAAAGTTTCTCTACCTCACCAAATATTTTTGCATGTTATGCCTGGTGACACATTTTGATACTGGATGAAAAAAAGCAAATGGAATGAGCAAGCGGAATCAGTTCAAATCAGCGGGAGGCGCATGTGCCTACTTTTTATTGTTTTGGCAAATGGGTGGTTCAGCCAGCAAGGGGTTGGTCCAGTCAGCCAGCGATGGGGTCGGTCAAGTCTCATGAAACAGAACAAGACAAAGAGAGAACGGAGGGCCAGTCTGACCCAAGTGCCTTGACTGGGACCAGAATCCCTCAATCTGCACTCTGAACCCAAAATTGCGTGCAGTTCCATGCAGGCTGCCCCACCTGCCTTCTGCCTTTGATACATGTCATCTTTTCTTGCTGTCTTTGCCCAGTCCTGTTCAACAGAAATTTGTCGGCGATTCTGAATTTGATAACACATCTCATTCATTTGAATTTGTTACATTGCGTCCGCAAAGCTGGATTCCAGGCTTTTCTGCTATTTTTCGAAAAATCGCAACAGAACAGGCTCCTGCAGTGGGTGAATGAAGCCCAAAAAAAAGCGCCAGTCTTTTCCCAGAGGGAATTGAAGTTGCTTCTTATTGCCCATCAGGTGCGTGATAAGTGGACGCTATGTGCTCCATGCCAATGACTTGGAGGTGTACCAGCAAAAGAACAGCTTTTAATCTTGAATCACACAAGCCCGACTTGACTTTGCTCAGGCTCATCAGAACAACAAGGTGGATGCAAACACCTGGAATGAAGGGATCAGCAAAATTCACGGGTCAGCTGGTCCATTCCTGGATACTGCTTCTGAATATAATCTACGTTCAAGGCAAGTCTTGTTTTCATATCTGACAGATTCGGATTGAACACACTTGCACGAGCTTTTTGTTTGTGTCTGGTTGTCGAGGACCTGTTTTCTCAGCGAAAGCAATGTCATCAGACTTCCTTCCATGCATTACTCTCTCACTTTGGACAGTCACGAATCTGTGGTGTGTTGCTCATCAAGAATTAAACAGGTCGTCTTTTCTTTCGTCTTGTTTTTTCGCCTTTGGCAAAAAAATACAACAGTGGAAGTCAGATCTCTGCTTGCTAAACCATGGCATTTGAGTCAGTCCGCTGTACATTTGTATGAGTCCAGCTCAGCCTGCTCAGGGCAATTTTGATGGCAATTTCAGTGCGTTGTGTCAATCGAAATTAACGGAACATCACATCAACAGCCACCTCATGAACCTTGTTGAACTAATCAAACCAGATTTTTCTTTTGATTCTTCATCTCCAAGATATCATCGGAAAAGAAGACCTACTCCCCAAATGTGTCTGTGTTGTTTTGTGCACAAAAAAGAACACTGACTTGACGGACACAAGTTCTGTTACGCAGGCTGCGTTGAAGATTTTTTTGCAAAAAGGCTTGCCACAGACGGTGCAAATTTTAGCATTCGTATCATTCCAGAGGAAACAAGAGAAGCAGTGTTCAAGACATTTCTGGGTGCGAAGTCCCTGCCATGGCAGCAGAAAATGCATGATGCCAGTTCAAAATGTTTTCTTCTCTTCTTGGAGGGTTTTTTCTCTCTCTTATGTATTTTGGTTGCAATTCTTCCTTTGCTCAGGGCGTTGTGCTTCAGGATTCTGGCTTCAGCTCAACAAGGAGCTGAGAAGTCAGTCCAATAAACTTCCCAAGCAGCAAAACCGTACACTGGTAACAAGCTGAACATGAGAAAAGAATTGAAGCTTTGTCTCAAACGATTCCCATCAAGAGCTACTTTCCCTGGCGACAATTACAAGTGAAGTGAGACTGGCAGATCACACCTCGAGAGGCAAAGCCTCGAGTGGTGTGATCTGCCAGTTAAACTTCATTTCAAGTGTGTGAACTGACTTCAACAACAGTTGACCTCATTACTTTCATAAGACTACTGTGTTGAGACTGAAAATTCACAGCACGCTTCAAACAATGGAAGCGTGAAAGTAATGAGGTCAACTGTTGTTGAACTTGGGTTTTCTGAGTCTGCTGCGCACAGGAGTCTTCAAATCGTTTTCCCATGCCCTCCTTGGTTTGTCGAGTCTGCCTCACCCCCCCCCACACACACACACATGAACGCCTTTTTCAAAGCATTGGAGATCAAACAGGTTGCCTTGCTTTCTTGAAACCGTCGAACATGTCATTTTGAAAGCACAAGTTTTGATGTACTCTGGCACAACACTGCGTCCCCTTGCCGATGTTACGTGTCTCCCCGAAGGTGTTGTTGATTCCTGCATGCAAGATCGACGGAAAGATACTGAGAGGGGAACATTGGGAGATGCAGGAGGCCCACGGACCTCGGCCCCTGACCCACCCTCGGAAAACTTTACCTCAAAATGCATGTCGCACCAGACATTCACTCATGTTTTGCAGTCAAAGAATCGAAACACGAGCATTTTTGCCAGTTTTCTGCGCACACTGCAAAAGTTGTACAAATTACTGCAGAAAACTGCAAGTTTTCTCATCTTTTTTGTGAGGAACACAGCAGGAACGTGACGTTAAAATTTCATGTCACGTCCATATTCGTCAGAAACGACGTGCCAAATCAGGAGCCTGATCAGGAAAAATGAATGTGTGGGTGCGACGTGCCCTGCACGAAGTCCCTAACATTTACTTTCTGCGACAAGTGTTCTCGGGTGGGATAGAGTCCGTCCACAAATGGGTCTTGTGTGGACAGAAACGTTCGCTCACAAGGGTTGAAAACAAGCCTGATTTGCGAACGGAAGTGCAAGCTATCTGCGTGGTTTCCACACTGCAGTTCGCCAAAATTCGGCCCATTGCAAGCACAGAGAATCGAATTTCACGACGGAGTTCGAAATCGTTCAGAAATCTCTTTCGAGCAGGTCGTGTTTCCGATGATGTCAATGGTGGCAAAGCCTTTGTACACATTTCACAGCGTGGAGAATCTGAGCCGTGCATGCCTGCACATTTATTCACGAACTGGACACCAGATCAGAACGTTTTTTTGAACTCGTATTTTGTTCGTGAGTTGTGTGTTATTCCACATCTCACAGATCGATATGAAAGTCGAAACAAAGTATAACTTTCCTCTGAGTGAAACCAGTCAGCGAACAATTGATTGCGAGGTGTATCGACCAAGAACCGACTCCGATTCTTGTCAAGAAAACTTCAACTGAACTTGTCTGCATGAAGCGCCATGCATGTTTGTTTGCGGATATTTCAGAGATGTGGCACGAAAGACGTCAGAAAAAAGGACTTTGTTTTCGCCTCTTTTGTCTGTGAAAGCACACAAGCTGACAGCATTCTTCACTCCAAAGGAGGAGCCAATTAAGCTTCAGGCCTCTGTGAAACAAAGCACGTCCTTTGTGCAAACATTTTTTTTGTCAAAAAGATGCTTGTGTCACGGGATTTGAAACACCCTTTCCACTCTGTAAATGGGTTCCTTTCGCTTGAAGAGTGGAGTCTTTTCTCGAGGTTGCCAAATTGTTGGTTTTCGTCTGCATCGGGCTTTTTCTTCAGAAAACCATTCTTTCCAAGTCACGTTTGTCTGAAAAAAACAGTAAAAACTACTTTCTTTCCAGCGTTGCAGCAAGGTTCGAACTCTTGTGTGTATAGTGCAGGGTCCAGCTCCAGCTCCAGCGTTTTTGGAGTTCAACTGAAGAAGAGCGTTTCTGTTTCAGGTCGTTTCCTGAACATGACGGTGAGTGGTGACGGGTGTGCAGACAGGTGGAGAGGGTACCTGACCCAAGTGCTGACCACGTGCATGCAGCAGTACACGTGGAGCGAGGTGGTGGTGCTGCAGGGGGAGGAGGCGCCCCCGGGTGAGTGCAGAGGGTGCAGACGCCACGAGGGTGGGGCGGGACTGAGGCTGAGGTGGTGTGAGGCCTTGAGACAATGAAAACACCACGCATGCAGAGAAGGAATCACCCACTTGCAGACAAGGGTACGAGCAGGAAAGACTGCGAGTACGAGCACATGTTGCGTTCGGATACTCGTGCCCCTTATCTGAATAGCCCATCGATGCCGTGTCAGCGAAAAGTGTACACCAAGTGCCTAAGATGTAGGGGTAACGGCTTGTACCCTTGAGTTCTCACAGTACAGGGATGGGGCTCCTCCACTGAAGCGAATTCCGAGCACACGGAGCTTGCAGCTGCCTCTGCTCAAGGTACGATCGCAGAACCGTCGCTCTGGTCCTGATGCCAGTCGATCCAACAGAGCAGAACAACCATAGAAACCGTAGAGTACAGGGAAAGACTGTGCTGTTCGTACGTTCTGTGAAAAGTGATGTGCAGACACAACACTGAGACATCTATTCCTGTTTTTTGTTCAAAGCAAGTTTGTCTTCCATCCTGATGAGAGCGTCAGAATGCTGGAGGCTCTCACGCCTGTTCGCGCCTTCCTTGCACCTTTCTTGTCCTTTCTAAAACCTGGGGCGAATCCAGATTTAATCCCGGTCAAGAGGGCTTGTGCCCCTCAGGGTGGGCTCAACTTCACCTTTGAAGAAAAAGCACATGCAACCGTTTGTTGGAGAAGTGGATTGTTATTCGTGCTGTTCAGGGGACCGGGCCCCAAGGCCCCAAGGCGCCCCTGGATCCTCCCCTTGAAGCACCAGGAGTTGATCGCTCCTTGTTTGCACTGTTGTTCAGGCAGCTTGCCTGTCCCTGATTCTGTTGCGTCGGATCGATTGGAACACGGTGTCTGAGGAACTCTGCGAGTGAAATCAGCTGAGTGGCTGGTTGCAGAATTCTGCTTTTATCCTGCACGAAAAAATGTTCTCCATTGCGTTGTGCACTCAGAACCGTTGCAAGAAAGCAAAAGAACACACAGGTACGAACCCAGTTGTGTAACTGTCTCTTTTGACGGTATGGGCTCAAGGTTCAGACAAGAACCAGCCGCCTTGGTACCCCGATGAGTGTCATCAACATTTCTGCTGAAAGTTAGGTGTCCCACACCAGTCTCGGACCCACACAGAACTGTACTCATTGTCGATTTGCGTATGTCCGTGTCGTGCAGGGGTTGTGAAGACGCTCTCGAGCTACTCTCACCCGGACCAGACGAGCTTCACGTGGTACACGCTCCGCCGACGCAGCGTCTCGGCCGACATCGAGCACGCGCTCAACATGAACGTGAACCTACGCGGGGACCCAAAGCTGTTCGTCGTCACGTGCGAGCTGAGCTGTCTGCGTGAGGTCCTCAAACAGGTCAGGGTGTGGTCGCGTTTGTCTGTCCACTCGTCTTGAACTTTGGACTTTCAGCTTACACACAAATGTGAGCATGTGTCTGCATCTCGAAGGCTCTGCATGCCGCTGATTTCAGTCCGTCCCAACTTCATCCAAATGAACATTTTCAAAACAAGATTCTTGAGATGTGGTATTCTCGGAGAAACCACAACCCACGACCTGCTTCGAAATGTTGAACATGCGTGAACGGAACAACCAAAAGAAGTCTTGTGTTCGAATGAAGTTGAGGCCTTGCAAACTTGTGACAAGGCCCTCGTCTGGTGGGCAAGAGCGCAGAGCTCGCTGGAGACAAATCCTTGGCGCCGGAAGGTGAACCATTGAAAGAAACATTTGCTTGCGGAGATCTCACTTGTTGGTCCTGGTTGTTCAAACATCTCGAACAACCGCTTCATCCACTGTAACCAGAGCAAGGGCGAAATCCAGCAGTATGGTTCATTGCTTTGCGACAAGGAAGAAATGCCCTGATGAGGCACGACCCAATTCGGGTCTGTGTCAATTGCAGGTGAACGAGCATGACCTCAAGTACCAGGAGCAGGGCGTCTTCGTTTACAAGAACAAGTGGCTGCTCGTCGTGGGCAGCGCCGGGGAGCTGCGGGAGCTGGCGCCTCGCGCGGGCAACATCACCGGACTCACCGCCGTGCTGCTCAGTCCTCTGGTACGCGCGCACGCATCTCACATATGGCAATTGAAATGTGCCTGGGTTTTTAAGCCGTTAATTTTTTGCTACCAGAATTTCTTGAAGTTGAGTCAGGGTCCCTTTGGTCGGGACCGAGTCCGGACCATGCCCGGCCCTTCACGTGCTCCTATCATGGATTCGTGTAGATCCCACTGATAGGAAAGGAAACTGAGGATGGGTCTGATACTTTGCGATCGGATGTAGACACATTAGATAATATCAAGTCTGAAGAGAGAACAAAATTTGAAGAGTGTCCGTTTTTGAGCCCACAAATTTGACAGTTGGACAAAAGTCACCATTTATCCGAGGGACAAGCACATGGAGTCCTGAGAGGAAATCATGATGAAGTCGTGCCTTCAGTTTTGACAGAAACCACAACGACTCAAAGAAATTTCAGTAAGATCCTCCCACACTTTCTGTAACGTCCTCCCCCTTGCCTGCAGGCTGTCTACAGCGCCGCCTACAAGCCTGAAGGGCGCGTGTTCGAGTTGATCGCGTCAGTCGCGGCGCGCGACGCAGCTCCGAGGCTTCCGGTGGACGTCTTTCCCAACGAGAAGTTCCGCTTCAACGGGAGAAGACTCCGCGCAGGCGTCAACTACGTGAGCGTTGTCACTTCAACTCATCTGTGTCCACTTTCTTTTGTTGTTGAAAAGTGTGCTGTGGACGCCTGTGGACTGTGTGTGGAAGGGTTCCCCAGGGTTCAGGCCTCAAGCCCCCGAGTGAAACAGAAAAATGACTGTGCCGTCGAAACTTTGGTCGTGACAGATGTGTTTTTCTTTCCAAAACATGACAAAACAATCTTAAAATATGGTCTCCCCTGGAGGCAGGGATTCGTTCCTGCTGTGGCTGAACGTTGGCTGGAGGCTGAGTGTGGAGAGAAATGGCTTTGATGGACTCCTAATTTTCTTCTTTCTGCGCGTTTCCTGCAAAAAAAAACTTTCCGAGTCATGTTTCCTCTTTTGGCGACAAGTCAAAGGAAGAATGTTGCGTGTCCTGTCGGTGCTGCCTGCGATATCTTTGATTTATGCGCAATCCATCCTGAACAACTTCTTGAACAACACGAAGACCTGTCTGTGCATGTCTTCACGGAAAAGACGTGCATCCGCCCAGCACATGCAGCAGGCAGTCAACACCGCAATGTTTCGTGCGGCGGCAGAAATTTTCTTGTCTGCATTGTCAAACACTCACATGACGAAGCTTGACCATGGTGTGAAAGTCCCTGATCTGCATGTGGGCGAGACTTGGTTTTCGTGGCAGACACGTGCATCTCTTGTATCTAAGTGAGGACACCAAGTGCCCACACATCAATCATGATTTGTCTTCGTGCTGTCCAAACAATTAAGGAATCACCTGAACATCAGAGAACAATGCGAGAGGGGTGAACAGACGAAGGTTTGTCGCATGGATCGAGGCACAAGATGTGTTGATTCAAGAGTTTGGTTTCCTCCTCCACCGTCGGATTCTTGACAGGTGAAAGAGACGAGTGCTAAATGTGAGCCAATCTAAAGAGGATGTTCTCAAGAAGGTGGTTTGCTTTGTTTAAATTGTCAGCCCTTTATCTGCGGCATGTCACAGGGCGTGCACATGGATGACAGGACAGTTCAGCCAGTCTGATCTCAGTCCTGAGGCTTCGCGAATTCAAATGAACTTTCCTGATCCTTTGCTGGAAAACCAACAAGAAAGATCAAGAAGGGGGCGTCCAGGGCTTACGTTTCTGAACCTTTTTGAGCTGAGGCCTTGAGAAAAACTAGGCAAAGCTGAGGTTGTCCACTCGAAGCATAAAGGCTAAAGACTTGCCTCTTGAGTGGATTGGAGAAAAACGCCCACAAACAAAGGTCCATATTTTGACAAATGTGTGTGTACTCCACATATTCAGCTTCTCACGTGCTGTTGTGCTTGCAGTGGGGCCCGTTCCTCAAACTCAACTCCGACGGCAGTCGGACCGGACTTTGTATGGAGCTGCTCTACGGTGTCGCTCAGTACCTCAACTTCACGTGAGTACTCGCAGGTCGTGGGAGGATGTCTTCAGGAATTCTCACTTCTGATCATGTTCGCCAGCATTGACTGGTCTCTCGTGGTCGTTTCTCATCAAATTCACTTTTGTGCATGCCGGTGTGATGTCCAGAGACCAACGAATGAAGTGGTTTTCGTGTCACTCGCTCTTCAGATCACAAGCTCTTCTTTTCCAATCACGATCACGTTTGTGTATTTTCTGCCTCATTTGGCTGCGGCGTTGCAGGTTTGATCTGATCGAGCCTCCCGACATGCTGTGGGGGTCGTACGTCGACGGCAAGTTCACCGGCATCACCGGACAGTTCCACAGAAAGGTGACTTGCCACAACATTCAAGATTCCAACAGAAAGGCACGCAAGAGTCAGTCTAAAAAACGGAAGCGACGTTTGTTTTGGTTGCCAGGAGACGGATCTGGCCATCGTGCCCATGGTGATCAGCACGGTGCGCTCGATAGCGCAGGACTTCACGCAGGCGTACTACTATGAGCCGAGCGTGCTTGGGTACCGCCGCCTCGGCCCCAAGAGCAAGATCGACCTCTACATCAAGCCTTTCAAACCCATCGTAAGTACCATGCGACAGGAAGACGACTGTACTGCGGCGCTAAACAAGTGCGCGAAACCAAGGAACTCACTTTTGTGGGCACACACGAGGACTTCTGTTTTTTTGTGTTGATCTGTGACCTGGACGGAAAATATTTCAATGGACTGTCAAAATAATGAGTGAAGGATATTCATTGTCACAAATGCAGACAAAATGTAATTCAGACAAGGCAGAAAGCGACCCCAAAATACTAAAGAAAAACCAAAATGAACAAAGAACCTTCCTTTCTTGACGAAGACAACAGACACTGGATGTGATATTTTTGGAAACAAGTGGTCAGCATTGTCACCTTAGAAAGGAAGGATGCCCCAAACACTTTGACAACAGCCGAAGGCACATGTCAAACACAGCAGGGCTGAACCTGTCCATTCTGAGAATTTAACGGTCTTTTTCAATGTGGTGGAAAGGTGCCTCGGCACAAAGCATGTGACGCGTCAAAGGTTTTCTTGGGGGTGATCTCACCGCTGATCCAGAGCGTGGGAAGCCAAACGCCATCATATTCGCATTGAGCGCCCATCGACGTGTGCAGTGATCCAACGCATGACGCAAGCAACAGCAGACAGAGAGGAGGCCAACAATCGTTTTGTCAGTGTCATGAGTGACAGTGGGACAACGCAACAGAGGAGAGTGCTCTCTACCCTAATCACAGGCCGAGTGGCCTCATTGTGTCTGTGCTGCAGGAACTTCGATCTGCACACACGAGTGAAGTGTTTTCTGTAAAAATGTTCTTTTGCCATGGCTGTACTTGGTCTGATGGTCGCCTCGCACTTTTTTCGAATCTGGCAGACACAACTTGATCCCTGTTTTTGCAGGTGTGGTTGTTCCTGGTTCTGGCGATCCCGGTGACAGCGGTGCTCATGGCCCTGTTCGTGCAGGCCAGCTCGACGGTGCACGGGGCCCCCGCCCTTCCGCGCCATCCCGGCCCCAAGGAGTCTCTCGCGCGGGTCTCTTTGTTCACTCTGGGCTCATTCCTGCAGCAAGGTGAGATTGAAAGGGTGTGTCTCACTGTGGCCGAGCAGATTCGTGGTTGAGGTCAGGGAGCCAACCTGGGAGCCGAACTCGAGTTTGCAAAAAAACTTCACACACAACAAGAGAATGTGCGTCTGCAATGCTGCTCCAGGGGCGGGGGTTGTCATTTCTCGGGTCAGAGAGGAGGCCAAGGCCCCAGACCCCAGGCCCCAGACCCTTCGAGCTCCCAGAGCTACCAAAGTTTTTTCTGCAATGAGTCCAGAATCCCTTCATTCTCTATTCTTGATTTGTCTTTGAAAGGCAACATTCCTGCTTTTTGGCATCATAAAGAAAAAGACCACACACGCATGTGTTGAAGTTTTCTGGGGTGGCCAGTTCTCTTTCTCGATATTGCAGAGACAACTGTTGCGAAACGCAGATACGTAAAGATTGACGTTGGCTATCGACTCAGAAGACTATTACAATTTTTGTGCGATGAGACAAATATCTGTAGATATACGAAGCTGTTTGAGGATCAATACAAGTGCGTTGTCCGCTGTATCGCATGTGTCTCACTTGCTGGTAGCACATCTATGTTTCATCATGTCCACTCGTAAGGCGTGACGCCCAACATCGCCGGACCCGTGCTGTGCCTGCGCTTCGTGTTCGGCTTCTGGTGGCTCTTCTGTCTCGTCGTCGTCGCCACCTTCAGGTGATGTGAAATGATGGGGACGCACCGTGCTCTCCTTGGGTGACCCTCCCTCAGCCGCCGTTCTTGATTGCTGACAAAAAAATCCCAGCCCAACAGCAGAAACAAGAATCTGGCCGAACAAAACTGGTTCGCGCTGACGGACGTGTCTTCAGTCAGAAGTGTCCCCCCTGAATGACAAAAAGAATCAGGTCTTGTTGTCTGGGCTGACGAATGCGTCTGACCAGCTTGGACGAACATTCATTTTGATCAACACAAGTTGGAACGCATCTTCACTTTTTCAGCAAAAAATTCAGCATGAGCCAAAACCCTGGATGCCTCCCTTGTGTGTGTTTCTCGATTTTCAGCATTGTTCACCTGAACCACTTCTGAGTCAACCAAATAGCCTATTCGGTCTGAAAAGTGTTTGTCTCCTCACATATCCTCCTCGTTTGTCATCTGTAACTTACAAGCACGCATTTCCCACTGACACACACCAAATTGAAGCAACAATAATTGCAATGGCGACTAATGTTTGTAGTCATAACAAAATAATAATATTTTGGTGAACAGATGCAGATGTGGGATTTGTCAAATCCGTTTTGAAAGCCCTGCATACACGCAATATTTTGTGCTTTCTTGGCCCTCTTCATTCACTGTGTTTGTTCAAGACAATGTCGTCTCATCCACAGTGGAAACATCATCGCATTTCTCACGGTGGACATCCACGAACCTCCGTTTACGACCCTGGATGAGATGATTGACACCCAGAGGTACATACTGGGCGTTCCCGGAAGCACCGTCTGGGAGGAACTCTTTCAGGTGGGCATGTCCTGGCGAACACGCGATGAGTTTGAGTTGAAGCGTGTGCTCTTGTGATGCGCGGTTCAGGTCTGTTCTGCTGCAAAGATCTGGTTCAAAGATGCAATGGGCACAGAACAGCCCTGGCGCACACAACAATCAGACCACTGAGGTTGAAGAGTCTTGCTGTTCATCAACAGTCGAACAAATTTGTGTACTTTTGTGGTGTGCTGCACAGATATGGGTGTTTCTGTTTGCAACCAGGTATTTTGAACAAAGTGTCGTGGGGTGTACGAGTTTTGGCGCAATTGCAGCGGATCCCGACTGTTTTCAGCACGCGGCGTCACCGGCGTATGCTCGAGCGTGGGATCTGATCTTGGAACACGAGCGACGAGGCCTCGCGACTCGGGACGGACTCAGCGTCCAGGTCCAGCGGATCTACGACATGGGTACAGCCGCAGGCGCGTCGAAGTGGAATGCTGCAATGTGAAGCAAACTGTAGCAAATGGAAATGACAAGTTTCATCTGTGGAAATTTCTCTTTCCATTGTGTCCTGTGTGCGTGTTGTGTTCTGTTGTGCAAAAATGATTCTGCAACTTGAAAGGAAGACGAAGAAACTCCCCAAGATCAAAGCCATGGCACAATGATTTTTTTCGAAGCAGTGCCACGTGCCACACACAGCGCCCAACATGTTTTCTTGGGTTTGTGATCATAAAAAAATTAAGATCAAAAGGCCACAAAAAATCCGGAGGCGGGGTCTTTGGACTTTTTGTTGAAAACGATGTTCTCAGCGGCAGGACTTGGCTGTAACTTTTCGCTTCCGAAGCAGTTTGGTTTGCCACGCAGAGAACTACGCGGTGGTGATGGACATGACGAAGCTGGAGGCGGAGATGGCCGCGTCGTGCGACATCGCGATGATGCGCGAGACCTTCTTCCCGATGCAGTACGCTGTCGGGCTGCAGAACAACTCCGTCTACAACGATCCCATCTCCCGCGCGTGAGTCTCTGCGTGCACGTGTGCGTGTGGACACGTGTGCGTGTACTCGCCTGTCGTTTTGGTGGTGGTTCAACCAAACCAGAGATCAATGTTTCCTGTTGAGCTTCAGGTCGACTTCGCGCTTGGTCAAACGAAGAAAACTCAAAACGTTCGGCAGTGTGGAGTACTCTGCACACATTGCGCTCACAGCATTATGTCCGTTCCTTTGCTTGACGTGCCCCAATTGCCAGATCAATGATTCAAATACGATTTGATCACTCATCGTCTACTCTCAGTACAAACTCAGTGCAAATTTAGATATTGTGTCACTTATCTGGCAACTGGGGCACCGCACGTGTGGAATTGAGGCCGTGCTGAACCTCCCCATTGATACTGGTCGTGTTTTGCGTTGTTCGTAGCATCCAGCGTTTCACGGAGGAGGGGCTGATCGAGGCGTGGAGAAGAAAACACGCACCGCCCAGACTCTGCAACGAAATAACCCAGTCCTTCGCCAAAACCGTACGTTTTTGTTGCCGGGTGTCAATGGGAAGCAGAAAGAAAACGTGCATAAATTTCTCTTGTGGGTTTCCACCAGTGGACGAGCCGTGGACGGATTCCCGCAGTCGGCGGTGTGTGACATGTGGTAAGCACCACACAGAAGGAAATTGGCTGTGGTCTCTTCTTTTCATGCGCTCACCGTTGGTATGTTTGTTGTCTCTCCCGCAGGCGAGTTTGGAGAACGTACAGAGCGTCTTCATGGCTCTCGGCGCTCTGCTCGGCATCGCGCTTCTCGTGCTCGTCGTCGAAAACGCGGCGGCGCACTCGAGCGGCGTGTCGTGGAGACTCCTGCAGCTGCGGCTGCGTGAGTGGTTCCAGTGAAGCGTTTGTCCTGCAGGAGAAAGCGCGTCGACTGGAACCAGAAATTCTCTGTGCACACGACACTCAGCACCAGTTTCCCTCCAGAAAAGAGGGCTGATTTCACTCGGGTATATTTTTGCACTGTCACAGAACTCATTTTGTGCAGGAGGTTGTTACAGTGTGTTCTGTTCGTACCTGTTTTCTTTTTATTGCTATGGGGTTTGTTCATGTCTTGGAGGCAAAATGCGCGAAAATGGCCAAAAACAAGCGACACCACCAAAGCTGGTTCCGTCGTGTTGCAGGGGTGTCCGCAAAAAAAAAACAGTGATTCCTTGTGACTAAAACTTCTGTCAACATCTTTTTGTGGAACCGCGCTCTTTTTTGGTGATGAAAATGTGTATAAAAAAGGGGGGCCTTCTTTTTGCAAAACCGTCACTGAAATCTTCGTGAGCCGTGCACGTGAGATTTGATACTGGTTCGTGTCCTCGCAAGCGCATTGCACGCTCACGCTTGGAAAATAAACATATCAAACTCTTTCCTTGTGGAGGTTTTGGTCCATCTGCTGCAGCCTCAAATCCATTGACTCACCGTCAACAAATTGGCAGAAAAAAGTCACAGTTATGTTGCGCGCATTGATCGGGCGTGAACGAATGCGTGAAGCCGCCTCCTGGAAGTGGCGTGCGCAAGGGAGGAGGCTGAAAACTAACAAGAAAATCTATTCCAGTATCGCACAGCTTCATGATATCCTGCATGGTGAGCAATTTCGAACAAAAACTACATTCCATTAGCTGCGCATTTTGCGGTGTAGTTTTACAAATTCGTTGGCAACGCTGAGCAGCAAACGTGTACGTACTTGTGTCTGTGTGCATGGGTTGCTGTTGTCCTCAAAAGCTGTGTTGACCTGGCCGTCTCGTCACGATGTTCGCACCAGCAGAAGTCTGCAACAGGGACACTTACCACGCCCTGCTCAACATGCTCCAGGTCTGCCTGAGCTACACTCAATGGAGCGAGTTGGTTTTCGTTTGGGACTCCACAGCCTCTTCAGGTGGGCGCTGTTGATCTATTTCAGCTGTCAGTTGCGTTTCTTGCGAGTGCACATCTCGATCGGTCCCCTTTGCGTTATTCAAAGGTCACCTTTCTGCAAATCTGTGCAGACAATTGACCCTTTGATGTTCTTTGTTCCTTTCATGATCAGATGTTGCCCATTTGAACTTGTTAGCTCGCAAAAGATTGAAACCAGACAGGGGGAGACAGTGCTTGTGCGTTCGGGACCTGGTCACCACCGTTGTGTTTTCTTTTCCCCGTCTGAGCTCAGAAAGCTCCTGCCGCGCTCCACCGCACAAGTTCTCTCCCTGTTTCCAGCCGTGGTGGACGCATTTTCGTCAACACAGAACAATTCCACCTTCCTGTTCAGCTCATATTACATCCAGCCAGACGACCTAGAGACGCAGTTATCTCAGTTTCTGGGAGCGAACGTGAATGTGGCTGGACTACCCAAGCTCTTCGTCGTCGCCTGCAGCTCTCAGTGCGCCGTGGAACTACTACGGCAGGCAAGTTTTGTTCGGCTGTCAAGTAGAGTTTGTTGGGGTTTTATTTTTGCACCACGATGCAGGTTTCCTTCAAAGCTAAAGACCCAAACATTTGATTCTCTAGTTGAGAAAACGATTGCTGAACTGTTTGTCCAAAGCACTTTTGTTTCATTTCAAGATGTGTTCAGGCAAGTACACCAGCCCTGCCCCAAAGTTTGGCCTGCAAAGCAAGCAAAGTCTTGGGTGATCTGGAACGTCAGAACGGATTGAAAGGATCATTGCAATGGGTGCGTGCGTGAGATGAGGTACAATGTCTTTTTGGAGATTGGCCTGGCCATTTCCACTCCTCTGAGGACACAGCAGCAAACAACAATTTCAGACAACCTGTCTGGAGCCAGACAGCAAACCTGTCCAAACCCATCAGCACAAGTCCCATACAAGACGCATCTATGTACCGTCCCTTTTGGAAAGATTTGGAATTGAACACCGTCGCGCTGTAACTCGCCCTTCAGCTAGAACACCTCCAGCAAGTCTGCAATACAACATTGAGCCAACAGTTCTCCCAGCGTGAAGGTTGCCTTCCTTTCAACCCAGGTTTTGCGGCCTTTTCTCAAACATGTTGGACAAAACAAAAAGGGGAAAGGGAACAAACTTGGTCTCACGGTTTACGTTCGTCGTTTTCAGTGCTGAGATGTCAGCGCAAAATGTGAGATTGTAATTTTCAGTCTGTTCTCCGAAATACGAGCCTTGCAACATAATCCTACGAGATAAAATTACTTTCAAGTGCGATTCTGAATTCGTGTCTCTGTCATGGGTAGTTCTCTCTTCGTGTGGTTGTTCTGCCTGAAAATGGTCAAGGTGACTTCATATAGAGCTGCGGTAAGCGGCGACGTTTTTTGCCGCAAAAAGCTTTGTATGAAGCCACCTTTACACGTCAATCTGCCCGTTTGTTTGCGTTCACATGCCGTCACAAATGTCACCAGACACCCGCACTCTCTACTCGTTGAGAAACGTATCCTGTGAAGCAAAAAGTACCCTATTTTTGTGATAGCAATTTGGTCACACTTTTTGCATTTTTATTGCCAATAACAAATTGAAAAGCATTCTGAAACAAACCAAGTTTGTTCATGAGTAGCAATTATTCTCATAAATCTTTCTGAGCCATAAAATATATTTTAAAGTTGAAATAATAAATTTTCAGATGGACTTGAACCTGTAACCTGTGGCTTTTGAGTCCTGCACTCTCTTTGAGGTTTTTCATTTTTTGTCTTTTCAATTCATACTGAAAAATTCATTTTTGATGCTCTTTTCCTTACCATTCCTCAATTTTTCAGTATAAAACTTTTGGAATTGCACAAGATGATTGCAGTCTTTGAGTAAAATTTCCAGCAAAGGTATACAAGGTCAAGGTTTAAAGTGTGAAACTTTTGCACAGTTCCACACAGGAAGTGCAAACAATTCATACTTCCTGTTCAGAAAAGTGTCAAGCTGTGACACCTTTTTCAAAACAGGTGTTAGAGTTTGATATTTTTTGGAAAAGTGTCAAGAATTTTTCTGTAACACTTGAAATATTTGGTGTCAAACATTCATGGCTGTTTTGGAAAAAAAACATCACAGAAAACGTTTAAACGTTGCATTTGCGAGAGTGCAATGGCAGAGAGAACCACAAAGAACACGGACGCGTCAGTTGTCAATTTACGTTTGATGTCCTCAGAAAGCAACGAAACAAGATCCCCACATAAAGAATTCTGCACATTTATCTTTTACAATCTCTCAAACCAAAGAGGAGACGTTCTTACCATCTGCCGCTTTTGAGCTGCAAGGTGACCAAGCACAATTTCGAGCTTGCATCACAAGTGCATGATCGTCCAACCAGTGCAATTTTAGAACAAAAAAAGAAAATTGAGGAGTACTGGCAGCATCTTGGTCAACCACCATCGCCTGCGATTTTGATTGACCGACCTTTTCCTTGCCCAATTTGTTGCTCAACTGTTTGACCTGAAATTTGTCCAGAATTTCGCAGCTTTTGTTGGCACTTCACGCTTCTTGACGGGTTCTTACACTGTACAAAAATGGTTCCTGTGAAATCACAATGACCTTGTTGGTCGAGAAAGGAGTTGTGCAATTGAACAGGAACCCTGTATGGTGGGAACCCATTTCTACCACGACGCGAGCACACTCGTACGTCTTCCAAACTTTGATGTTGTTCGTTGTTCTGTTTGAATGTTCAAGTGTCAAAATTTGTTTCAATGCAAGACGAGCTAAACGAAATTCTACAACCCTGCGATCACACAACAAGAAACCTGTTGGAGAAACCCCTCAGAAAGAATATCGCCCAGTGATCTCTTCACTTTTGCCGCTTTTGTGAGTTCAAAAGCCGTGTTTCATATCTTCCTCAAAGGCTATGCCTGCTCATCCGCCAAGCTCATGTGTGTCACAAATTAATTTCATAAACGACGACGCATGCATCTTGGTTGCAGCTGCAGAGAATTGGACGTCTTGTTGAATTTTGCTCCCTATTCCTCGCTTTTTGTCTCTTTGCTGCATTGTGTTCGTGTCTCATCGCCATCGGGGAGATTTTTGTGACACAGTTCAGCAAGCCGAAAATACAGCAAAGTGCCACCCAGATAGTTCTTTCTCGCACATAAAATGTTCAGGTTGCAGGACAGATTACGGCCTCACTCTCGGAAGAATGGAAATGAAATACTTGACAGTCTTCCAACGAAAGCCCTCGAAACCTCACTTGTGTTCGTTGAAAAACCCCTGCGTGCCGACGTGATTGCAAAACATTGAGGACAAACAAGCCTCGTACCATCTCGATTCCAGGCAGACGAGCATGACTCGCTTTACAACGAACAGGGCGTCTTCACCTTCAAAAACAAGTGGCTCGTTTACGCTCACCACCCTGCAGACCTGCTGCCTCTTGAGACAGTTGCAGGCGACATTATTCCTCTGGCCGTCGTCACGATGCACGAGGAGTTGCTCAGGATCCACAACGCCGCGTACACGACCCGCGGGCGCCAGTTCCAGCAGATCGGGAGAGTCGTGAACGGAAGGCTGGAGATGTGGGATGACGTCTTCGCCAACGAAAAATTCCAACTCAACGGCCGCCACTTTCGGGTCACGCTGGACGTTGTGAGTTGAGCTTGAACGTTTGACGAGATGAAATACAGGAGCTCTCAAGGAGGGGAACGGGCAAAAGAAGAACATCAACACAAAAAATTATTTTTGACAAACCGTGTGAATTTGCCAACCACCCACGCGCCAGAGCCAAGCTGCAACATTCATGGGTTCGCCCTGAGAACCAGGAACAAACAAACTGCATGCAGACGAGTGCTGTCCCGGCCGCACAGCCACCTTGAACACAGCACACAACCAGAGATCTCCGAAACGTATATTGTCTGTTGCTTTTCAGTGGCCGCCGTTTGTTATGGCGGAGACAGTGGGCAACGAGACAACGTACACGGGAATTGACGTGGACTTGTTAATAACTTTGGCTACACACCTCAACTTCAGGTACACTTTGAAAACTTCGGCCCTTTAGAAGATGCGCTGAATGAAGACTGTTCACAAAGCTGAGGCATGCAAAAACCGACTGTGAAGCTGAACCCTCGTTTGACAGGTTTACACGTTTTCTTGTCAACCCTGGAGAATGAATTTGATGAGGATTTGTTGTGTTTGTAGCTACAACCTCGTTCTTCCACCGGACGGGGCGTGGGGGTCCCTGACCTCTGACGGGGACTGGACCGGTATGACGGGAATGTTTCACAAGAAGGTACACTGCATGTTGTGAAGGTTCAATGAGTGTTCCAAACGGGTCACAAGAAACCGGTCCGGTCGCGCGAGACTTGATGATTCGAAGGACCGAGCACCACGCACCACGCATTTCTCGAAAACTGTGGATTCATATATTGAAACTGTTTTCATCTCACCTGCGCCCGTAGACGTTCTTCCATCAGTTGGGTGGAAAACACAGCATCGTGTCCTATCAACAGAAAACCTGTTTTGTCAGTCCCTGATTGGTGTGCCCGATAGAACTTTGTCATACTTAAATGCACGCAATCGAGGTAAATACCCATCTTTTCTTGTAACTGGCTGAAAAGCAAACTCGACGAAGCAGTCGTTGAAGGGTCTTTTCACGGACGAGTAAATATCGGACCGGAAGAAAACTGAACAGAGAGTTCGTGACTCGAGCTCCAGTGTGGTTCTCGGATGCTAAATTTGTTGTTACACGTATCACAAAAACTCTCGAGCAAGCAAGTGTGTGGGTCTGCTGGTTATGAGTGCTCGAAAATTATTGCTATCAAAATCGAGAATAAACAAATGTATTGTCAAAACAAGCATGACGCACACAAAAAGCTACATTTGATTTTGATGTGGCAAAAATAGTTTGTGCTTGGAGTCACGTGTGAATTGCTTGAATTTTTAGACAGTAACTTAAAATTGTTTTTGTGAAATTAATATTTGACCATCAGGTTTGTGAGAACGTCTTGTTTGGTTTCAGCATGCTGACCTGGGGATTGCGCCAATGACCGTCACGCCTTTAAGAGAGCAAGCGCAAGATTTTGCCAAAGTGCCTTTTCACTTTGATATCACCAGTGTTGGATACAAGCAACCACAAAGCAGCAGATTCAATATCTATCTCATGCCCTTTACGCCTCTGGTAAGTTGAGAACTACATGATTTTGGGGTCAAGGGTGCAACTTGTACACTCGAAAATACATGCAGGTAAGAACAAAGTGGGTTTATGGTTCGTGTGATGTCATAGCACCAAAAGTTAAAACATTATTCATTGAATAAATTTTTTGACGATAAAATAGTACAATTCTCTCGTCAACTCATAATTCCCGCACACACACGTACATGGGGCTATCAACTTCTGCCTTCCAAAAAATGGTCATGATACCGTTTAAATTCAATGGTATCATGACTACACTTCGGAAGGCAGAAGTTGATACCCCCTCTTAATTATCACTGTTGTATATATGAGTGAAGCCCCAGTAGTGATGTTGTAGTATAGTTTATTGTAGAGTATAAGTTGGAGCTCTGTGGTTTAGGCTACCTTCCTCTATGGTGTCACAAGCTATTGTGTGTTGGCAGTCTGGGTCATGTGCCCAGCTTAGGATAGTGGCTCCATCTAGGGAATGATATGATTGGCTG
>JAAUXT010144246.1_pt1 | contig 22163 bp, 15 predicted proteins | sample 7278171 | NCBI WGS metagenome assembly JAAUXT01 (sample SAMN14350112, study PRJNA611818) | marine sediment metagenome | isolation source: surface marine sediment (1.8m) | place: French Polynesia: Moorea | collected 2018-08 | reverse complement strand
TAATTTGAACTCGACCGACCTAAATACCGGTTAAATGCCTTGTGCAGTGGACAAGTGCTTGAGTTGATATCTACATGCAGCGCGCATCAGAAGTGGAAAGAGCCTCGTATTGCCAGCTAGCCGGCCAAAACAGCTGTCCCCGATTCTGTGTCAATCCGTCTGATCCGATTCAGTGACGAACACGCCACTTCGCCCACCCCAATCGCAGGTGTGTTCTTACCAGAAGCGTGCAGTTTTAGGTTTCATCTCAACATTCTGTCTTGACAAGTCAACTTTTTTCTGCGCTGAATCCGAATTGGTACTGCTGTCAGGGTGTACGCGATGTGACCAGGGGTTTCGAGGCTGTGACTTGTGCTACACACAAAAGCTCGGAGCCGCAAACAAGTGGAATATCAAGGCACCTTGTTTCCAAGTCAAGGCTAAATCCTTGACCAGAAAATCCAAGTCAGGAAGAGCGGCGGACACGCGAGAGACCCGAAATCTAGCGATCCAAGCGTGGTGACGTGTGGAACAGCCGCTTGCGTTTTCAATAATCGTACGAGCCACGTACGAGGAAGACCTGAAGACACACGCACGCCAGCAAGAATGTTTTATGAACTGCATTTGTAGGGGGAGCACCACCCACTTTCACTTTTGGGACCTTACTGTCATGACCCATTGGGCAAGTGCGGGCACGTTATGTACTCACAACGCGCACCCCATTCCCCTTGAAATCGAAAATCAGGATCCTATTGCATGTTTTGTTCAAATTTGGGACGAACAAGTGCGCGTTGTGGTTGTGCTCAAAACAACAGAACCAGACCGAAAATTTCGACATCCCAATTTTCGGAGAAACCATTGTGACGCACAGGCAGGAGGTAAAAGAAGAACTCGCGTTCGCCTTCGTAGATCTTTTCATGCACTGCACGCCCCAGGCTGGGAAAACAGATGGCAGAACTGTTGGAAAAGTTCGGGCGCTTTCCCCAATTTTCTTTGTTTTTCACAAACGCTTCCGACGGCAGAAAAGGGTGGCCTTGCAGCCCTGGTGAAACACCTGAACACACACAAGTCACATAAACTTTAGCTTCTCACTGCGCAACAGTTGCAACAAGACAAGTGACAAGTCTCTGGTGACGTGTCGCCCCAAACTTTTGACGCCGTGAACTTTTTGTACAATGCACAAATCAGTGATTTCTGAATATCCAAGACGGACCATATCAGTTGATGACACACTCCACTGTCCACTTATCAAATTCGGAACTTGTCCAAGAACAAAAATTTCCAAATTCTCACTCATCGTGACAAATCTAAATTTGGAATTTTCCACTTCTGCTTTGCTCAGCCAGTCAATGAGGAAACTTTTTTTCAGTGGAGCCCAATACAACACGCCAGCGAAAAAAAAGTTGCGCACAATGCTCTACACAGTGAGCGTTGCGCAAATGATCTCCTCACTGAAACGAAACTTGGAGACGGGAGAAACTTGCAACAGTGCCTTTTGCCTTATCTGCACGAGACGCACAGTTTACACCAGCACTCAACCCCCCCCCCCAACATCCTCTTGAAAAGACCACAATTCTTTATCTCCGATCACTCTGCGCTCGCCCATCTATTGGAGAAACGACTTGCTGTACAAACAAGTCCTTTTGTTTCTTGTGACAAGTTACCCAAACAGATCTGGCTCCAATTTGACAAGCTGTTCACACAGCCATGTCCACACCCACTGCTCATACCACACCTGTTTCTGTCTGGAAACGCGCAAACAAAAAACAGAGACGTCTTTCACTGTTCACAGGGCTGTCGAGCAAGCCGATTACATAACAATTGCCAGTGCGGCCTTGAGAGTCACTTTTTTCTCGTCCGTCGTTTTTGCTCCAAATGTCCATCCTGTCAAATGTGTAATGTCACCCATCGAACTACGAGTATGTTCTGTCGACGCTCAATTTCACCCACCGTTATAGTTCAGGAAAATAACAGAAAACTGGATGCAGTCTGACTGGACGCACCACATGGAAACAACAGATCTCGCCCGTTCCTGCCACTGTCATGCAAATTTCCCGACTCGTCTGATGTTTATGATCCTGATGTCCTTGTTGATTAGCGCACGCAAAAGGCCCCCATGAAAAAGGCGATTCATTCATGGCTCACACAGATCACAGTCCACCTGGTCGTTGTGTATGACACTGTTTCAAAAGATGATTCACAATAGTGACGTCCAACGGGTAAAATAACTCGAATGTGACGGTAGACGTCCGTTTTTCATATCTCACCAAAATGAACACGCAGCCAACTGTGCACGATCACAAATTTCAACCGCACATTTATTGAAAGCCAGCAGAACAAAAACAGTCGCCTTGTGTGTGGTGTGTGACCTTCGTGCGGACGAGATCAACCTGCTTTGTTTCGATTCGAGCTTCCTTGTCTTGTTAGTTTGGTGGACACGCTGGTGACTTGTCTCCAAGGAAGAAAATTGAGGACAAAATGCACTTTTAACTGCCCAGCGCAACACACCAAAATCCTTTTGAGCATCAGATTGAGAATACGAGCCTTTCGTGCAATTGAATTTGCTGTTTTGTGCGAAAAAATCGGAAGGCTCCATCCAGATTGACTGTCGATCAAAAACGAGAATCGACACAGGTCTCGCGACCGACAGACCGGCAGCTTCGCGATCAGCTGATCGAGCCGCTTCTCTGGGAGGTGGCGACCCCCGGCGACACCGCCGCGCACACTGCAGTGCTCGGCTCAATTCCTTTGCCTGCAGTCGTCACTTCACCAAATCTTCAGACGCTTGCAGGGAACATGGGGAGGGAGGGGCAAGCAGAGTATGTTGAGCAAGCAGGAAACACGTTGTGACAAATGGACAGCTGGACAAACGGAACCTGTCTCACGATACTCGTAAACTCCCAAATTTCTGGTTCTTTCATGAAGCCCCCCCCCCCCCTCTCACTGATTTGTTCGACACAAATATCACGAATTTCACCAGAACAGAGGCAGACGAACAGGTAGCTATTTTGCATACAGCACTGAATACCCTCGTTGAAACAGCCTTGCAAGTTGCCAGAACCTCGTCCAGAGTTCCAGAGAAAAGCACGTCTCGAGAGGGAACATCGATCGACGCTGTTGAAACGGGCGCTGCAGCGCTGTCGTTTCGCACCTCACACACTTTGAAGTCTGGATCTTTGTTTGGAGTCTATTCTACTCAGCTACAGAATATTTTTTCTCCACAACTGGCATGCAAACGACAGCTCTTGAGATTCCAAGATTGACCGACTGGACTTCCGAGTGAAAATACTGACTGACTGACCTGCCGTTATACCAAGAACCCAGTGAATGAATGAATGAATACTTGGCAATTTTGAATCCACACTCCAAACGTTCGATGAGAACACAGACCACACGTACGAGAACAATTCATCGGTCTCACAACTTCAGAGTTTCAATGAAACAACCAACCAGCCCTGCTGCTCCAGTAGGAGGATATAGATGTTCAAACGGCTCAGCAATTCAATCGAGGCTTTTCCTCGAAAGCCTGTTTTATGTGGCCATGAATGTCTACTCTGTGCGTGTACGCTGTGTGCACGCAGTTCGAAACATTTGTGTGTTCAAACTTGCCAAGTAGAGCACATCGTTCTGCCAAAGACTTTCAAAAGCTGGTTCTGTCTACGATTCCGAACATACTTGTAACAAACGGTGCAACTGCAAATTCACAGAATAGATTAATTCTACGACGATACAACTTCACATGTGGATGGCAGAGCACAACATCCACGTGAACGAACAACAAAGCAAAAGCTCGTGAAATTCCCAGACTTCGGTTGCAGTAAATCGACAACGGTAGGAACCAGCTCCAAAGCAAAAGGAAATGCGTTCTCCAAATTTATGCTGCAGACTGGACTCTTGGAAAACGACCAACGTTTGCACTGTGATCAGAGAAAATGTGAAACTGCTGGACGCTGACCAATAACACACTTGGCAAAACAAGACCCCACCCCACCCACGATCGCAAAACTGATTCAGTCAATTGTGACGGCAAGAGAACTTTTAGAGAACTTTTCCCACCGTTTATCCAACGTCGGTGCTTTTGAAGTCCAGCTACGATAAAGGCTGACGTGTCTGGCTTTGACGTTGTAAATGTCTGGGCACAAGAAAATACCTGCACGGGTGTGAAGTGTTGTCCACAATAGACCAGTTTACTAAAATCAGTGAACAGACAAAAACCGACAAAAATGTTCCTCTCAACGAGTCGTCCAGACAGTTGACACAGAAACAAAAACTCCCTTCCCAATCACCAAATATTTGTCCCGTCGGTTTCCTGCCCGCCTCCAGACTAAATAATTTGTCCAACTCAGACAGACGTGGTGCGAGAAATTTGGTCATTTGCGCACCATTTGTGAGCGAAAGTCTCACCAAAGATCAAACAAATTTCGCTTCTGCGACAGACCAAGAACTTCACGAGCTCATTATTGTCCACATCAACTGAAAATTTAGGTCCGCCTGTTTTTGTTTCAGGGATCCAACCATTTCACTTCAGACGTCTATCTTGTGAGACACTCCTTTTGTCAAGCGACTTTTCTCAAGCAAAACTGACCGTTGATGGACACGAACAGACGTGGGAAGAATCGCCACACAGACCCCAACTTCCACAATGCATGTGTGCCAATGTCTGACCCCAGACAGTCGCTTGGAGGTCAGAAATTAGGTCGACAGGTTTTATGGCCACTCAGATGGACTTTTATGACACGTTTTTGCATCACCTGACACGCTCCAGATGCATGTTCACGCACAAGTACTTTAGTACTTGCCTCACCAGATTGTTCAGTTGGAGACGTTTTGGGGAATTTGAACTGAGATGTTGCCAGATCCAAACAGTTCAAAGGAAAATTCCTCAAGAGTTTTTGATTCTCAGAATCTACTGAAGGTTTCGATTCTGCAACTTGTCTGAATCAAGATTTGAAAAAGAAATCAAAGGCCTGAAGACAACGAACAGACGAGGATCTTTTTTTCAGACAGACGTGTTGTGTAATCAGCAAACAGTTCCAGAACAAAATGGAAGAAAAGCAGACAAGCACAGCATCTTGAGGTTGGAGAGAAAATTAATTTTCACTCACCTGTGGCTTTTTATCCTGAGTGCTGAGACACTTCTTGAAGATCCCCATTAGTTTTGCCGCACTCATTGGGCAGTGAAACTCCTGAATTGACTAGACGCAAATCCACCAAAATTTTTGGCATTGAGAAGATCGCCACTCCGGGAGCTGTGTGGATACTTTTTGTTTTCAAGATATTTCAGTTCCTTTTCCACTCAAGTCAAAGTTCTGTGCTTCTTGTGTGACATGGAACGTTCACGAAGATGAATTCAACCACAGTTAGAATTGGCGACGAAGTTGCAGTGTCTGCAGTTAAATTCTCATAAAAGCATTAACACTGCCATCGTTATGCAAAACTGATCTGCCACCTCAGTGTCATTTTCGCCAACAGCTGATTTTCCACCAAGAAGAAAGAAGAGCAGCAGAAAATCCTCTGTCCTTGAGTTCGTACATGTACCGGCTGTATCCCCAACGCTTTGCACATCAACAGCAATGTTATCTCTCCTCTGGAAGCTTTTTTCCCTTCGTTCTTCTCTCCTCCTGTTGAGCTTTCTTCTTGCTTTTGCAACTGGCAGGCGAGTCTTCTTGCAGCCAGATTTTACAGCAGCGTAGCCCCAGACTAACGTACGACTTGCCAGAAATTATTGCACCAACATGTTAGTGCTGACAGAGCCAGCAAAACTATCCTCCTCGCTCTCTTGCCTCGTCTAAAGAATCATCCTTGAGTCTGATCTTGACACAACACGCTTTAAATGAGTCCAATTCTCTCCACTTCGCTCCACATTCACGTACAGACACGACGACAGTCAGTAGCCAGTCTTGTTCCTCCCCGTCTACTGTGAGACGTGCGACTGAGCTGCACGCACTTTTGTATTGCACTGTGAGGAGCAGTTGAGTTTTCAGACAGAGCCAGACAGACGGCGGCCGAGTGCGGCGCCACCGTCTCAACATGGCTGCAGCCTCCACGGTACATGCTGTCGGTGACGTCAGCTCAACATGCTCACACCAAGCAAACAACACGCCAGTCCAACGTGCACAGTCAGTGGAAAAGGCTTTCCACACAGAAAATGTACGTTGAATGAATGGCAAAGAGGCGTACAAGGAAAATAGCTGATGAAGATCTCAATATCTAGGATCGTACAGTGAATTTTGTCCACAACTGAGAAAGCATTTGATCACAATTCCCATTGATCCGCTTGTCCATTCAACTGTCGAGACAAGCAGACCAGAAAAGCAGACAGACCAATTGATTGCGGTTTTACACTTGAAGGGAATGCGATTTCCAAGGGGCGGATCCACAATTGTGTTCTGTAACGTAGCGCTCCCTTCAGGAGCTTGTATCAAGGAAGGCTCATTGGGTGGGTCAAACTCCCAGGTCTTCATCAAAGTGGTGGCCTGACCAACCCCAAGACTGTGTTGTCTGTTGCTGTTTTAAGTTTGGCAATGGGGTGGATTGGGGACAGAATTAACAATTTCAAAATCCGCCTGGGGTGGATTGGGAATATAAAGAAAATTCCCTCACTTTTGCAGAATGTCAAGTTCCCTGCAAGGCAGAGCATTGACTTCTTCGGGGGTTGCCAAAGAAGTGGTCACTTTCTGGGCAACCAAATTTGAAAAGGCAACATTTTCAGAATATCAGGTGGCCCAGAAAGTGGACAGTTGGGTGACCAATTTGGGTTGCCCCGATGGTGCTCAACAGAACAAAATTCCCTCATATGGTGAGAGTCAGGTCGCCCAGCAAGTAGAGCGCTTTCGTGGGCAACTGCTTTGGGTCACCCAAAAAGTGGTAGGTTTTCTAGACAACCCAACTGAAACAATTTCTTCACTTTTATCAGAATATCTGCCCATAAAGTACTTTCTGGGCAACTGTTTGGGATTGCACTTTCCGGGCAACCAACACAACAGTAGTGGCAGGTTGCCCAGAAGCTTCCTTCAAACTTTCTCATGCAGTTGCAAACTCTGGACAGGGTTACCTTGCAATTTTCTTCAACTTTGCAATGTTGTTTGGTTCCAACACTGAAATAGAATGATTCTGGCTTGAAATCAGCTCGGTAAATCCACACCAAACCCAGCCAACAACAGGTTTGCTGAAACCCAGCCAGGCAGCCAAGAAACCTACAGGAAGCTGGTGAACTTGATTTTGTGTCCGTGTGGCCAAACCTTGGTGATTTGGATTTGGTGGATTTTTCACAAGAAGGGAAGTTCCAGAATGAAGGTAAACCTCCATTCCCAATATTTCAGTCAACGAAGGAGCTTGCAATGATTTCCCCCCCCCCAAATCGAAAATCAGCAGCGACAACAATAACAGACCAAGATATCTTTCAGGATACAGCTGTGTATGGCAAATAATTTCAAGATCTTTCAACACAGTACTTGGTGGGAACAGTAAAATCATGCAAAGTGTTGAACTTCCTTCACACACAAAAAGATGATATTTGCCAAATGTTGTTTGCAGCTGAAGCTTTTGTTCTAATTCCTTGTCACAATCATTAGATGACTGTCAGCCCAAAAGATCCATTTGATGAAAAAAGAATGGGGAAAAATTGGCAGTCTATTTGTGGTTTGTGGATCATCCACTCCTGGTTGTGTCTGATCAGATAAGCCTCACCCTGCATTCTCCCAGCGAATTGTTTTGGTGGTACGACTGGTGTTCGAGTGAACTCCCCCCGTACTGTTCTCCACACGAACAGAAATGAGGGGTGGAACCAGAGGATTATCACTCCCACCTCGCTCAAGAAAAAGTTTCTCTCCTCTTTGTGCAGACATTTCTGGCGTCAACATTTGTGAAAATGTGTCTTGAAACCTCTGAGGCGTCTCCTTGGTCCGAAAGAGCCAAACAATTTCAACCTTGTCATGTATTCCCCAGAATAGAAGAAGTAAACAAAAGTGATCCGCGGTGAAGACTGTGTGGCCTGATTTGTAGACTCTGCACTTTGTCTGCGCCAATCAATGAGCGAAAAGTAAGTTGATTGATGGCAATTAGAGCCACATGTACACGTGTTCAGCTATCAATATTTCATCCGAGCTTCGGCGGAGCTACCCGCTGCGAATCTTAACGCCACATCTTTTGAATCCGCCACACGCTTTGATGTTCAGCGTCCAGACACATGTTTTGTTTTCGAAAAGGTACGTAAATGCTCTCCTGCACTTGGGTCAATGCAAACTCCAGAGCCCGGACGGAGGAGGACCCAGGACCCCTTTTGGCCACACCTGCGCACCAGAGTCATCCTCTGTCGTTGTCTTGGGCTGATTGAGCCCTTTCAGGATGTTTTGACTTGCTGTTTCTTTCGGCCAGGGTATAGGTACGGTACTCCCAAGCCGCTCCACTGAATGCCAGCTGTTTGCCTGGTGTGGTTGTGGCAGATCCCCGCAAGAAAACATCATCGCGTGTCACCTTCACCAGTCTTTATCAGATGTTCATTCCACCAATACGTATCATAATTTTGAAACACGTCTGTCAGTGGTAGACTCCACGTTCTAAGTTCAGGGCGGAACTGAGCTCACAGGTTCAGAACTCCAAAACTCCAGAAATCCACCTGTGAATCACTCACTGCGACACTGTGTCACTGCAACACAGGTGTTTACAAAACAGCAGGTTGTTTTGTAAAAATGTGTTATGGTGGAAACTGCGCCTTCGCTGGGTCCGACGGTCCAACCCAACTAGTGTCGACAGTTGCACATTTAGACCAACCATGGAACAGAGCAAATCGCAAGAGGGAAAAAGATCATCTTCTATTAACCTTTTGTCCATACAAACAAGTGAAAAAGTGACGTGGCTGCTGATTGCTACAGATAGCTCCAGATGAAGTAGGGCAGAGGCCACTTCAGCTTTTCCTGTACAATTTAGCCCTGACGTGTGACGTGGACGTGAACTTTTCCTGGGCGTGAACTTTGTTTGCGGACAAGGACTTCTCCACTGCGAAAAACAAGAAAGCAGGGCTTTGAACACGGGCACGCAGAAGCGCAATCACCACCATTTGGAAAGGACCACCAGAAAGGATCACCCCTCATCACAACCAGGCAGCTGCCGGGGTTGGGGTTCAGAGGGTGACCACCGACGAACAGCTGCGATCAGCCAGCACGGTGAGCAGGGTGATCGCTACAGTTACTGGCAGTGATCACTCCTCATCACCACTGGGTAGCACCAGGGTGCGGTGGGTGCTGACCAATTGCGAATTTTTTTGGTCGACTCTTGTGATCACACGCCCCTGATCATGCCGATTGGGGGTGGTCACAGCTCCCCAGCTGTTGCCTGAACCTGTGGCCAGCGCATTGGACAGGAGTGCTCGAGCGCGCCTGTGCTAAAAATTCACAAAAACCCAGCCGCGTCGTTTCCTTCTGGCGAAAATTCTTCATTCTACAAGAAGCCACATTTCTGAAGCTGATGAACAATACGCACAGCGGTGTGCACAACGTCAAGAGAGCCAATCTTGAGAAAACAGAAATGAGAATGGATACACTCACACAACCCACCCCTCACCAAAAAGTTGACCTCTCAGGAGAGAGGACCTTCTACTTGCACACAGTATCACACAATTGTGCCAAGAACCGAATTCATCCGAGATTCCCATTACCTTTCATCTCTGAATTGGGTTCACATCTTCATTGCTTCGGGCGAGTTATGAGCGAAGATCTGATGAGTGCAAACGAAGAGAGGCTGACTGAAATCCACAAGGCTCAACAAGAAACCCCTCCTCCCTCCTTCCTCAAAAGGACATTGGTTTCGGCCGCAAAAAATCATGTCTGGAACGAACTGGCGCACGAGCAGCTCTGCATCGGGCGCAGGACACTTGTTTTGCTTCCCATCAGAGGAGGCTCGCTGGACGTCACGTTGGAGCGATGCATCAAGACGGACTGCCGCGGCGCTCGTCTAGACAGGCAAAAAGGTCGGGTCAGCGGTGGGGCTCGAGAAATTGATTTTCCACACGCAGAAAGAGAGCAAGATGAAGGGCAAGGCAGAATCTCGTGTACACTTGCACAGGTGAAACCTGCGCCACACCTCTGGTTTACAAAATCTGACAAAAACATTTGCACACAATTGCCAGTGTGTCTGGTTCAGTGTGAATTCGCAGTTGGGACCGAAGGCACACGGCGTTTTCCACTCTGTCTGCTGTTGGGCTGTCAACTGTGCGACGCAGCGAAAACCAAATTGAAACACTTTGGACACTGCGTAAAAGACAGTACTTGGAAAGGCATCCTCTCAAATATCTCATTCTTACGTGTCTGTGGCAAGTTCAAGGATGTGACCGCTTGACCATTTGAGATCGCGCAACTGAAAACAACTTCAACAGGCCTTCCAGACAAAATGTCAGGAACAACCTTTTTCCCGAGAGTCCAGAGTTGCTTGTTCAAGTGAGAGGGCCCTTGGAAGCGCCTTTATCTGATTTTGAGCCGGCGCTGTGTTTTCCGCCAGTTTTGATTTCACAACTGCCACACAGGTGGAGTTCTCCATGAAGTCTTATCAGCCTCGTGAACAACGCCAAATCTCGATCCGCGACGCGCAGGTGAGTGCTGTTCATTGGGTTCAACCTATCCATAGACTTTCTCGCGGATTCAGCAACAAGGGTATCCGAGATCTTTTGTTCCAGTCCGAGCCTTCTTGGATGTTCCATACGAGTATTTCAAGGAGCGGATGAAGGAGTTTGGTTGCCTCGAGGCCCTCTGGATCATCTACCTTCAGCGTCGGGCTTCTTATCTTCACCGGAACGTGCGCACCATTGTTTTACTGCTGTTCAAAGTTCAAGCTGCTGATGTTCACTTCAGAAAAAGGCGTCCACTTCAAAGCCAAGGTCTCTCTCAATTTGAGTCAGACAAACAGTGGCTAGATCTATTTGCGTTTCAGACGAACAGTTTATTTTTGTTTTTGCTACTGCCACCCCGAGCAAAGATCCAGGCACCCGAGGGAAAAGGGTACCACTTCGCCTGGATCTGCTGCAACTGAATTTCGTTCTTCAAGAACCGCCTCTGCCTGATTTGCACGGAAATGCGCAGATCTGCGGACAAATCGATCACCGTGTCTCGTCTCTGCATTATTTGGCTCAAGAGTTATGAAGCATATTTCGTGGATTCGTACTTGATCACAAGCCGACGTCAAAGATTGATTTTGGTGGTGAGCAGCGTGGTTTTTTTTTCTGCACAAAACCAAGGCTTACATCATCAACATCCAACGAGCGCGTGACAACAAGGCTCACGCACAATACTTTAATATCTGAATATGGACCGCAAACGGCACAGAAGATCACGATGTGATAGGACCGTTTCACAGCGAATGTTCATTCGTGTTGCAAAGGAATGGTGAAACCACAAAGTTATGCGCCAAACACGTCGCACTGGAAGAGCTTCAATATACAGCGGGAACCCCGTCGCCGTATCTGGCAAAAAGCACCACAGAGCCTCTCTCTGCATCGATCCGCTCCCGCTGCTCCTGGTACCATCTCAAGAAGCGGACCAGAGTGGATCCATTTCGGACGGACAATTTTCATCAATTGATTCACGTTTCAGCTGCAAACGAAATCTGGTTCAAAGTCTGCAGCTCGGCGGGCAGAAGTCATTGCACTCGAGCTCAAGTGGGAAGTCAGACGGAATGAGATAAGACTTATTGACAGCTCGCAATTTACGACACGTTTCCACGTCTGTAGAAAAATCAATAGTAGCAGATATGTATCACGTCTGACACGAGTGGATCCCCGGGCGCCTGGTATTCCGTGTCATTGTTGGGCAGATCGAGAACCTGAGAGCCTCTGGGCTAATTGCACGCGTCATTCGATTCGAAACGAAACAAGAATGCTTGACAGCGTCCAGTCGCGCGCGTAATTGTGACGTGTGCGAGTGACTGAAAATGTACTCAATGGGAAGTTCATGAAAAACAAAACGAAGAGCTGTAGTCAGCAGTCATAACTCTTGTCTATTGGACGGGTCCACCACCCAAAAGGAAGAGGTTCCACGACTCCCGTGTCTGACATGGCATTCCACCAATCATGGGGGACGTCGGCCACCCACCACTTGGGGTGTCACCATCCGCAGGAGTGGGGTTATTTCGACCAACATGGGCGGATGGGGGGTCAAAACAGGGAAAGCACAACGCAGGTTCACACGCAGGAAAACTTTCAGAAAGCGATTGCACTGGCATCAGCTGCTTCGTGCGGCAAAAACATGTCTGGAGAGAATAGACTCAGGATGTAAACTGAGTTCGACCAGTTTCTCCTGCAGCAGCTGTTTCTGCGATTCTGCAGAATCACTTTTTTGCAGTCAGGTCTTGTTTCTGCGACTTGAAATAAAAAATATATATATATGGACGCGTTTCATCACCTTCAGACAAGCAGCTGGTTTTAGAACAGCTTTTGACTTGTCTCAAGTAAGCCAAATGTTGCTGTCAAAGAAAGGCGTGCAGCCCGAGAAACACACCGCAACCACATGCAGCGCAAAGTCAGATTTAAGACGTCATTTCCACGACACAAACCAACGGAAATCGCTTCATTTTACGAAGACCACTCTTTGTGTCCGAGCCCGTCAATCCGCGCTTAAACATCAATGTCACGAAACAAATGTGTGTCCAGGACGACCTTCGTCCCACTCCCGGTGCAGGTACTTATTTGGCCAGCAGCAGCTCGTTATGAAACTGTCGTCACGTCTCGTACGAACGTCGTATCTCAAGACAAAGACGAACAGAAGTGGGACAGTCACTTCCTTTGCAAGTGTCACGACATCAAGGGCAAAGAAACAGAATCTGTCTGGCAATTTTTGGAAAACGTGTGCACGCCAGCACTTTCCACTGCCCTTTGATGCAATGACACGCACCCCTTTCATGCGCGGAGTTGACAGCCACGCAGCTGTGGCTCGCTGACATCCAGAACAGCACACGCACCTGCACACCACGCACGTACACACACAGACACACAGACACACAGACACACACACACACACACACACACACGTCCTTGAGGCAGTCCAATTCAATCTCAGGTTTGCCGAGATTCGTTGCCTGAATACGAGCATCGTGCGCAAGTTTCGAGGCGATCGTTAGAAAACGTGATCGAAAATCTCTGCAACAGTTGCGAACAAAACTCAAGTGTCAAGGTGAATAGGAAATTTGTTTCCACCCATAGCTCTTCAGAATGGAGCCAAGTTATGGCGATGCCTATTAAAGTGACAAGCAGACAGAGCGCCGATCGATGAAACATGTCTGAGACACCCACCACCCAGCCACGCAGCTATATTTGGATCCACAGCCATGCTGACATGAGCACAAATGGTGGAGTACAAAAAGCCTTTCTGGAAGGCAGTTCGTCATTTACTCCTCAAAGACGAATACCTGCTTGTCAAACAGAGTTGAGCACCACTGGGACCAAGGACTTCAAGAAATCGGCGTCTGCAGAACTGAGACTGGACGCGGGCGGCTCAAGGTCCTGCACAGGACAGGCGGCAGCACAAAAACATCAACACGTCAAACTTTCAAGATAACCATTCAATAAGTGACCAACATTGGAATGAGTTTTGGACACTTCATTTTGTCCTTGTTCTCTGCGTATGTCTTTGTTGCATCCGGCTGCAACAACTGGGCAGCTTCAGTTCGTTGTGACAAGCGTGTATTCGAACAAAATGAAACCGGTCACTGTTTGACCAAATACGTACGAGAAGAGTCTGAATTCCTTTCGCAAATGCACGAAAAAGAAGCTCCTCGCTCTCCACTGCAGGTGACTGATCAGTTCTGCTACCCTTTGCTTTTCAAGGGTCGCTCTTTCAGTCATTTTCCAGCGGAGTGCACGGATAAGTAGGGGACGGAAGGGATCAGCGAAGATTAAAGACAGCGAGGATTGTGGGCCCTGCGGAAGCAGAGGAGACACAGGCCACAAAAGTGATGGCCGTTCAGGACGTCGTATCATCAAAGAAGACGGAAGAGTGACAGGAAGACGCGGGGCCAACCAGATAGAATGAAGCAGACAGGAAAGAAGGGACAGACTGAGAACAAATGCCGTATTCACCCGTGCTTTGGTCGCATCTATTTTCCCAGTACGGGTGCGTCCTTTGCACGGGCGTGAGTTTTTTGTTGTTTGAATGTAACCTCTATACCCCACAGCAAGGATAAAGTTTGAGGTGGGTCGTTCACTTGGATGCGACTTGCACACGGGTGGGTGAGGTCAGGTCGCCAATGGCAGCGGCTTAGGCAAAACGATGACAAGAGATGACATCAAAGTATTCCAGTGCGGTAAGGATCACAACCTTTGTGACAACCCCGACAGGACAGGCCCAGGCGGTTGAGGCAGAGAGCCGAGCGACTGGATATCAGCACCCAACTTGGTCAGGGGCGCATCCGGCATTGCTCCCTTGGCCAGGTAGATAATGGTGAAGAGCGAAAGTGCGCATCGGCCAAGATGGTTGATTTGGTGGACTCCCGGATGGGCTTGCCAAAGACCGAACAGGCGGCAACTTTCATGAGAAGTACAAATTGCTTGTCACGAAATTCTCCGCCAAGAACCTTGACCTCTTTCTTTTCCATTCTGACATGTTCACTGTTTCCTGGTGAAGCAGAAATGACTGCGACATGCCAAGGCAGCTCTTGCGAGCTTGAAAAATAGGCTTCAGTGATGAGAAATTCTTGGTCAATTTGCTAAATGTTGCCTCCTGACACGAGTGCGGTGTACTCGACCCCTGACCGCGGCTAAAAGAACCTCAATTAGGCTTGTTTTTCACCCGCAGCATATCTGCAGCATCCCTGTGCATTACATCAACATAGAAGTAGACGTTGTGCAACGATAACCGACATTTTTATTGCAAATTATGAGATACCCAAATTCCGGCGATAAAAGGTGAACAGCTCTATTGCAGATTCGCCGGATCGGGAACTCCTCGCAATCAGAGTTTCCGGTTTCAGGTTGTTCTGGTGTGGGCACAGCTTGCACAGAACAGGCTCGCTAACCACCCTGGGTTGTTGTGGTATCTTTTAACAAGAAATCAAACATCTATCAACCAGCCCGCGGCTCCTTACAGCAGACATTGTGCTCAAAACACGCATTGTTCCAGCAACACGCCTAGCTGCTTGCCATGGGGAAGTGTTTGGTGTTGTTTGTGACTGGGGGCTTGGTGGGGGAGCAATGAAACCAATGGTTGGTCACCTCCAGTTACAAGATCAATGTTCAGTTTCCTTGTGCTATTTGTTTCAAATATTTGAGAAAGAAACGTTGCTGTTCACGAAACTGACACAAACCCCACCCCCTCCCTGCCTGGCAAACCAACTGTCCACAGACACGCATCCTGACAACACCATCGCGATTGTACTCAACCCGCGGCTCGCCGGAAGGCCACGGGCTTCAAAACTTTTTTTTTTTGGTTGCATGAGGAAGTTGCTTTTTTCATTTCGTGTGGAGTGAGTCTGTGTCCATACCATGACCATGACACCACAAAACTTTCACTTCTGTCCACAAGTCAGGCAGATGCGGAAGTGATACACCAATGTGGTCGGTGTCGAAGAGTTTGTACGAGTACGTACATTCTCACACAACGAATTGAAAATGTGTCGTTGCCATTCGCATTGCGTCTGGTTTCTTGCAATGTTTTGGTTGTACGAGTAGCAAGTACCACTGACATTCGGCGTGAAGAAGCGAACGACCGACGTGCTGCGTGGAGAAAAACTCTCGTTCTGAGTCGACGGAGCTGAGTCTTCGGTTCTGACTTGCGAACAGCGACTTCAATTTTTAACCTTCTGAGGGATCCGGCTGGTGCGTTTTGCCAACGGCAGACCTCGTACTCTCGAGTGCAATCTGTGAGACTACTCGCACGCGCTCGTATCACAACCATGAAGGACTCGAAGATCTTACCCCATTTGATCTCCTGCACTGTGAAGGTCTTCAGAATTCAGACGGAAATTTCCAGACAGAGCAAAAGAATACGTGTGGATCCGCAGGCCACAAACCACGAACGGGGCTTTTTTGGCTGCACTTGCTACAGGCGGTGCACACATACAGTAAAACCATCATCGCATTACTAAATCCCAACCACAAACACGCAGACAGACGGCCGTGCATCATCCGACTGTCTGGCCCACGCCACACGCACTTACTCACAGACCCATACACTTGCGCAAGTATTTTTCGGTTCCTGGTTGGATTGCAAGAGGCATTCACGAAACGAGTTTGCAGCACGCGGTGTTTTTGTGAAAGTGCAATGTCCGGCTCTTTCCACTAGTAATTTCTGCCGGCCGCCAGACGGGACAGAAGTTTTTCTCGGACGGATACATAAATCCTGTGCAGGTTCAATCCAGTAGTGCGGTCGGTCGGAATCTCCCGTGGATCCAGACACAACAAATCAGAACGCGACGCGACATAGTCTGCACAACACGTCATTCGATTTATGACAAAAACCAGGACGTAAAACGTGGCTACCAACGTGCCCCAGGCTTGAACAAGAATTGATCTACTGTTTTCAGACATGGCTGCTGCGCGTAACATGTCCCATATTTGGTCAACATCCATCCCTCTTGCAACCAACTTTCGACGCTGTTGCTGACGCCCCCTCCCCCGCCAAGAACACTCTGAAAAATCCCCATAGGATCCAAACGTCTGCGTCAGTCAATCCCCACATAAACTACAGCCTCCACAGATCAAAAGGAATTCCCAGTTGATTATTCAGCGCTTCCATATTCTCTTCCTCAAAGGTGCTGAATGTAATGAAGACGCAACAGACAGACATTTACGAGAACTGGCTGTGTGCAATTCATTTTCAGGATAAAGGTGCAGCAAGGAAATTCTTTGTTTTGCTTCTTTCACTTAGAGCCTTGGGACTAAAATGGGGAAATTCAGCCTCTTTTTATTGTTTGTTTTATTGAGAAGAATTTCGAAGGTCGATGAGCACAGTTACATTGTATCAGCTCTGACACCTCCAAATTTGAGTGTGATGTACGCGTGTTGTGATCTGCACTGTTTTTGCAAGCACAAGAAGTGTGTGTTGGTCCAATTGATTACCTGCTGTATGTTTCATGTCTGAAGCTCATTTCAAAGTCTGGGTCCAACCGCTGAACAGGTGCGTGACAACGCAACTCAGGCGTGTCTTGCTTTGGTAGACAAAAGAGAAACAGCCAGCATATCCTGTTCGCTGCAGATCAAACTCAACAAGTGACACTGGACTGGTCGCGATTCTTTGTGCTTCTTGATCTCCACACTCAAGCCAAAGAATTTTCTCTGGTGCGAGTTAGTCCAGACTGTGCCAACCTTTTCGATCCGGAGTTGTTTCTTCCGACTTGAATCTACCTCCCACTCTCCCTCAATGCACATCCGCTACCGGAGTCTGGGCTCCCGGATATGGAGTGGCGGTGGCTGATGGATGTTTCTTACTCAGGATGTTGTTTCTATCCCGGATTTGAATCGCAATCAGACGGTGAATCCGGTATGAGCGCGGCGGGCCGGTGGGTGGATGGATCGGTGGATGGATAGATGCACGAAGTGGATCAATACCTCCTGTCTGGGTTGTCAGCGCTACATGTTTGCCAATATCTGTGTGGATCCAGGAGCAAATTGCCAATATCTTTTCTCTCCAAACGTGGATCCAGAAGAAACTCAATCCACTCGGATTTCTGTGTGCCAATGCCTCTTGTCAAGTTATGAGCGAACCGCGCGTGTCTGGTATTCAACGAGACTGGTTTCCTTTTGTTTGGATTTCGAATGTTGGTGGTTCTGTAGAACGCAACAAAATCACGTTCAAAGGTGTTTGTGCATTTTTGAGATAACTGCAGATCAATTTCATTTCCAGTTGTGTCGAGTTGATTTTTTCCTGTCAGGAATGAGTGGATGGACGTTGATCTGGTAAAAGTCCATCTTGATCTTTGTGCCTGATCATTGAACGTTTTTGCTGATCTCACACTGTCACACAAGCCAACTTGTGTCATATTCAGCGTAAATGGAGAATGACAAACCTGTCTTGTGTGTTGGAAGGTCTGCAAGACCGAGACATGTGTGAATCGATGTGGAAAGAAGAGACATCTCCCGAGTGTACTTCTCAAATGCGGCCTTGACAGTTATACTTGGGCACTTTCCCTCAAACTGTTCCGTGTGCGCTGTGTGTGAGTTTAAGGCTGAAAGCATACAGCGGCGTGGAACTTTATTCCCTCTCATTACAATGATGACAAAAAGTCTTTGCCTTTTCTGGTCTCAGAAGGATTCTGGCCAGGATATCCAACGAAAACGTCGAAGTTGGGACACAAGGCGAGGGAGACGCCAACATTGCAACAACGCTCACAGGCAGAACTATCGGACTCACCGCTGTGCACTTGCCCACACAATGACACCGATCAAGGACACAGACAATTGTGATATGAACATCCCAACGCAACAAACAGCTTCATGACATTCGCAATCCAACGCAGAAAACTTACATGTGGTGAAACAGCGGCAACGATCACGACTCATCTCCAAAATTTGCGGTGACCCCAAATTACCGTACACACAACTGCACCACTGAAAATTTTTCCAGCAGCAATAACTTCCTGTGGCCAGCAAAATTGTCCAAGTGGTGATGGGTGGCGACCAGCCACCACAAAAAAGTGACCACTCCCGCCCCTCCCCTGCCCGTGACTGGTGGTGATCGACCGCCTCAACCTCTTGGCACAACACAGGCCACTCCAGGAGTGCACACGTGGAAGGTGTACGGGAATTCCACTTTCTGGACACAGAAAACACGACAAAGGGCGGACGGATCAAAAGCTAAACATTGTTGGACAGGCATGTGCAAACCATCTGCCTCTGACTCAAATACCGGCATCACTTTTTGTGACAGCTTGATGCTGTTGTGCAACAATATTCACGTCGCCATTGGAAGAGACTGCGGCAATGACAAGCTGTCTGTCTCCCACTTGGGAAGCGGTGCCGTCCTTGCAGTGTCAGGAAGCTCAGGGTGCAGTGAAGAAGCTTTCCGTCCTTTGGCAAAAAGGAAATCTGTTTGCAGCTCGCAGTGTGCCGTGTCCTTTGCTCAAGGACGGCGCAGCAGCCTCGGTGCGAAAGCGTTCTCCTGTTGCTGCGCAGAAAGCATCAGTGCGGAGCAGTCTAGACGTCTGAATGTCATCAAGTTTTGAAGCAGCTAATTGCAGCACCTCTGCACCTGTAATTTCTGTTGCCAGCTGTTCTTCAACATCTGCACCCGCAAGGCCCAACTTCACACAGCGATCTTGCGCGTGTTCGTGGCTTCCTCCACGTCAACACAGGCACGGACCATGTTTCTCGACAGATTGTCCACATCCCAGCCGGCTTTTTCTCCGCCATCAGACTTCAGACAAAACGACTTGCCGGCACAAGTCCATTCACAATTTTAACACTGCAAAGTGAGATTGGGCACTGCATCGGCGACCCTCGAGAAGATCTTCGAGAACGTGAGCAAGTATTGAAACACGAGTTCGGGTCAGCTTGATTCTCGACAGTTTTGAGACAAAGAGTTCGGTCAAGGCGAGCAGTACTCTCTCCCTCGCGTGATTGTCGGATCCTGGATCGTCTTGGCTGGCCTGTTTCGACTGGCCCGAGGAAGAAGATGGAGCAGAATTCGTATCACACAGTGTCATGTGTTACCGTGTACCTCTTGGCCTGGCCACCTTCTCAGACGGCACCTGCCAACTCACCACTGTCAAAAATCGTGCGTGACCAACACTTATCAAAAGGAAGGACAAGATGTTCCCAGTTACCTAAATTTGCCCGACAGCGACATTTATAAACCGAGACACAACAGCACCGAATGCTTCGTGCCCTTCTGTTGGAAAGAAAGCAGGTTTGCACAAGTTTCAGATCGTGGGCAGGGCAGCCAAGAACAAGGCGTTTGGACAATATCATCGTTGAAATGACTGTTGTCAGGAATAAATTTTCAGAGTGTAAAGATAATTGATGGGTTTGCACTAACTCAGTCAGTAAACAGTCAGCGTGAAATTATTGTATGAACCTGCCTTTTGAAATATGAACTTGATATCTCGGGGAGATGGGGCGAGGCAGGAGGGGAGTTCATATTTGGGTCAGGTGATGTATGGATGCGCATTCTGCACTCGCTGACCCCCGCTGACCGCGCTCGCCCAGACACAACAACCCAGACTTGACCCCTGCGCTGGACCGTTCGCGTGAGGACCGAGTACATCAAGCTTTACATTGCACGATGGTCAAGCGCTGCAGGCGGGTCACTAACGCTTCGCGTGGACGCCCTTGTCCAGAACAGCTACCAACGATGCGCATTTAGTGGTGTTGACAACAATCGAATCCTGTATTCGCAACCGACTAAGTTCAGTACTCAAGCGTGATGTACAGCTTGAACAAAACTTCGTGTCAAAGAAGTTCGTCGGACCCAAACATTGTGTGCTTGCATTGAGGGAAATGCTGACAAGCGCCCTCCACAGTATATGGGTGCTGGATCCACTCGGGATTTAGACCATCGCGTTCATCCCAACCTTTGGCTTCAGCGGCTGGGTGCGTGAGGACGTGCATTACTGTTGGCTTTCCGCCGCGCATTTTTAATGAGGAGTCGTTAGTATGTGGGTTAATACGGGGATCGCATGCGCACTGATAATCAGGTGCGAATTACTACAGCGCTGTCAGAACTTCGCTTGAGACGTGGCCATTCTGTCGTTTTGGGGTGTCTTTTTTGGGGCCTGGCATCCCTGTTCAAGATTCAGACCAACAGAAGACGTTGAAACTGACACGTCGGGTGACGGAGGTGCAGCCTGCAAGAAAGCAAGGAAACTGGCGCAAAGCTTCACCAGGCACTCCCAAGTTGAGCCTGAATTGTTTTCTCCAAGAAAACGAAGCACCTCTGGCGCAGGTCGCTGAAGGTTGAAAGCAGATGAACGAGATGACGGAGAGCGAGGCGCGCAGGGGTGGAGACCCGATCCCCGCCCCAGGGCCGACCTCGGTTCGGTTTCCGTCTGCACCGCATCGCATCGCGCCGTGCTCAGAGCGAGTAATGGCACAGTGACTGGGACGTTTCCTGGAACACGAAGCCACAAACGACCTCAACGCGGTGGAACAATCAACCTGTGGGCGGGTCAAACCTGGCCCGTAGCTGGAGGACATCGCAAGCCGAAGTATGCGCACTGCGAACCGTGTCCAGAGCCAAAACGTTCTGTCAAAACGGCTGCTGTTACTTGTGTGATGACTGCTTGCTCTCAAACCAACATCTACCACCAAATGTCATGCTCGCCTGACCACCCGTCCTTTGGATACCAGAGAAAACACTGCACGTTTCGGTAAAACGTGCTGGCAAAGGAAAAATGTTTTGGAGCAATCCTCTTGGCGTTTGGATAAAATTCCACATTCCTTCCTCGTTTGAAGTTGCGTCGCGCGGCTCAATTCCGGCGGCGCCCGGGACTCGTGTAAAAACTGCACCGACTCTTTGTTCACACGACGCCGGGCGGCAGGTTGACAGTTTTCCTGGAAACTGTTCAATGAACCGGTCCCAGTCCTGCAGTAAAATCCGCCTGTGATCGCGCAAGTGAGGGACGGTATCGCACGGACCGAGACGCTCTTAAACAGCAGCTTTTGGACGGCAAAAGCTGAATGTGACCTTCACGTTGGGACGTAGCGGGGGAGCGATTATTGGAGGGGAAGGACCGAAGTTGAACATTGGCTCTTGTGGAAAAAAGAAAATAGTTCCATGGACCTCGCGTGATTTGCACCTCAACTGACCCCATTTTGCCTAACGGGTTGTCCACACAGGTTCCGTACGGTGTTCCGTCACGGAACACAAACTTTGCGTGACGGCGTTTTGTGCACTACGGAACATTTTGCGCCACACAGGTTCTGTGATGGAACATCGCGACGGAACACATCATTCTCTGCATGATATTTGTTCCATTTTCACATCGCATTGTACCGGTTTCAGGATGCCTGTTTTGTACCTTTTTCTCAAATACAGGAAGTTCATTCATTTCACATGTTCATCAGTCATTATTTCTGGCGTGGCGATGTTTCCTCGCAAAACTCGTCATTTTCTTCATCATTTGGACTGGGACAGGTTGTCATCTTTCAGTGTGCAGGCGCGCAAAAAAGCAAGACTTATTTCTCTTTTAATTATCCTTCTCCTCTCATCAGAGGAGAGTGAGTTGCATCCCCCCAAGAGGAGACAGTGGTGGGTCAACCCCATGAACAC
>JAAUXT010044541.1_pt1 | contig 22166 bp, 16 predicted proteins | sample 7278171 | NCBI WGS metagenome assembly JAAUXT01 (sample SAMN14350112, study PRJNA611818) | marine sediment metagenome | isolation source: surface marine sediment (1.8m) | place: French Polynesia: Moorea | collected 2018-08 | reverse complement strand
CCCCCCCAATCTGCCCAAATTAATGCGCACCCTGCGTCTTCAAGTACGCAGCTCTCGAGTCAGGGACGCTCCCTCTCTTCGGGAATAATACCTGGCTTTTTGATGTCAAAATAACATGAGTTATGTTTCTATATGAGTGAATGTTTTCAAAGAGGCCGCTTTTTCGCGGACGGCGATTTTTCGAGTGTTTCTGCTGCAGTTGAATGCTGTGGAGGAACGTTGAAAAGTGGCGTCGTATGGAAGGAGGCCTGTCAAAAATTCCACCTGAGTGCCTTTGAGTTTGGACATCAATTTTTCTCACTTTGTTACAAATAGTCATCAAAAAATGCTTGCAGTGGTGGGGAAATTCTGACAACGTACTCGAAGAGTGGAAACACATGACTTGGATAAAGGGAGCTAAAGACCATGGGAAAAGTTACCCGACTTTTAAGTCTCAGCCACTCCACTGACTCTCGGGACCCAAAGAGCCTGAAATTTTCAGACTCAACAAGTTGAGTGGTAGGAGTGGCGCCGTGCTTTTTGGGTCAACATCAAAATTGTGTTTCTTTCACACTGGATTTAGCTAATTTGGAGGAAAGTTGAGTGCAAATGTTCGGTTCGCTTTGCGAGAAACCACACGAAAACCCGACACATATGAACCTCAACTAGAATCAATCCAAGTCAACCAACATTTTCAAAACTGCCAATTGCTTCCAAAATATTTTTCTGCCGAGACTGTCGTCATGTGTTATGTTCTTTATCTGCAACAACAACCTTGCTCTCCTCCTGTGTCCGATTGTTCGTGTCGTTTTCTCGCGCGAAGGTTTTTGCCGTTTGGTGCAAATGAAGAACGGAAATGGCCAGTGGTTGTCGAGCTGATTTTACGTGCGCTCTGTGAGAATGAGGAGACTAAGCGAGGCGCACAGGAAACAGCAAAGGGCTTACAATTTCTCAATTGGTTATTTTGTGCTGAAGTTGTCACATTTGCACTGTGGTGCGAAAACTCATCTTGGGGGAAAAAAAGAACAGTGAAGCCATTCCTTTCAAATTCGAGGTTATTCGTTTCACAGTGGGAACCCCGATTGTCTTTTTCTTTCTTGTTCCAACCGGGAAAAAACCCTTTGATTTTTGGGAAAATGCAAATTTTTCGTCTTGGACGCAGCTTGACAGAAACAAGGATTTGTGCGTTTCAAGGCTCATTTGAAATGTCAGTTCTTTCTGCTGACCAAGTCTAACAACATTTGACTGGAACCAAAGGGATATTTTACAATATTTCACCCTTTGGAAGAGTTGGAGGGAGCTCTCCAGGTCTGAGTGGTGTTTTTTTCCAGTGAAGTGACAGGGCCCTACAAACTTTAATGGCAGCAATTTGTTGGTGCCTCGAGGCCCCCTTCTCAGAGCCACGGCCCCATATGGCACAAGTTGCCAGCACTTCAACCCCGTTGATAGGGACATTGTTGCCTGAGTGATCTTGATGCGGAATTGTTGTCAATAAGCTCATGTACAAGTAACCAGGGTGTTGATGGCTTCTGGCTCCCATGGTAACAAAAGTTACTGCATTAGCACAAGCGATATCCTGAGTGGAGCCTTTTGCATTGTGTTTCCGAGAGGGAAGTCAGTGAATTAAGGAATTCTTCGAGAATAAAGACCATTCTTCCCATAGTTTGTTCAATTCCCTTTTCACTGGGCCAAGCTGTCAGTCGGTTCTATCAATACCAAGTAATTTTAGTCGAGGGAATGCGAATTGAGCAGTGAAACATATTTCTCACAGTAATTCCGTTTTTGACAATCGCATGGTCAAAAGATACAGATGTCCTTTCTTTCCCGCCCTCCGAAAAATGATCCGTCTTCTCAAACCCCATTTCACCGTCACTTTGACATCCATTTGACCCTCAAGACCCAGTAGTAGACATGAGGGAAAGTTCCCTTTGTCACAGTGCAGCAAATTTCCTGGGTGTTTTTGTTACAGAGCGGTTTCTGTGTTGGTTCAGCTGCCCGGCCGGTGCGCGAGTCCAGAGGAAACGTCTCAATCGGCGAGGGACTCACAGCCCCCCCCGCCCCCCCCCCTGATTCAGGCGCCGGGGCTTTTGGACGGCAGCGGCTTAACTTAACCCTGGGCGAGGCCAAAATGTCACAGACGGCGCATTGTGCTCTACAATAGCGGAAGAGTTAAGCACAACAATGGCAGAACGGACCTTTTCCATGGCGTGTCCACATCCACTTCCGGTCTGAACCTTTTGCGCTACAAGATGGTTCTCATTGAACTGGGTTCACCGAGACAATTTCAACCTTTCAATGACATCAAAAAACGCACCGTCACAGAAACACATTTGTTGGGGGTTTGGGTGTGACCCTTTACAAAGGCTGGTTTCTTTCCAATGCATCAATAAGTTAAAAAGAAAGATCAGATTGGGTTCAGAGTGTCAGGAAATGAAAGTAAATCCTATAAGCCGTCCGAGCCACGGGGAACCAGGCAGTTCTCAAACAGGCCAAGTTGTGTTGTGTTGATTTACAGATTTTCAATTTCTAAGAAAGCAAGATTGCTTTAAATTTACACCAAAGGGAAGTCAAACATGTGAAAAACCCCCTCAATCCGGGCATCTCAAGAGTTCGGAGATTTCCACCAGTGAAGTCAAATCCCTCTGAGCTTCCAATTGTTTACTTTTTCTGAAACACGCAGAATGGCCTTGACAAGTGATGTGAATCAAATATCACCAGGATTCTGTCGGGTTGGGTGCTGATGCACATGATCAGCATGAGTCTGGATCCCAGAACTGGCGGTTTCACTCTGATATCTGAATGGCAATGAAGCACTCATCAAAAAATCGGTGCTTTGAACCACAAGACGCAGGAGGCAGAACCAGGAACATTTGCTCCAACATGATGAATTGGAGACCAAGAAATGTTGGCAAAAAGTTCCACCCGAGCTCAAACTGCAAAAATTTCCAGATCTTTTTTCGCGTTGCTGAAACACAAGGAACGTGTCAAAAGAATGCGAGTTTGAGACGAGAAAGTCATGAATCAAACTGTGGCTTGTTTGGTTTTCAAATCTCTGACTCAGGTTGGTGATGGTGGCAAAAGCTCCTTCTTGCACCAGTTAAATATTTAAAACTGACTCAAGATGACTGAACCGAACACGTAACGCCCTGGTGCACTGTGATATCTGGATCCTGTGTGGGGAGGGAGGAACTGAGGGCTGAGAGGCGGGACTCACTTTGCTCAGCAAGCTTCTCTTGTGTCTCCACTTTGTATTTCATTTTTCCTTGTGACATTCTGACAGAAACAGAACTACAAATCCATTTTGTTTTCAAGAGAGACACATGCACCTTGAACGCAAGTGTCCGTGTGTGAGTGATGTGAAATCTCGAGCATTCCTCACGACGTATGGAAAGTGCGATATTGTTGCTGTGGTTGGCTTCAACTTATTTGAAGGTAAAGATACTTAAACCTGACAGGAGTACAATCAAACACTGGGCCTCACGTACCGCAAACAGCGCTGCGCGGGTTGCTACAGAAACCTGTTGCCTGGTTCCCGCTGGAGCCACCGAGCCTCATTATCGGAGTTAAAAAGTTCCCCTCTTGATGAGGTTCTGTCAACGGTGCGAGTTTTCTTGAGAGGGAAGATTCAGAGGTGAGGTAGATTCTGACGAATCGTCTTCTTCTCTGTCCGGAATCTGAACCTCATCTGTCGGTGTTGGTACCGGTGGACTCAAAGGAAACGACAGGAAAGTCAGACACCAGGTCTGTCAAGCTGTTGATTCACCCTCCAAAAACCAGCATTTTGGAGTCCTCATGTACGTATCTCCCGATTTTTGCAGTTCTCCTCTTTTCTTGGGAAAGAATCGGAACTCGCATCTTCTTCCCGACCTCTCATCCACAAGTGTAACTCCAGTAGCAATTTGATTGTGCTGTGTGTTTGTACCTGTGGTACATGTGTGAAGATACTCTTTGCGTTTTCACAGGTGTGCGTATTCAAATACCTCCCAGCAAACAACCCCTATTTGCTCTCTCTGTTTCCTTTCGCAAGCACCACCGGTGTCAGTGAGCAGAATTGAAGGAAAAAAACCTGGTGCCTTTTAGGATGTCAAGGAAGATATGCTGGAGGGGACATGACTTCAGATTTTTAATGATGGCCCGATTGTGCCGTGCGTCAGAGTTTAACAGCGAAGATCTCAAAACGCTTCCTGTCAAGGGCCCTGACCCAGCTGCGGGTGAATTCTGCTTCACACTGGATGCGTCACGCGTCGCGAATCTCCACGAGTCAATGGGAGCTGCGTCCACTCCACTTGGGTTTTGTTGTTTTTTCGCAGTTGCACTGTTTCACTCAGTGCAACTTTCACTCACATCTTTTCACACACTCCTGTCAGTCACTTTTTTCCCAGAGTTGACTCAGGTGAACACACATGCCTCCAAAAACTGATTTTTGTCCAATTGCTGCATCTGACACTTCCGTGCCTTTCTCTCGCTTTGCTTGTAGAAGCAACATTCTCACTTTCTATGGTGCAACATTTTGACAATCGGAGCAATTTCTGCAACATCGCCCCCTCGTCACCTCTGCATTGCGAGGAAGTGTCACCTCCTACGCTCAGTAATGGGGCCGTGAAATGGGTGTTTGCCCTGAGATCTTACGAAAACATGACTGGGAAATGAAGACGTTATTGCTGCCCTCAGAAATAGCATTATGATAAGTCAAGAGTTGAAAGTGAACATTGTAGGATCGAGGAGTCACTGACGGATCTTCCACCCAACCCTTCCATCAAACTGCTCAGAAACCCATTTCAACTATTTTCTTCAAAACTTTTTGTGCAGTTATTTTGCAACTTCAGAAAGTTGCAATTTTGCGCATGTTTTACGGTCACACCCTGACGTAAATGTCGGGTGGGACGTAACCACAGCAACATCGTTTCCATTGACTAAGATCACGACGATGGGTAATCATCTTCCCCAAACCTGTCATTGGGCCCCGCGACACTCCCTTGTTTCATTCACACACGATGAAAGCAACGTGCAATAGATCTGTTCTGCTCTGACTTTTACTCACTCCCCGTAACATATCTCACCTGCCTGTTGTGTGCACCAAAGTCATTCGTCACAACTTTAACGATTCGCTTGCTCAGCTAATCACACATCTTTTGCAGATCTTTCTAGGAGGGAATGAAGGCCCGAAACACCACCTTGTTCAAGTTTGCCAGCAAAAACGAAAAAGACGGTTTGGAAGTTGGGCGCTTTTGAGGCAGGAGCCCTTCAACCTATCCAGTACCATCCACTGCATGTTGTCCACGAAAGTCGTGCGTTCGAATGAGGATCGCGTGCCGCGTGTCATAATCAATTTCGTCAACTTTTGTTCAAGAGGATTTCCCCTCAAATCCTCATTCCCACAGGAGTCCCGAGTGATGGTCCAAACGCTCAGCACCCTCTCACTAAACCTTCAAATCACTTCATTAGCACGTGCGCTGCATCAATTATCGCTCAATCACCCCCGGGTGCGCATGTCAGATCCAGGAAGGAACCAAATGCCCGTTTTGTCATGGACCCTGCAGCAGAAGGCACGACGGCTAAAAGTGCCTGCTGCAGACAAGTTCTGCAAATCGCGCAAACCTGAAGCAAACGACAGTCTGCTTTACTTTGGAAAATGGCCATTTCCATCGTCTTGCACTGCAGTCTTTCACGAAACTTCGCCAACTTGACTTGATTGCGTGATCCTCCACCCCAACACACGCTCGGATCGCTGCTCATTTTTCTCGTGCGATACCGCTTCGTCCCGCGAGATTTGCCGTCAGAACTCAATTAAGACGCCCCCTCGTCAGGACCTCGACGCTTTGTTTCTCACAGCGGGGGCGGCGCGGAGGGGATTGTAACGATGGGAACAACACATTGTTGTTTTGGAGTAACAGTTTGCTGGGCGTGGCTTCTCACCCTATTATCACCCAGTGTTTTGCATGGCTTGTTGGTTCTTAATGACAGGTATCGAATTTAATTAACATTTGGGGAGGTGTGAAGTTTGAAATTGGAAACCCTTTCAAAAGACCCTCACAAATTCATTAAGATTTTTGAATTTTGAAAATGACGAATATCGCCAGCACAGAACAGAGTTCGAAACAGAGTCGAAGCTAAAATGAAGCTCAGGTGGCTTGAACACAGAGTCTTTTGAAAGTCATGGACCGATATTTTCCACTTGTGGATCAAACGAGAAAACGAACGCCAATTTTTTTCTTTGACTGAAAAGCGGCAAAAAAGCGATGAAACAGAAAGTCTCGGCGCTGCCGACTTAAAAAGCGTGATTTTTTTTTTGAAATGAAAACAACTGCGTGACCAACACAAAGCCAAAATTGTGTGTGTTCAGAATTGAATGGGGATTTTCGGAGTTGTTGGCTTTCTGCTTGCGTTGACGTTTACGGACTTGCCTCACGCACATAGCTATACACGAGCCTGCGAAACTCAAACACAAAATTGGGGCCCATTTTTGGCAAATTTCTCCAACAATTATGCCCCCTCATTTTCAAAGGGTGCTAGCTGCAGGCTACGGTTTATTCATAGATGTATGCCAGGTATTCAGGGAGCGATAATTGGAGCAGTTCTCATCAATGGGAAACCAACTCTAATTGTTTGGCTTTGATAACTTTTGTCAGTGGGTTCACTGTACAAGTCAATCCTGGGGCTTTGGATTTATGTGGGTATTTTGCTTTTGGCTACAGACTCAGTGAATGAATTGTCTTCTTTAGTATCCATTATTTTCAACTGACAATATGTCACACAATGGTCGCTATTGACGACCGCAAATGACCTTTGTCAATGAGGGTCAATGATCAGAGGCCCGTTTTTCGCTCACTAATGGTCATTGGAGCTCCGAACCTCAAACCTCACTCAATGCGAGGGTTAAAAATAAAGTTGGGGTCTCAAGCTCTTCAAAGGCTGATCACTTCTGAAAGCCAAAAGTTTCCACCCTATTTGCAGAACGTAAGTCCTTGCCCTTTCCCCGACTCACAATAGGGTGTATTGCTTGTGAAAGACTTTCTTATTTTCAAATCTCCACCTCAAGAAATCTGAGCTCCGGTAATACCATTTTAAAAGCTCAACATACTCCCACCATATGGTCTAAATTGATGTCTGAATCACATTTAAAACTTTGGCATATTTTCTCAACATGCGTTTCCCCCGCTGGTTAAAAGCTTGGGTTCAAAGAGGTGACGCAGGAGCGTCAAAAAAGTGGACGTTGAAAAGTTAGCGGCGGCCGCACACGTGTGGCGCACAGCCTCACAGACGTCATCAAAAGGCGTTCTAATGCCCTGATGACGACCAATGAAAGCAGAGCTTTTCCGGTTTTAATTGCAATGCTCATTACAGTTCTAAGTTAATTGACATGAACTCCATTTGCTGTTCCAATCAACTTTGAAAATCAAAGTGAAATGGCAAAGCTGAAATTTTGGACTTTTGCGCCAAACTGACCTCCCTTTGTGTCCGGCACATGCACACTCCACCGACAAAGTTTTACACACCTTTCAATAATTCGGGAGCCAATCAAGGGTCTGACCACAGGGGGAACCAAACATCAAACTACAAAATTTGACACGCGAAGGGCAAAGAAAATGAGGGACCTTGACTTGGTTTGTCACGAATATGTGAGCCCTGCAGGCTGCACCCTCGGGTCCACCAAGCTGATGCACTGCACCCGGTAGATTCACCGTGAAAACATGCTGAAATTCGTGAAAAACTCACCATCCTTGTTCATGCCAGCGTCCATACACTTCTTGAGTCTGCAGGCTCTGCACTGGTTGCGGTGCGTCTTGTCGACGGGGCAGGTGCCCTGGCGCGACTTGCAGATGTACTGACGGTTCCGACGGATGGACCGCTGCAATGGGACGGGACCAGGTTGGAGCTTCAGACCCCAAATCCAGAGACGCGTCTTTTGGTTTCTGGGCGCGGAGGCATCTCAGCATTGAAATCACCCTCTTTATTTTCAAGCCACCAAAAATCGTTGATTCAAAAGAAAAATTGGAGGCACAAAAATAAATAGTTGAAATTTGTACTTTTGCTTTCGCAACTGAAGTTGAACAAGTTTGCTTGAAAACGGTGCCATTTTGAACAAGGAATCGAAAAAGCTGAGAAAAAGGCGCCAATTGGTGGTCTTTTCCTGGCTGTTGGCACAACATTCTCACAGCAAAGGAACATTGACATTTTCCTGGGGTTTCGAATTTTTAATTAAGTTCACAATTTGCCACCAATATGGAAGTTCATTATGAAATTATGACGTGGATAACGCAACGTTACACGGACGTATTCTCGTTACGTCACACAGTTCCTCTCGTTGCCAAGTAACGGCAACTTAATGACTGTTTCGAATTAATTATTTTGCCAAAATGTCAGTGTTGGAATTTTAATAAAGACATGTCACCGTGGAGGAAATTTTACACAACGCTGAGTTTCATCATGTGACAACAAAGATGGCGCCTCACCTTGAAGAATCCAGCGCACCTGCAACAAATGAAACGGAAAATTGTGAATTTTTACATTCGTTATGCATGTGTCACAGACAAAGATATCAACACACGCACACAATGAGAAAAGCACCAGAGGAACGGAAAAGGCAGAAAAAGTTCACTAAACTTGGTTCGAACTGGAAAAACGTGGCAATGCAATTTACCAATCTCTTGTTGTACGGTTCGCAGTGAGGTTCGTTTGAATTCTTGTTGTGTGGAAGATTGGACAGACTTGCAACAACCCCCCCCCCATTGCGCTGCAACCATGTTTGGGTTGCGCACCACAAGTGTTTTATTGGGGCTCAATCTGTTTTCCATCCAAAGGTGTCCCTCCCGACAGGTCTGTTTACGAGGTTCACAGGGCTCAGGACATGGTTTGTCAAGTCGTGTTTGGCCATCGTATTTTTTACCGATTCCAATGAGACCCAGGGATCTGGAACACACTCTGTACCCAACCGGAAAACTCGCTGACCCAAGCTCCATTGTGTGGAAGATGTGTGGTGTATCATCTTTGTTCGGGTACCCCACCCACAGGATCAAACCCTCGTCACACGCGTCCCCTACTTCAGCTGGGATCCGGTGGAGACCGAACTGGTCCCTGACGTCCTGACTCACCCGTCGCAGGCGTAGATTCCGTAGTGCTTCCCCGAGGAGTGGTCCTGGCACACCTTGCACGGGATGTCCATCAGGATGCGGCCTGCAACCAGAGCGAGATGGAGCCTCGGGTCAATTCAAGGGACACACAGGAACTTTTTTTTTGAATGTGAAATATTTTCCTCCAGTCCTGATCGTGAGCAAAGCAGCAAACAAGTTCGCAGACCGCCATCCTCAAATTCCTGACAGGGTTAACGCACTGTTCGCGAGTGAGAGGAGCAGATATCAGAACTGGCAAATGGACATGACAATCCCAAGATTGAAATGTCTGAACACTCGAAACATAGTCGAGAGTGTTCACATTTCAATCAAGGGAGAGTTATGTCCATGAGCCTGTTCATTTGCTCATCTCATAAGGGAACTGTGTGTTAACTTTTTCTACAGTACAGTGTGATTTTTGAGAGACTGTTCTGAGGAGTTATCAGAACTGTCTGTGCTTCATTGCGATGTTTGCGAAATGTTGGAGAAAATCGCACCGTGCTTTAGGTCACCAGAACTAACTTAATTTCAGACAAAGTGAAACTCAAAGAAAGCTGTCGGTTTTCATTTTCTTTCCAGTTCATGCACATCAGATTGTTTCTTCCATTGTGCATTACATTGTTTGAAACCAGAGATTAAGTCATTTGCGGCTGATAAAGACCCACTTCAAGACAAAGTCGCTCCAACCCGTGTCCATTTGGCGGTCTGTTTGACTTTAATTCCGTCGCACTATCTGTGCGGTCTGGCTCGGTACCTTCTCGGCTGGTCTGGTTGAAAGCCTCTCCAATTTCAGTCTGATCTCACGTCTTAATCCCTTCGCTTTGTAAACAGAAACTTTAATGTGTTACAGTTTAATCCTCGAGTCATGGGAATGGCCGAGTGCTGATGCCAATGGAAAACTCGTTTTCTCCAGATATTTGGGGCTAAATAGGAAAAACAACAAGACAAGTCATTGGGGATTGAAGGACCTGGGGCTGGGTTCACGCTGAACGCGTCACGCCTTGCGTCCTTGTGTGTGCGATGACGCAGCGTTCATTGTCCTGTGCAGGGACAAAGTGCCATGGCGCATCCATTGTGAACCTCACCACAGAGACTCCCTGAAGCAGCTTCTGTTTGTTTCATTTGGACAACTCAACGAGACTTAGTCATTGGCTCAAGATCAAAGCTGCCGCGGCTGCTGCTCATTGTTTCACGATTGTTGAGTCAATCGTGCTGAGTAAACACTGAGTTGATGGATTCTGTGGAACCTGCATCTGAAAGTGATCAACACAGCCGAGAGGTCATTTCTCTATCATTGTTGTCTGGAGTCAAGGAGCCACACGGTGTGCAAGTCTCGTTGCTAAATACGTAGCGAGCGGCAACTTTTCTTTCTTCCTCCATTGCCAGCAACATTGGATTTTGTCCGAATTTGTCACAAAATTTTGGCAATAGACTGGCCACTATTAGTGTCACATATTGCAATATGTAACTGCTCCAAATTAATAAAGACCCCATTGACAAAGACCAGTCAATTAAAACCTTGACTAATTTAACCTCTTGCCCAATCTCTGTGAGTCACCCTGCAGGGCCCCGGCATGCGGAACACCGAGGAACCTGCCAGCATTGCACAGGGTTATGGAACCTCGCAGAAAAGTGGTAGTTCACACCTATTGCGACGGTGACAATCCCTGCTGTTGTCATGGAGAGATGCTCCTTGCTTACTGTATCTAATTTTGAGTTAATGGATTGTCAAGTGTCTGCAAACTGTCAGGTTGTCAAGAAGGCAGGCACCTTGCACCAAGAAGTGTACAATTAGAGCCAATATCCATAAGTGTCAATGTGGACCAGGCTGACTAAGACATGCCATTTTTGGCTTTTGTTAACCTGCAGAGAACAGTGGCAAAGACGCACAAAGCGCGGAAGAAAGGACCACAAACGGAACTGGTCAGTCAGTGAACAACCCCCCCCCCCAGGAGTTAGAGCACCCCCGACTCAACACCAAGTGGAAAAGATGTTTCTCATTTCTTTTGTTCTTGTTCTGGGCTGAGCAAGTCCACTCCATCAAATGTCCATTTTCGGACCTGCAGAATTTCTTGGAATTCATTTTCCGCAGAACCACCAAGAGACCCATGCCATCTTCCCAAGCAGCAGGAGTATCGCACGCGGCGGCGGTGCGCGTCGCGTCTCGTGACGTAACGTCGCGCTGAGTGACGTCGCCTTGAGTGTCACTTGATTCTCGTTGATTTGTCACACCCCGGTCAGCTGAATCACCCGCGGAAAGAGCCGGGTTCGTCACGGATGCACTCGATGACAGAATCCTGCTTTGCCTGGAGGGGTGCAGTGCTCGGAATTGTGGACACGAACGCTGCAGAAGGTCGCAAGAGGCGTTTGTTTCCAGGAACGTTGTCCACTTACCCATGGCTGGTTTCCGGTTGTAGGTTCCCGGTCAGCAGCAGCGACAGCGACAGCACCCCCTGGTGCCCTGCCACTTCAATTAACCCCCAAACATGTCACAGCCCTGTCACCCTTCATATTAACACGACAATCCACCCCTATTATCACCCGACCCTCGCTATTGTTGTTATCCTCGGCCTCCTTTGTCCAGTTTTGTTTCCGTGTCCTGGTCCGTCTTATCTTTCATGGGAAAAAGACCCACTAATGCACCAATAGGCCACTTTTTTCTCATTGTTGTACAGTTATGTTTTGTGATACCTGGATCAGGTAACAATTAATTCCAAAAAGTAACTAAAGTTGGCTCTCAGAGCTGAAAAAGGAGACTTTTACTTTCCTGCCAATTTGCCATGGTTTCAGATTTCCCTTGGTTTTCTTGCACTCAAAAAATTGCTTCTGCTGCCATGACACATTTGTTGTTTTCTCGTCGCATCTCCGTCCAAATCAACGTTATTTTTGTCATCTTGAAACGCATTTTGAGAGGGTCCCTTCCCGGAGAGATAACGTCTCAGATCTGTCAGTCCTAATCACGTCGCTTCCGAGCGACATTAGTTACAGAGCTTTTTGTATCAAATTGCTCCGAGTTTCACACAGACGGGACTGGTGTCTCTTTTCCTCGCTGCACAATAACACAAAGTGACTTTAACGTCAGAATAAGACGACAGAAAAAAACGTTTGGAGGATCACTCAAGTTCTATTGGGCTGTTTGTTGTTATACATGTGCGTTGTGGCGTTGTGAAAATGGTCTCGAAATGCTTGAAAATTGCCTGTTTGAAGTTTCATGAGACACACAGACATGCAACAAAACATGTGAATGTGCACCCGGCAGATGCAGCGCACTGGCTGTGGTCAGTGTTTTTGAATTTCCTCCTGCATCTTGCGTTTCATGAAACATTCAAACAAATTTCTGATGCGGTTTTCAACAAATGGGAACGGGCTGTTGGCAGGTGAGGTTTCCATGACAGTAATGAGTTGTCACATGTAACTCTACCCCGGACCGGGTCAGGCGAAATCACACTTTAAATCTGGGGTCATTTTGATATTGCAACCCTGAAAAAAACACCAAAGTGAGCTCTGAATGCATAATTTGACAAGCTGTTTCATTTGCTGACGGTCCCTGAGGTTCCTGACGGAGTTTCAAATTTACCGATTGAGCCGCCTCATAATTTTGAAACCAGAGCACTTGGGCTGCACGTTGTGGAAATCTCGTCGAAAACATTGCACAATTGGAGCGTCCATCCAGAACAAGGAAAACCAAGTCGCTGACCTTCACCTCTTCTCAATACGATAATCCGTTTTGCTGAGGGCCAACACCTTTTTATCAGAGTCTGCAGCTGTGGAAGCCTCGGTGTCTGTGGTTTCTGTGCATTCAAAGCCAGTCTGGAGCTTTCCTTTCCTTTTTGGTGTCATTTTACTTCTAACAAGCCGGAACCATCCGGTGGGTTATTGCACAAATACATGACCCGTCAAGCCCACTTTGTATTAAAATTAATACCAAAGAACTCCCGCCCTGCCCCAGGGAATGTGCTTTCCGTTCTCGTCCCTTTTGATGATTGCACTGGGATTTGAACAGATTCGCAATGAGAGAAAACAGCCCAATGTGATGATGAAGGTTTGGCTGAAACCAAACTGCTCATGTTGATCACAGTTCCACTGTGCGACACAACCACAGGACAAGCAACTTAGAGCTAATAGTCGTGTTGTAATGCAAGATGAGAATTTTATACCCTGTTTTGCACGAGACGGAGGTGGGGACATCCTTGTCCGTGAGTTTTCACTATATATGTTGGTTGTTGTTGTCACATTGCGCCTTTGCTGTCGGGGAATCCCACCTCTGGATCAGCCGACCACAATCCTCGGATTATTAACCCATATCCGGATCACTCTCGATTCCGTCTGCAGATCACCCGGGCGTGAAAAGAAAGGGAAGCGAAGGGAAGCGGGCCAAGTGACAACAAGGCCTCCCTGCAGGAAACCATGGAGACACCGTCTGCACTGTTGCTACAATTGCAGGCGTTGTTGTGTTGGCACAACAGGAGGTCCCTTCTGCTCACTTGAAGGCGACAGTTGTGAAATGGAAAAGAAACGTCAGGGAAAATTGCAGGTCTTCACAACGAGTAACACCTGTTTTCGAGGAACAGCAATTGGGGTGACAAAGTGGAAAGAAAAGTTTTGTCTATTCAAAATGTTTCTTTTTGTGGAGACACTGAAAGAGCGTGGCTTGGAAACCACATGTTATTGTCTTGGAGAAAGTTGCTCTTTCTCTGACTTCATCAACAACACAAGAGAAAACTTTTCTCTGTGAAAAATGACTTTAATTGGAGCAAACTGCGTGGAAATGTCTGACAAAAACATTTGGCACCTCAAACCAAAAATTAGTTTTGACGCATTTCATTATTCATAAGAAAACTGAAGAAACAGTGAAATCTTCTTTGTGTGTCGTGAGAGCCAACAGATTGACAAGTTTCTCCAGTTTTGCGCCTTGTCAAAGAACTTGGCACAAGAACAGGGGATTAAAATTCAAAATTAACACCCGAAATCAAAAATCAAAGGCTGCAGAGTTGGAAGCTTAAGAGTCTGAGTGTAGCCTGGAGTGATGTTGCACACAGAGGAGTCAGTTTTGGAAAAGTGAGGTGGGAACTTTTTGAAAATTTGAAAACTGGGAGTGAGACTGAGTGAGGCTAAGTGGTGGTTAATCCTACATCAGAGGAACAAGTCAGAGTGTCAATGGCTCCTCCGGTTGGAAACTCTCCGACTCCGCACAAAGATGGAATCAGCTCCGAATGCGCCAGAAATGTTCACTTTTTCTCTCAGTTTCAGGAGTAGTTCTTTGACGCAGGGGCGTGTCACTAAACCGTGTACCTTGGACAAATATGTTTCACATCATCATTCTCCTGTCTGTCGGTCATCTGCTTCGTCCGAATCTTACGTTGTTGGTCAAGCGCAACAATTGTCATTGGTGCACAATTTCTGTCAAACCCAGCTCGAGATGGAGTGACGTTCTTCCTGCCGCTGCTTGACAGGGTCACCGCGCATTTCGCACCATGTTTCTGAGGGAACAAGATTGCAGCCACTTTTCAATGGTATGTGCAGAGAAGTCTCAAAGTTCACCTGTTGATAGCATTGCGTGCGTGCACCAAAACTCAGGTGGTACCCACCAACCCAGTTACTGGGGCAAGACAGTTTCCCAGAGGGTTGAATCAAACCAGGGGGATGGAACCATGATTTAATTTCTGCAACTTTGTCCCCGATTACCATGTCCCCCGAGGAAGGTTCAATGGAGGGACAGGTTCCCATCATGCCCCTCTCCCTGTTCCTGAGCTGTGGTTTCCAAGTATCCGAGTGAGCGGACTCAAGGTTCTGAATAAGCTTACACAACACCCATTAGTATGGGCAGGGCGCGCTATGGGAACATTCTCCACAGTGACAATGCAGTGATGCAACGGTCCAATCGCGCTGACCCATAGATTACCACTCACTCTCCTCCAGCTACGGCAATTAGTCATTGGCTCTGCCACTGGAACTGTGACGCAACGTCTGCCCTGAGTCAAAGACTCTGAGAAGAATGACGCTGAGAAAGTTGGACGGTCTCAGGGGCTGACAGGTCAGAGGGACACCACACACACCTGCAACTCTTGGCTTCCATCTTTGTTTCACAAGAGGTCAAAATCAAAAGCAACTCACAACTCAACTTTAAAGGGCAGAGATGCATTGAGTTGGAATTGTGAAGAATGGAAGAAAAGTGAAGCTTCTGACCAGCATCAACCACCCAAATCTTTCCAATGCGGCTGAATCCATCCCAGAAACGATCAATCTCCAACTTGTTCAACAGTCCCATTCAACCACCGCACCACTTCAGTCACCACCTTCCCAACTAATCAGCTCCGCACAACAAGGAGCTGCTATTGGAGCCTCTGTTTGCGTGGACTTGGTCAATAAAGCGGCGGATCAGCCTAATGAAGGAAGCGCTGCGCCCGCTGTGGGACAGAGCACCAGGAAATCACTCCTTTGTACCACCCCACATTACAGCCCACTGTCATTCATGGAAAAATGAATTACTGACTGGAGCTATTCTTGCAGCTGGTAATTAATTGACTGGGATCATTCATTGAGAAAGTTTTTAATTTGAAGTCCATTTCCTTGAGGGGTTGAGGTGGCTTTTGTCAAGAAGTCCTGAGGTAGGATCTGATGACTGCCGAGTCCAATTGGTGGAGCTTGTGTTGATATTTCCTCCTCCATTGGATTCAGGGACTAACGACTTTGCAACACGGAAAATTAGGTGACACAACCAATTTGCTTTCAGAATTAGGTCTCACGTACATTTTTTGAGAAAACTTCCACTTTGAGGAACTGACATGAACTGAAACGAGTAATTCGTGTGCGAGACCCAGAAACCAGCACGAGGGACCCCAATTCTCAATCCTCATCACAATGTTTCAACCACACGCACTGTGTTGATTCCCTGCATGGCGAGGTCCCCATGTCGGTTCCATGTGTCAACAGGAGCAGCACCTGAGCAGGAAGCCCCATTGAACCTGTATCAGGGACCCCGGATCCACACAGCTAATTGAGTGACCCAGGATTTCCTGACTCCCTCCGAAGCTGTTTCCACCTCAGATTCCACCTCAGATTCAACACAACACACAAAAGACCGTGGATTTGTGGAGTAGCTTCTGTGGGACGAAAGTCTCGGAATTTCAATGGCAGTTTCAGCCTTGGAAAAACATTGTTTCAATTCCAGTGAATTTTCAGACAATTTTCAATGGCAGTTTCAGCCTTGAAAAACATTGCGTCAATTCAAGTGAATTTTCAAGGATTTTTTTGCCCAAAATATTTCCCAAAATCAATGGACCAATGTTTGTATTTTTAATTCGTCTCATTTCTGCTGTGAAAGCGCAGCTCGCATGATGTGGTGGTTCCTGTAGGTCCCGACTCTGCGCATGTTCCACCTGCCCCTGACTCCGGTCCGGAAGAGAACTGCCTTTCACTCCGGGCTCAATGGAACCGGCCTGGACGCCGCGAATCCATCAATAAATCAATAGAAAGTCAATTTCAGCACGTCCACTGCACTTTGATGTCCACCGCTGGAGACGGGAATTTTCTGTGAATTTTTTGTCAGGAATGTCTTTGGGAACACTGCTGCTGCTGGTGGCAGGTGAAATTGATGATATTCGGACTGGGAAGAGGAAATTTTCAGCTTTTCCTTCAAGCAATCAGTTTTGCTTGCTTCAGCACTTTCAAAAAATTTCACTTGAATTCAATAGACAAACGCCTTTGTTGTTCTTTTTCACCAAATGTTTGACTGTTCACGAACATCACCAATTTTGACACCAGTTGCACAGATCCAAACATTTTGCAATTGAAGTCACCCAGTAAGATTTGTCTTGAGAAAATCATGAATTTCAATTCAAAATTTGGTTGGTTGTGGGTATTCTATGCCAAAGACCAAATTTTAAACTGAATACAAATTTGTCAGTTTTGGGCACAGGTCGCGACTGCAGCCCGGGCCCCTGCCCGCGCAGGGGTCTGGACTCTGCCGGGAGGCAGCGCTGAGGCTCCGGCAGCCGCCCCGCCGCCGCCCGGTCCCCGGGACCCGCCGGGGGCACAAGAGGCTCCCAGCATTTATTTGGGTATTTTTTAGAAAATGTTTTCCCGAACCTTGAGGTTCAAGTTTTTTCTCGTATTTTGTGTCAAGTATCAGACTCGCAGTTGAGGTGTTTGAACGATCTCATTCTTGTTTTGAGTCCAACTCATGTGGTCATTGAGATCACGCTGGAGGATGAGTGACCGTAACTGTTGTTTTGTGGAAACTGGTTGTTTCATACACTCCATTTCAAGGCTACACGACACGCAGAATTTGGGTGATACAAACAAAACATGTGTGATGTTTTGTCATTTTAGGAAGCTGCAAGTATTCAAAATCTCAGATCTGCAGTCGAGGCTTCATTGTGTCGATGAAGTCTCCAACAAACACAACACAGCTCACCCATAACAGTAGATCCAAACTTTTCACCTTTAACTTCTGGAGTTCACCCACGTTGGAGTCAAAAAGAAATGAATCATACAAATTGACAAAAATCAACCGGGTTGTCGTGAAAACTGAAGTGATTTGCCCTTTCGCACTTTTTTCCTCCCGTTTCTTTTGGTCTGTCTGAAAACTTTGAGTTGTTCTTGAACTTTCGCAACTTTCACTTTCACAGGACGAGCTGTGGCTTTCAATCCTGTTGTTACTTGCAACACATATTTCCTAAACTTGAAACTCAATTTTTATAATTTTAGTTTCAAAAGGCTGCTGAGCAGCGGAGTCCACAGCACGTGGAGACTTACTTGAGGTGCCACCGGAGGCGAGCTTGTTCATGTTGCCGACCGAAGGTAAACTTTCCAGCACTTCCATCGGGCTGACGTCCTGTATCTTCATCTAAAGCTGAGCAGGGGTCGTCGTGTGCTGATCTCCAAACGTTTCCTTCGTGTGTTACTGCTGCTGTTGTCCAAAGGACCGGCGATCTGGCTATGTCCCTCACAAGATGAACCAAAGTCACAATCACCCAAACTGTCCAGTCTGCCTTTGTTCCCCTTTCCACCGTGACCAGCAAGGTTGTCCAGACCAATTGTTGTCCTGTCTTTGCTGAATGTTTCAAATCAATGAATTTCTCCTTGAGATTCACAAAGTCAAAGTCCGCTTCGGGCAAATGTCCCTTTTTTGGTCGCAGAACCTTGTTTGGTGCAAATCCTTTGCCGAAGTCTCTCTGCTGTGACCTGGGATAGACTCTAATGAAGTCTGACACTTGAACAAGTTGAGTCGCACTAGTCACTGATTTCACGGCAATATGTCGGGGGAAAGGTGACGAGAGAAGGACAACTCAAGAGAAAAGCGACACTCACAGCTGACCGACCTCGCCCCTCCTCCTCGTCTCCCATTGGCTGGCGCAGCGCGCAATCAGAAACGTCGCTGCTTTTGTGGCGTTGCGTCGTTAACCAACTGTTGCCTTGCTTTTCCAAAACCTCCATTTCGGTCTCTAATACAACACCACTGCTCACAAAAGGAGACAGAAATGGCATTTTGTGAGCCCGCGTGTTTCAGAGGGCTGTGGCTCGCCATATTTTGGCCAGGAGTTGGGCCTTGTGTCCTGAGGTTGGTTTCGCTCGTCCCTCCCCCATGAGTGATTAACATCACAACTCTCACGTTTTCTCCGTATTTCTCAACTCATGAACCAGAGAAGTTTGTGGGCAGTTAATTGGGAGCACAGCGCGTCCGTGCGTGGTACACGTGCACGGGTACAACAGTGCAGGCCCCGTCAAAAACAATCGTGGCCATCTGAATTTTGATTTGTGATCGGCTGCAGAGAAATCAAAAACAAATTCGACATTTTAGCGAAACACACACACCTTCACACACACACACATACACACAGTCACACGCAGACACACACACACACACACACACACACACACACACACACACACACACACACACACACACAAACACCAGTCAGTTGGGGAAATGTTGACAAAAAGACTCAATTGGGAGTCAGTTTCTTTTGAATCCCCTTGTTTCTTTAGCTCAATGCGAGCATTGAAGTCACCTTGTGCCACACAAGTGACAACATTTTAACCCTGACTTTTTTGTCCGATGTTGAATGGAGAACGAAAAGTCACGTGCGACTTGACGGGTCACCATCGGGGTTACAGCACACTGAGCATCGCAGTGACTCTGACGGCCCCACCACGCAGGAACCCACGACTCTGTGTCGAACTGCACAATGAGACCCTGAGCTTCTCTTCTCGAGTCAGTCGCAACGTGACTTTCACGTGATGATGACTTTCTGATGGGTGTGGGAATGTTGGGAATTTTTCATCCGAAGGCCCCATCCGGTGAAGTTGACTGGCTGTGACTGTTTCGTGTCAGATCACCGGGCTGCCTGACGAATGGAAACGATGGGCTCCTGCTCACCTTTCTGCTTATTGCTGGCGACATAAAATTCATTTGAGGAAAAACACTGCAACATTTGGACTTCAAAACACGTGTATGATGCAAGAGTTTTCCAGTGGAGCAGGTCCACAAAGTTCCATGGTTCAGACCCAATCCAGAGTCACTCTCTCCAAGACGTGTGTGAGGGAACACACACGATCTCAACTTGCCCGTTGACCCAAACCTGGGGGGGGGGCAAGTTCCATTGTATTTTTCGGCTCTCTCGACCCTGCACTGTGCCCCCAGTCAACATGCCTTTTCGGGGTCTTGACCAAGTCACGAAAGACCAAATCGCCTCACTCAGCTCCTTCTATCAACTTAATGCCTTGCAACAATTACAATTAGCGAAGGTAAAGATCAAACCGAGAGCAAATAGCCGAAGGTCTGTCCGAGCCCAGACCATTGTCGTTTGATGGACACACACTGAGGATCCATGTTTTGATGACTTTTTGAACTTTGATGATTCAAATGAAGTTTTAACTTCGCTTGACCCCTCTTCAGGCAAAAATGGAATCATTTGCTACAAACCAAGAAAGAAATGGCCAAAAGAAAGGAAGGAAAGTTGATGCAAAGCTTGAGATGTGTATATCAGGTTGAACGTACGGAGTACACATATTGAGTACACGAGGGGATACTTCCTTCAAACGTATCTCTCCAAGTCCATTTTTCGTTTCGTGCTACAAAACAGGACCACCATCACCACCAGTGTTCCGTTGTCAGACTTCCGTCACCAAATGGTCAAGAGCCACAGGAAGAACAGTCCGGCCCATTTCTGACCATCTGTGCTCAGATTGATGTCTGATCCACACCTGATGCGTTGGCGATGCGTCCCTCTGTGAGCCAATGGGATCTTAGTGGCACACGACGCAGGGAGGAACGCGCGGCGCATCCAGTGTGAACGGGTCTGATACAGCACAGAACGGAAGCTGATTCTTCACCCCCACTTCAGTACCACACTCCCGAGTTCATACCCACTTCACCCGGTCTCGGCTACTGAAAACCAAGTATTAAGTCTCACCCAGACAGTGATTGACAAACTGACAAAGTACAAATGTCAACAGCGCTGCTTGGATACAATGGTGCTGGTTACTGAGCCTCAGGACATACTTGCACATACTTGTTACTTCATTCAGCGTGTGAAACATGTATTTGGTGTACACAGCTACTGCTTTCAAAGGTGACTTGGTGGAAAAGTATTTTTCAAAAAGATTTGGTGCTCAGTTAAACTTTAGAATTCGCAAGCGACGACTATTTATGATAACAGAAGAGGAGGTCCTGGTCTGAATAAAATTTTGCTGTTCCGATTCCGTTTTCTTGACACACACAATTTTTGACAAGACAACAATGGCATCCGACTCTGGCTGAGTCAGAGAGAGCGGACACACAGACCCCAGTGCCAGGATCTCCGAGCTTCCGACGAAGTAGATTGTCGAGCCTCCCTCCCTCCGGAAGTCCACGTGACTGCACGGGAAGCACCCAGGAGACATCTGCGAGTGAATGTTGTTGAGGTCTTGTTTGGTCCAGCGGAAAAAAGTTCCTGTAATATTCACAATATTCATATTCTTTTGATCCTCTTCAACAACACGGACACCTGCACAGGCGTCACTGTTTTTCGTGGGGGGGGGGGGCAACAAATCACGGCCCAACAATTTTTCAGTTACGTTTGCATTGAAGGGCTCCACTCTCCAGTGGATTCAATGAGCTTTGGCTTCCTTTGTTTACCCTCCCCTCTCAAATCACACTTACCCGCCAAAGTTTTCGCTTTTGCTGCCTGATTTTCTGTTTCTGAGGTTGGACCAGGTCTCCTCCCATTGCGATCTCGTACTCTTGGAAATGCTAAAACAACATGATCATTCCACATCAATGTCAATGCCTTTGGGCCGTGCACAAAGCCTTTGTTTCTCTGTCCAGCTCAGCAAGTCTGAGACGGGACATAAAGCGCACAGAAAAGTTTCAAGAATCACTTCAAACCGGTGACAATTGCGACTCGTTGCGTCCAACAGTGTTTGTCATTTTGTCACATTCTCCAAGGTTGGGCCCCTGTGTGGATAAACATTGCCTTCCCCCCGCCTCACAGAGGTTACGAGGTGTACATTACACAGGTGTTTAGATGAAGCCTCGGCTTCTGTGTAGTTCTGACTTCACTTCCATGCCTTGTTACACAGACCACATATTAAATCCCAAATGTACATTCATGAGGCATTACTTTCTGCGCCCGGAATCACTGAGCCTCATAGTTAATATTCGCAGATCCTTTTCAGCGGAGCGCGGACCTGGGCGCAGTGAACCCGAGGCTGATGCGCTGGGAGAATCCCTGTGTGGAGCAGCGCAAACACACACACACATACACACACACAGACACACACACACAGAGACACAGACACACACACGCACACACACATACACACACATACACAGAGCCGACCCCATACACCCGCCCACCTGCACACACACAGACACACACACACGCAAACCACTTCCGCAGGAACATTGGGCTGTCTCAAAGTGGTTCAACCACGGGCGCACCGAGGAAGGTGTGAGTGTGAATGTGTGTGTGTGTGTGTGTGTGTGCGTGCGTGCGCGCGTGTGTGTGGTGTGTGTGTGTGTGTGTGTGTGTGTGTGTGTGTGTGTGTGTGTGCGCGTGTGTCCCCTGGTGCAAACTTTGCGCACGCTTGCTT
>JAAUXT010011231.1_pt1:7500-22168 | contig 22168 bp, 28 predicted proteins | sample 7278171 | NCBI WGS metagenome assembly JAAUXT01 (sample SAMN14350112, study PRJNA611818) | marine sediment metagenome | isolation source: surface marine sediment (1.8m) | place: French Polynesia: Moorea | collected 2018-08 | reverse complement strand
TACTTTCCGTGAACACACACACACACACACACACACACACACACACACACACACACACACACACGCGCGCGCACCGCGGTCACACATGCATGGATACAGATGAACCAGAGCATGGCAAAAGGAAAATCAAAAGCAGATGCTCAGTGACGTCAAGTTTTTGGCTTTGCACAAAGCAGATGAAATGAAAAGCCCAGCCAAGGCCACCATCAAAGAAATGAAATCTCTCGAGTTTGTCCTTGTCCTCCACCCACGCGCGAGCCTTGTTCAGTGTCATAGAACAGGTCTCAACGCAACAAGGAGGGCTTGGTCTTTCCTCGTGTGGGAGCAACACAATTGTTGTCGATGGGTCAAGGGTGTATTGCAGCCGTTCCCTCACAGCCCGGGTGAGAATGAAAGAGACGCCCAAGTTTCTGAAGGAGCAAAATGTTTGTCCACACATTTGTCTTCATGCCTGACATGAGGTTTCACACACTGGACACGGATACCCTGGGGCAAGCGTGGACTTCTTGGCCACTTTTTTCGCGGGGAAAAAAGCAACATTAAATTCTGCAGACAATTCCCTATACGCAGGTGACATTGAAGTATGATTCGTTACTCGTGCTTCTGTGGGTGACTTGTTTATGATTTTCCACCCCAATAGTCGCATTCAGCCGCAAAGGCCGTGAACGCAGAAGCTCCACAAACGCGACCTTGTTTGCATCCCCCGTGCGCAAACCGCTCTGGGCCATTCACAGCAAACAAAGTTCAGGCTTGTTCAAAAATTCGTTGAGACACACAGATACACACCACACATGTGCAGAGAAACATTGCACCCCGTGCACAATGTTGTGAGTGTGCATACATGTGGACTTTGGCAAGGAGAAGGTTCCCCATTGTGATATCCATGGAAATACAACCTGCCTCGGACCAGGTGTTTCAGGAACGTGCACTATTGTCTTCACAAACGGACACATGCGTGTACGAGTACACTTTGGGACAGTTCACTCACTCACTCACTCAAACACGTTGTGTGCACTGGAGGCAAGGCAATTCCAATTCCCTTCCGAAGAAAATAACAGGTAAGACTGAATCTTCGTCTTTTTTCTGGTGTCTTCTTTCCGAAACGAGAAACAGGTTGAGCACAGAAGAAAAAAGTCACTGTGCCCTGAGGACCTGTGCATGACAGTTGAGGTCATTCATCCTGTGTTGACACCTTTGCAGGCCTCAGAACTTCCTTATTTGGACAACATTTCGAGGGATACGTACGATTCCCTTTTTGATAACTTAATTCATGTGCTACATACATGTCACCAAAGCATTTCATGTTTTGCGTCGTCAGAAACTTAAAGCAAAAACCAAGCATTGCGACCCACACAAAACTGTGAGATGAACAGGAAGAAGTTGCACACAGAGTAAAACGGTTCGGTGGGAAATTGTTACGGTTCCTCAACCCAAAGCAGCCAGTTTCTCTACCAGGGTGAGGCCTGCAGAGTGTGGCCACTTTTAAAACCCAGTCAAACCTCCCACCTGGATACCCCACCCCTCAATTGCCTGGCCTGGTCATCGCTGGGTCGCAGCTGCCAGGTCTCGGCGAAGTAAAGGCTGGGTCTTGACTGGGTTTGAATGGGTGTGCAGGGCGCAGATTGTTTGGATGTTTTTTGGGGTTGGGGTTGGCTTTGTGTGTGTGTGTGTGTGTGTGTGTGTGTGTGTGTGTGTGTGTGTGTGTGAGTGTGTGTTTGAGTGTGTTGGGTGACGGACCTGAGTGTAAGCGGTGAGAATATGTTCTATTTCTGCTGGGTTCAGACTTGGCTGAGACCCAAGTTGAACTGAGCCAGGACCTGACTGAGCCCCATAGAGCTCTGGAACCTGACCGAGAGCCGGCCAGACCCTCAGCTCGGTTCACCGACGGGTCAGATTTCAGGACAAGCACGGCCATACTGCTAATTTCTCAAACTTTTCTTCCGTTCGCGACCACATGAAGTAAAAATACCAATATACAGTGCCCAGACGCAAATCTCCTTTCAGGTGGCATCTGACAGACTTACCAAACGCATGTACGTCTGGGAACCTCAAGATGACACGGTCTCGCAGTATCGAGGGCCTCAACCTATTGACCAGCGCCTGGGATGGTCCGGATGAGATTCGGAGGCACAAGCAGAAACTGGACGATCAGATGCAATCCATTCTCTCCCAGCTGATGATGTTCGAGGGGCACCTGAGGAAAGAACAAAACCAAATCAAACTGAAGTGGCAGGAGAAGGATCAAATTATATTGCAACAAAAGGATGTCATCGTGCGATTGAAGAACAGGAACGAAGAGTTGAGGAGCGCGTACCGGAGGCTCCGGAAGGTTCTGCGGGCGGGGGCGGAGGTCGGCTCCACCTGTGACTGCCAGTGTCACCAGGTGTGTCGCGAGTACATCGCAGATGAAGAAACTGAGACCAGTTCCTCTCAGGGGACCTCTGCAGTCCAACTGGATGCAGCTGGTCGTCAGAGAGAAGACAGCGAAAATATCCAGAAGTGCACCATCAGTTTGAACTCGAGTTTGTCGAAACCGCGGCGAATCGTGGAGAGTGGGTCCATCCGGGATCTCGCGATGCTGCACAGACGGAGACGCGCGTCCGGAGACGCCGTGTCAGCGCCGGTCACTCGGTCCAACAGTCTCCCGGACTCCAAGTCCCTCCGCGCCGTTCAGGCGCGGTCCAAAAGCTTGACGGAATCCGGTTTAGTCGACACAGAGCCGCCCAGAGTGAACACGGAAGCCATGCCAGTTCTGCATTCAGAAGCCGTGCTGTCGGCAAGCGTCAAGTCCAAACCGCCCGTGGCGCCCGTGAACTCTTCCAGACACGACGAGGAGAAGACGAGAGAATTGAACGGACGAAGTGGACGAGTCCACTGGTCTCTCAGCCCCGAAAGGATGGAAACCAAAACCTCGACTCGGTCCGAAAGTGACGACTGGGTTCCCCAGATGTACGACTTTGACTTGGTCAATGAGGAGGACGACCTGACAGAGCTGAATGGAGAAAGTCCCAAGTTCAAATTCGTCAAATCTCCACCACATCCCTCCCCCAACAAAAACCCTAAACGGCCCAAAGAGTTCAAGAAACGACGCAAACTGAAAAGTTGCCCGGACCTGCCGAATTGGCCAACTGATTCACTGTGAGGTTTCTGCAGCATAATTTGCAGACCGAATTGGTGGAATTCTACAATTGCGTTTGTCTGCGGCAGGTCAGTCACGTGATTGGAGCTGCACTGAGCGGCGCAAGTCACATGACACAAGCGATTTACGTATTGAGTTTTCAGAACGCAAGAAACGTGGACGCCTTGGGTTGTCTTGTAGCACACCACGTGTTTATTGCAGTAAAGATTCATCCTACTTTTGTTCAGTTAACATCGCTACATCACAGTACTAGAGAAACCGAAAAATATCTAACACGTGTCAAATGCGTATTTCGTTTCTTCGTCACAATCTACGACACAATATTCAAAATCTGCGACTGTCGCAAGAAGCACAATATCACCGACCGACTGGCTGCGCTGTAGACTGCATCACCGAGTTTAGGAAACATTCGTCTACACTGAGTTCATTTCTTCCTTCATTTACAATCAATGCCGCCTCTGTGGCATCAACTAATGAAAACGAATCGTGCTGCTCCGCTTCGTGCTCCGCGCATGCGCATTTACATGATCTTGCTACGCGAGAAAAGGGTCACGTGACTAACAAAAGGTCACCAAGCAGCAGAAGCTACGCAACATGTCTCCTAAACAACGGATGCATATCTCAAATTGAAAACTTAGTGCTTATTGTTGTCAATACTCAGAACTCAACAGCATAAAGATGTTGCTCTCAACTGGTGTTGCGTCTCATTTTCAACATCCAATCAATCATTCCGTTTGCGCGACAGATGTAGTGACGAAACTCCGTAGGTCACTCGGGGGGATTTCAGGGTCAGATCAGGCTCCATCTCTTCAAACCAAAACGACACGCTGCTCGTTTCTTGTTCCCAACTTCGCACAACTGCTTCCGATCTCTCTCATCATGGGGCCGTCACTCCAGATTCAAGGAAACTTGATACAGAACGTCGCACGCATTGCTCCCTCACAAACGTCGACAGAACAAACTCAAAGAGCACCATTCTACCTAGATCACAAAATTCAATGTTGCGAAATGCTTCTGTGTACAATGGATCGTCAACAACTGATCCACTGATTCTTGTGTGGATTCCAGGCGGGTGGTCAGAAGACACAAACAACACAATTTTTAAGTACGAAGCTACAAAGTTTTTGAGAAATCTTCAGGTGTACTACAAGATGTGTATCATTAACAATCGGTGTCGTCACAACGAGAAAATTATTCAACAGTATTTTTCATCAACTATTGCAACACTTTGTACAAACCGACGTGTTTTCGCTAATATACAGAGTTTTGGTCTCGGAAACCTATCAACAAACAGCTGTAGCTCAAGCTAGAGAGAAGAGATCCGTCCATTGAGCTTTGTACAGTATTTTACAGTGAGCAACGAATGAATACCTTTTACTACCAACCGCGTGGAACCTACATTTGGTCGTTCCCAGCTCTGTAATAAATAAGTTGCGGAGGTGAAACAATAGGACGCGCGAATAGAAAAATAACCTGTTGCTTGGAAACACTGCTTCCTACACAAATGGGATTTTCTCACAACAAAATCGATGAGCCTTTCGAGGGGGGGGGGGGCGCAACAGACGAGGAGTGATATGTTCACAAAACACTTGGTCTAATGAAAGGGACACCAGAAACAAAGTTGTTTCCTCCTGGTTGACCTGATGATTGGCTGTGTGCACAGTGCGCTCACAAACTACAAGCTCAATCTCCACAGTGACATCAACATTTTTCACTGCGCGATACGCGCGATAGACCTGACTTCCCTCTCCACAGTTGATTTTGAGGTCAGGCTTTCATCTCTTCAGCTGGTCATAAGGAATCGTACCCTGTTTTATGTACAACGTGTGCCCCTACTGATCGACGCTCAAAATCACATTTCTGAAGTTGGAACGTTTGAAGTGTACCTGGAAAACGTTTTAAGTAACAGCTACGTGCTACACGTACTCAACGATCACTCTACATCCATCTTTCCTCTGCCCTCTGGCCTAGTATTTGGATTCTGTGGTGTGTGACTGCAATCTCTTTTGCTGCGCAGGCGCACACACAACGTTTCTCTCATGCGCGTCTCAAACGCGCGAACGTCAGCGCACACGACAACGCCGCCGACGGTGGCGTCAACAGCGGCGGCGGCTGACCGACAGGTGGCGCTTAGTTGCGCTGGCCCGGCCTGTCGGGAATCCTGGGTGGGATCGAGGGCAGGTTGCCTGAGAGTGCCATGTTGATGGCCGCATTCGCCGCTGCCTGCTGCATTGGCCTCCTGTCAACGACAAAACGCGCATGCGCGTCACTCAAACCGAGGTTGTCATTTTAACCCTTTCACTCCGTCCTTGACGCACACCTCTACTCGTGCTGAACAACCATAAAAACATCACGTAAACCAAAAATAAATACACTTCAAACGTGCAGGATAGGCGGCGCAGAAACTATGTCATTGACTTGTGTTGCCAGCAGCCGCAGGCCGACCATACTTACGACGGAATGAGTGGAGGTGGGAGATTGAAAGCAGACTGGAGAGCAGACTCGGGGGTGGGGCTGGACCGCGGCGAGGGCGCCGGTCTATTGGGCACCGGAGGTGCAGACCTACAAACGAGAAGCAGCTTCTAAGAAGGCCAGTCACAGAAACGATAAGAAACGACACGACGGACATAAACTGCACAAAACAGAAACTCAAGTCAGTGCATTCGATGCGCTTTTGAATGTAGCAATGTTTCATACAGCTGAAAGCATTTTCTATTCAGGCGACCTGCAACGTGCAAATTTCACAAGACAAAACCCGCTTTTCGTTGAGCCTTTGAAAGTTGTAATTCCTGACAGTTGACAGTTGTACTTCTTGACAGCTTCTAACGGGGTGTGGTATTTTAGTTCTAACTTAGCAAGTCAAAGTGACCTGTGAACTTTGGGTGTTTTTGACACAGTCCATCGCCACTCATCATTCAAACACCAAAGACCTCCAACGAGCTTGACCCCACACCCGGAATCACAACATGGGCCACCACCACACACGAGTAAACCCCTCCTGCAAATGCAACTTAATCCCGGCATGGTGTGGGACCTCGTCTTGCATAAGAATGACAGGTTAGTCTCGAAAAACGAACACGAATCTCCCAACTCGGAACAAAAATGGCGCTGATTTGGGAAACAGAGACGCTGAATTCCAACACACAAGCGAAATCTTGCAGCAGCTGAACTTGCACAACCAGAACTTATCAGCTATAGCCAGCAGTGCTCACAGTTTGTAGAGACTGTACGCTGAGGCCGCGGTCAGGTTTGGGGTGCTGCTGCTCAGTGCGGCACTCATTCTACCCGAGTGGGCATCTTCGAACATCTCCCAGCCCGACGCCCCACGTTTCGCAGCGTTGTGCGCATGCGCGTGCGCATACCCGCCGCTGCGATACGGGCCACTCCCACTCCCCACGTTCAAATAGCTGGAACAAGAGGACGTGTCCCGTGCCACAGTGCAGCGTGCAAAGAAACAAAGAGCAACTCACAAGAACTTGCTACAAAAGAAAAAACGACAAAGTGCTGAGCTCATCACAAGTTGCTACGCATTCATCTCTTTCACGTGGCACTGCGTGCGCACACGTGTTTTGGACTGACACGTTCTTCAGACACAAAATCACCGTTACCGTCGGGCGAAGACAAGGACATGCATCATTTCACAATTTAGGAACTTTGGAAAACGATCGCAAAGAGAAAACTTCGGCTCTTTTTAATTCAAACAAAACAGGAACTTCTGACAGCCAGAGGACTGGAATAAAAGAGGCACGAGATCGAAAAGTTTTGAGTCGTTGGCAAGGAGAACGAGAAACAAGAACATGACGGTGTAGAAGACACGCTGTCTCCCAGAGTTCAAGGCGGAAGAGGGGAACACATGAAGTGAGATGAACAGCCTCGTGCTTTCTTTTCGCGCCGTCAAAGGTGGTGGTCAAATTCATTTGCCCTTGGGGTCCATTGTCCAGATACAGAACAGAACGCGACTGCACAGACGCGCGTCTTTGGTAGAAAATTCTGGGTACGCATGCGCGGAGGACTGTTTGCGGATGCGCAGCGCGGCTGACTGACCTGGAGGGCGCAGGTGGGCCTCGTCCCCCGCCGCCGGTTGACGCCGGAGGCGGTGGCGGCGCCGAGCGTCCTGACCCGCGGTTCCGCGACGGCGACGGAGACGGCGGTCTGAAACAATAACAAACTCACAGTGAGGCACGTGACCTGATCACGTGTTCGGGCGCGTGAAGAACACATGGAGACAACTCATCAGGACATGCAACGAGGTCAATATGCCATCCGATCCACTTGGGAGATTTGCAAAAGACTCGCTGGCCGGTGTAGACGGGGGTGAATTCTGTCGTGGGGCGACTCCAATCTCCCAAACGGTTCGGATATTCGATGGTCACGTCATGCAAGAGCGATTGCCGAATTCAAAACGCAAATCTTCAGAAATATTCCTGACGATCAAAGAATCTCCCCAGAGAATATTTCAAAACAGGAACAAAAGCGGACTGCGAAATGTGATGTCAAGTCAGGTTGTACAAAACAGGCAGGATGATGCCACAATAAAGAAATGTTGCAGTTCGATGAAACTCCAATCTGACTCGCTTTCGTTTCTCAGGGTTACAGTTCTCGTAGGGAGTGGGGCGAACGGCAGGGGGCTCCTGGGGCTCACTTTAGTTTTGGTCACCACATCTTGATTTGTTATGATTCTAGGCGTCCTGAACCAATACCAATTTTCAACTCCCATACTAGAAACTATGACTGGGGCAAAATTGAAGTGATGCTTCGTTGCTCTATTTGAAGCACCGGAAGGTTACAAGAAAAAAGACTGGAGAAGAACACACAAAGACCCTACAATGAAGCATAAAGATGATGAACACAAGACGAGTGGAAGAATTCGACAAACAATAACACCTCAACCACGGTGATACTTGCCTGTGACTACTGCAAGAAAAGGAGAACAAGCTAAATTAGTTTTTGTCATCTTGGTTGGGCATTTCGTGGAGATTTTAGTTTCTTTTTCATTGTTTCATTTTCCTCTCAGCATGCGAACAACACGAACGTGCAAACGGCAACAGTTTTGTGAATGCACAAAAAATGCAACCTTTCTCAGAACGTGCATGCTACTCTGCGGATCATGACCAACCAACCGAACAAGTGACGTTGGCATGCACTTCGAAACAATACTCGGAACTTATCAAACTAAAGTTGTGCGGTACAACTGTATCTTGCGTATATGTGCAGAGTGAAAAGAAGGAACGAAATGAAGAGTTACCCATTGACTGCAGGAGCAGGCCTGGGGGGAGGAACCCCTGACGGCTTCGTAAACTGATGTTCACTACTTGCTGCCTGTGGCCTACGCACATCCAAAAACAGAAGAATAAGGAAGTCTAACTTCTCATTCTACACAACAAGTAGTGAGAACATCGTCATCATCTTTGAATCGAATCACGAAATGTTGGCAACAGAAAAATACGCAACGTTCCCCTTCAAGCAAAAGATGCATGACACATGCGACATTGGTTGTGGAAACTACAGGGTATCCGGACATGCAACACGATTGCTCCAAAAGCTACATTCGCTTGCAACAATCAGGCAAACCAGGCAATTTCTTCAAAAATCACAAACACTTTGTTTCAAAGCGTCACTTTACATCCGTACAACTTGGTCAGTATTTGCCTTTGTTACTACCAAGCAAAATTTGCCTGCAAAATATGTTTCCAACTGTGCACTCTGAAATGCTCGAACGTGCCACATTCGTTCACGTTCACTGATTCGCCAGTGACGGACAAAAACATCAGACACGCACCTCACAACATCCACACCATCACAACACTCACACCCAGCACCACAGCTCCACCCAAACTGCGCATGCGCACTGAGTCCACGCACCCGTTGGCCGTGCCGGTGCTGCCCCCGCCGGAAGGCTTGAGCCAGTCGTCGTTGACGGGCGGCGGGAGCGGCGTCGAGTGCGTGTTGACGGACACCTCGCCGATGATGGAGAGCGCCTCCTTGGCGGCGTGGTACATGCGCAGCATCTCCTCTCGCTTCTGCGCCTCCTCCATCGATTCTTCCATCAGCGACGCCTGCGACGAGCAACTGACACTGAGAAACCGTTGGGTGGGGGGTGTACAGAACCCGAAATCTGCTGAACAGTGGGGCGGGAGGTGTACACACACACACACGCACACACACACATACACAGCTTTAAAACCGATGACCTGACAATTCGTAACCGTGGAGAGGGAGAAACAAATCTGGTAAAACTGTGGTGGTGGGGGGCACGACACAGAACCGCAAAATCTCATGAACTGTGGGGGCAGGGGGCACACAAAGCCTAAAAATCTGTTCACCTTTTGCACCACACGTCCGATATCGTCAACTGAGAATAGAGCGTCTAAAAACGCAAAAAAGAAAGACAGAACTGGGGTTTACCTGGTCTCCGCTGGAGTAGAGATGCGCCAGGAGATCCGAGTTGATGAACAGCTTCACCTGCGTAGAGCAAATGAGTAGAGAGAGTCAGAGATCAGTCAGAGAACGACACGAATTCGATGAAAAAGAAAATTCTGAATCCAATGACTGAACAGTTTTCTCGCCGTGTCAGCAATGTCACGAAACATTGGAAGAATACTCCGTTCAAAGTTTATTTTGACACCAGAATTTCTTGCAATCTAAGTAACACCAGAATTTCTTCCAATCAGAGGATTTGATTTTCGGACAATCCAATCAGGAATCATCAGCGCACAACGCCACCAGGGGGCAGCAGCTACTCACGTCGTTGATCACCAAGTGCATCACCGTCTTCGGGGCAATGTCGCGCTGCGTTTTGTGAATGATTTTCATGTAGGAATCAACCAGGTTGCGAATCGTTTCTACTTGACGCTCGAGCTGAGGATCCATGGAACCAACTTCGTCCTTAGCGCTCTGCACAAAGGCACAAGTGAGGGTGTCTTGAAGCCACTTACCAGTACAGATTCCAAACAAGAAAGGAACACTTAACACAGTAAAATCAGGTCCTCGTCGAGCCTTGGGCAGTCAGCTCACCTACAAAGGCTGTGTCTGAAAGCCACACCAAACCACCAAACTCCACACACCAGTTTTGTAAATTTCCTCAACACCAAAAACAGTGAACAGGTTGACAGTTTGAAGTCAGGGATTTAGTGCAGATTTCAGACACACTAAACCTACAACAGAATCCTTATTTCCGAGGCGGAAGTGACGTCACGGCTCTTGTCGCTACCAACTCACTTCCTGTATGACCAAGCGATACACGGTTTTGGGGATCAAGTCTCGCGAGGTTTTGTTGATGATCTTCATGTAGGACTCGACGAGGTTTCGGATGGTCTCCACCTGTCGCTCGAGCTGCGGGTCTCCGGTCAGGCTCGAGTCCCGATCGTGGCTCGACTTTTGACCGCAAAGGACGAGGCATGAAGTCTCAATATGAACCAATCATCGCAGAAGCGACGTGGTGTGGAATACACATCGAAGCTTCGGGTCGTTTTGAGACAGCACTCATACTGCTGGCTTTTCTGTGGGATTCCTTTAGAGTCCGCCATTTTCAGAGTTCGTCGTCTGGGTTTTCGTTAGCAACTGAGAAATATCTTCGGTGGAATTAACTGTCACGATAAACTGCAACAAACACTGTTCCAGCCGTGTAAAAGTCGTACTCATGCAAAGACGCATCACAAAATACGCCTCTCTTTTCTGGTCCCAAGGTCCCAAACTCACACTCGTTCTTCTGATGTTCTATTTCAGAGCACCAAAGCGCGTCTTGCAAAGGAGCATCACGCGACAGTGGGGCGTTTTAGCAGCAGGCTCCGAAGCCGCAAAATGTGCACATAACACGTAGCTTGCAGATGCAACTCCCCTGTTCTGGGAAAGTCCACAGTTTACTTGACAAGAATTTCTTGAGTCAGAAACCCAAATAATCATTCTTTTCATCTTGAAGTTGTCCACTTTCAATGGGCTCTCAAACCCAAGTTTGGTCTCAAAAATGAATATTTGAATATTTGTCTATTTTTACTTCTGTGGACTCTTCCAGAATAGGGGAGTTGTATCTGCAAGCTACGTGTTACGTGTACATTTGCGGCTGCGGAGCCTGCTGCTAAAACAGCCTGGTAAGTTTGAGTGACTGACCGAGTCGTCGGTGTCGGACTGCTTCTCGGGGTAGACGCCGGCGCGGAGCAGCGACGCCTTCCACGAGTCGACGTCCTCCTGCGTGTCGGCCGACAGCTCCAGCGTCTTGTAGTCCTTGTACACGTTCCTGTATCACAGCAGCAGTGCGCATGTCATGGTCATGTTCATCAACGGGAAAGCTGAGGCTCCAAGTCTCAAAACCGCGCTGACAGTTTTTCAATCATCAAACATTCTGTGGAGGAACCAAGTGAACGATCAGAGTTTTTTGGAAGCTTTATTCTTCTCGTGTCTTGCTCTGGCGCGGGTGTAAAGCAACGTTTGAACGACGAGTTTCCACAAGCCGTTTCCAGCGAAAATGCAGCTGTGAGAACACGCATTGCCTCAGTGGAGCACTCACCTGCCGTCCATGTTGAAGAGAGCGAACTGATGCTTCTTGGACATGAAGCCTCCCTCGATGTCGCGCACCTTCATGTTGTCCAGAGACAGCATGTACTTCTTCTCTTTTTCCTGTGAGCAGAAAAATGCAAACGTTATCGCCCTACGGGAGACACCAGCAACAAAACAGTGTCGAAAATTTGGCCTTGGAGGGCCTCTTCTCAGGACAGTGCATTTTCAGTTCAATGCTATTCTGACAAACAGGAATTTCAGCAGATCTGTCCGGTCTTTCGCTGACGTGCCCACAAAAGCAGCAGGCATCAATGTGGCGTTTTGTCCGCAAAAGTGGAGGACCCAAGCAGGAAAGAGCAGATGTTTTTCACGTTGGTTCAAAATTTTTCACAGCAATGACGTTGGTGGGAGGGGGGGGCAGTTAGATCTACAGACGGAAGAGCGGACGGATTTTGGTACAACTGCCTCACACGTCGCCCTATCAGCGCTCACCTCTTCGTCCTTGAACCACTGCATGTTCTCTGCCGTCAGCACGAACCAAAACTCCTTGGAGCCTCCGCGCAGCATGCTGATGTTGTGCAGCGACAGCCACCCCTTCCGGATCACCTGCATGGAAACACGGGCCGATTCTTCAGAGGGCGCCACTGGTGGATCGAAAGGTAAAATTACTGCAGGAAATAATATCCCAAAGCGAAAGTTTCTGATTTGCCGAATCTCGCACCTGATTCCCCAGTTTTCGCTTGCTCTGGTTCTCACTCTTCTGCTGAGCACTGCAAAAACATGTTTTTACTTTTCAGTCAATTCAAAACAGGAATAACAGGAAACAGAACTTCCGCCGCCATAGTGAAGCCAGCTGTGCAACAAAAAGAAGTGACATCCGAGTCTGAGAGACGCCAGCAGAAAAAAGAACAACAAAACACCCGCGACAAACTCCCAAAGGAAAAGTGCAAAAGAAATGACAGGCCCTTCAATTAGCTGACGCGTGATCCTGTGTTGCCATGGGAACAGGTTTGAAACACTGAAATCCTAGAAATATTCCAGGCAAACGAACTGGCACAGCTCGAATGAATCAGGCGAGCGACCCAGGGTGCACGCACGCACTTGGCGAATCCGATGAAGTCCTCGTGGTTGGTGTTCATGTAGGCGACCTGGATGTCGACGAGCAGCACGAGCTGGTCCTTGGCCTTCTGCTCCTGTTCGCGCATGCGCGAGTTGACGATGCGCTCCGTCTCCTCGCGCAGCGCCGGGTACCGCGCCATCTGGTTGGGGGAACCAACGGGGACGCGGTCAACACGGCGTTGCCATTGTGATGTTTCCATGGAGACTGAAAGTTTTCTTTTGTTGTGCTGTTTCACCGAAGTTTCAAGACGTGTTTTGATTTACTCTTCAGGAAAGTTCAGTTTCATAGTTTCGTACCCATGACCACAGTGACAATTTTTTGAATGAATAGCAAAAATGAAAACAGATTCTATGTTATGTCAGAAAGTCAAACTGAAAATAGACAGGTCAATCTATTTCGAACAAAAATGGTTTGAAACGACACATGTGCATCAGGCACAAACAAACGAAAAAGTTCCCAACTTCTGCAGTTTGGACGAACAAGAAAGAAAAGGCGAGACGTACAAACCTTTGCTGTGCAGTGCCTAACGACTTTTGTTAGTTCAGCGATCACCATGTCAACGCATGTCATAGAAGGCTGCTTTAGTTTTTCTATTTGACGCTTTACAATTGTTTCAAAGGCCATGTCAGGTGTGAACAGACCCGTTCTGGGGAAAGTGAAAGAAAAAACAGAAAAAAGATCAGGCTACAATCAACTACAAACTACATTCTACATGAGTTTTGCTGCATTGTCTCGTTTGCTGTTCACCTGCGGTGTCTTTGTTCCTTTTTCAGGAAGTTTCGCGACAAAAGTCCAAATTCATTGGGTCAAGTTTGGTTTTGCTGAACACTGCGGATGCGGGTGCGCGTGGAAACGAGACAATACAACAGTCCAGGTGGGTAACCCACAACCAACCCGTGCCACACCTCTAGTGAAAATGGCAACCCACCTTCTCGGCGCACTTGCGCACAATATTTGTCATCTCCACAACTACCATGTCAACGCATTTTATTGAGGGCTGTTTGAGTTTTTCAATTTGTCGCTTTACTATCGTTTCGAATGCCATGTCGGGGGTGAACAGTCCGGTTCTGGGAAGAAAAGCACGACAAACTCGAGTCATGGCGCGTGAAAGCACGTGGAAATGTTTACATCGACTTGTCTTTGCGTGATGGTTCTTTGATTTATCGTCACTCGTCAACGCAGTTGTTGCGACACATTGCACCGAAGAAATTGATTCAATTTGGAGGGAATTGGAATGCTCACGCACCTGATACCATGAATGTTCTTGATTGCATATGTGATTTCTCGTCTCAGCTCCTTCTCGTCGAATTCAATCTGAAATAGAAATGCAATTTTGTACTTCGAACGACACCCAGAAAATACCCAGCAACAACCAGTTCAGAATCTGGTCAACGTACTCGTGTGTTTTCTTTTCTATCAAACTCAGTTTCCGTCACCATCCTAAGCGTACAAGTCGGGAGGGAAGGATGACCGCCACACGTGGAGAAAATCAATGGTTTCTTTTTTACAGAATGGTCACGGATGAGACTGTTGTGTTTATGCAATGAGGACACAACCCCTGCGGCTGTTCTGAGCACAAGTGGCATGCCAGCAAAACTAAAGCGAGTTTGTTTCACTCATACATAAAACGACTCTGTCGAACAGTGAGAAATTTGAGCTGCTCCAGCCGAAGAAGGAGGCGCGACTTCAGACATTGATGAACTCGCGAACTCTGATTTGAAAGGACGCGGAGCGAGAAAGGGCATGCTTGCACCTGGGAGGAAAGCTTCCTTCTGTCTGATCTGTCCTGTCCTTGATCAACTTCCCGATGCATGCAATTCTTACGGTCTGCCAGCAGAAGAGAGTTTTAACACACAAAGCGACGGTACTCGGATCGTGGTTTCCTGCTCGATTTTCTTTGCCATGAGAACCTGGTG
>JAAUXT010011231.1_pt1:0-5000 | contig 22168 bp, 28 predicted proteins | sample 7278171 | NCBI WGS metagenome assembly JAAUXT01 (sample SAMN14350112, study PRJNA611818) | marine sediment metagenome | isolation source: surface marine sediment (1.8m) | place: French Polynesia: Moorea | collected 2018-08 | reverse complement strand
ATCATGTGTGGTCTGCGGCGAGAGAGAGAGAGAGGGGGGGAGAGAGAGATGTCTCTGTGTGTGAGAGAGTGAGAGAGAGACAGTGAGAGAGAGTAAGAGAGAGAGAGAGAGAGCGAGAGAGAGCGAGAGAGAGAGAGAGAGAGAGAGAGGGGGAGAGAGAGATGTCTCTGTGTGTGAGAGTGAGAGAGAGACAGTGAGAGAGAGTAAGAGAGAGAGAGAGAGAAGAGAGAGAGAGAGAGAGAGAGTGAGAGAGAGAGAGAGAGAGAGAGAGGGAGAGAGAGATGTCTCTGTGTGTGAGAGAGTGAGAGAGAGACAGTGAGAGAGTAAGAGAGAGAGAGAGAGAGAGACAGAGAGAGAGAGAGAGACAGAGAGAGAGAGAGAGAGAGAGAGTATGTGTGTGTGTGTGTGTGGTGTGCGCATGCGCGCGCCTCGTACCGTGCGGGGAGTAGACGCGCAGGTTGATCGGGATGTTGGAGATGCCTTTGTTGGCGCCGGTCACGCGGTCCGTCTCATCCTCGATCTCCTTACGAACCATGTTGAAGTCGGTGAACATGCGCCCCTTGCAGTGCAGGAACTCCGCATACTCTGCGTGCGACACACGTTTTGGATCAACAACGCGCAGCAACTGGGCCAAAAATCACATCAGAGTAACTTTGCCTCACTTCTTGACACTGCACTCATGCATTCAACTGGCAGCTCCAAATACTGCCGAGAATCGAGCAACAGGATGACAAAAACTCAAACTTGATTTGCTGTCTCTTCAGTGTGAAGAATAGAAATGTATTTGAATCTATCAAAACGTGGCGCCACCGCTCCTCACCTGTCTGAGCGTTGATGAGCTGCAGAACCAGAGGTCTTCGCGTCACGATACCCGATCCTCTGGGAAGGAAGTCTCTGAAAAATGGCAAAAAAGACGTCACGAGGTGAACCACAAGGGCAGGCTTCAGAGTCTCCCAGATGAAACATGTCTGATGTCTCAGATACACGAGCCCTGAACTCCGCTCGCAGTCTCGCGTGCTCAAGTCGAGGCAGAAATGATGTGAAAATATTTGTCCACACCGAACATCGTCGTCCGCTTCGCTGTTGTCACGTGACAACGAGGACGCTGCCCCAATCAGGTCATGGACACGGGCCCACTCAGCTGATCTGCGCCATTGGTTGTCAAACCGAACTGCTGATCACATGACACACACACACGCTGATCACATGACACACACACACACACACGCACCCTCCACACACACGCACATGACACACACACACACTCAAAACATACACATACTCCAAACAGGCACACACACACTCTAACACTCCACACACAGATACACACACTCCACACACACACACACACACACACACACACACACACACACACACACTCCAAACACACGCGCACTCCACACACACACACACACACACACACACACACACACACGTCAGACGGAGGGCCACACGAAGGACTTGACCACCACAGTGACGCACCAAACGCAGGTTCTTTGTCCAAAACATCCAATTTGGGATTCTGGCAGTAACACCGCACTTCTGTTCACTTCTATGGCACACAGAGCAACCGGGGGACACTTCTCCCAACACCTACCAAAGTGAAGCTGCCATTTGACATTCAGAGAACTGATTCTCCAAACCGCTCTGCGGTCTGACACTGCTTTCCGTCCTGCGTTGTGGATTCTACGCAGAACCAGTCAACGTACGCAATCACTGTCAGATACTTGTCATACGCTCCAGCCATTCCCTGAGCAGCACGCCTCGTGCTTGGCTGTCCCACCTGAGAGCCGCAGATAGGTTTGTCTCACGAACAGCTAATTCCGTCACGCGTCTGCGGAGGAGATGCACCGAGGTGTCAGGAGCGCAGAAAGGAAGAGATGAAAGCGACACTTCAGTGACGCTCTGCTGCAGAAATGCATCGAATGACACTTAATTAAGCAGGCGAAACGGCTGCAGCTCCAGACCCGTTTCCCCTGCAGGAAAACGCAGCCACTGAACCTGTGAAGGCCTCCCCCAAAAATCACAGAAACAAACTGCAGCAATGCGTTGCAGGAGGCACCCTCGATTTGGCCATCTCTTCCCTTGCATGAGACTGCAAAACACTGCTTGAAAATCATTCTTTTCTTTTGTGCCTGGCAATGCTATTCAGATGATTTTCTTTGCACAGTGCACAAAGGGACAACTCTGTTTGGGCCTCCGCACAGCAATGCCACCTGCACCCCAAAACTCGATCTCGACACAAGGTGAATCAATGTGACACTTTGCGGTGGCACTTCATTTCTTATGTTTTTGTTTGGCTCTGGAAGCCTGCTGTGTGCCAGGCAATTTGCAGGAGCAGGAGGAGGAGGTGCAGGCGCTGCAGCCGCAGCCTCTGCAGGCAGTCCGTCGATGAAGCAGCTCCAGCAGCCGTCACCGCCGCTTCCTTCCGCATTGCAACCAGCGCACAACGCACCCCGTTCGCAATCGGGATGCAAAGCCAAATCTGGAGTCCCTCTCTCCTCTGACAATCAATAAGAATGACCGACATGCCACGAATGAATAAGTAAAATCTCTATTATTAAAATCCTGTCCCTGTGTGCCCATCAACGTGGCTCAAGACGCAGCGCTCTGAGAGGAGCCTGAAACAGGTTGAGGAGATCCCAACCAGGCAACACATCACTTCAAGGAACCTTCCCCAACACCACAACGACGTCCTGTGTCCTTGTTAGGCCCAAGTAATGATGTCCACTTGATTCCTTACACCGCGTCGTGAAGGACAGAGCCTGCTGGCGATTCATCGTACCTCCTAAGGCGGCAAAATACGGTCTGACATGATAAGGCGCTGTATTGATTACGAGCGTTCCATTACATTCCACTGAAAAGAACCTATTTGAGTTGTCGATGGAGGTTCGGCGATGCTTTATCTCGATCACACTCTCGATTCCGGGGAGACTCCATTCAAAGCACAACAACGTGATCATGTTCCTCCTCCATGGCGTCCCATCCCATCCCTCCAGCCCCGGGATTTTCATCAACAAGCAAACAGCGAGATCGCATTTGCAGAGGCAAAGGACTGAGACAACGTACAATTAAAGCGAGTTGCCTCAGGAAGCAGTCGATCACCCTCCATGTGACTCTGATTGTGGCTAATGAAGGCAATTCCAGAGCCGAGAAAACACGACCAATCTCGTCCACAAACTGAGATATCATTGTGGTTACCGAGTGCGACACGCTCTTCTGGCTTCACGTTCTGAGAGAAAGGAACATCCCCTGAAACACACCGCTCGGAAAATGAACGCAGAGTGCAATCTGGATAGGGTGGCGAGGATCGCTCAGTGACATCATGGCTGCCACGACGCAGGTTCCTGGGACGTGCGAAACTCTTGTCTCCACGTCGACGTGGAGCAGCGACAACCTGAACGGACCACGCCACAACACGGAGTGACAGCGACAATACACCAGCTCCAGACTCCTGAATCACCCTTGGAGGACGAAATACTCGTCTCGCTGAAAATGGCGTCTGCTCGTACTCCTGTCCTGTCGCACAAACACACGGTGTACTCGTGAGCGATGGTCTGGTGCGCACACACACACACACACACTCGCACGCACACCACCATAAAGCGCCATTTGTAGACACAGCTACGAGACGATAACCTTCAGAAGAGCAGTCCACGAGCCACGCTGCACGAGGCTGCGGTGCGGCCTTTGATTGCTGTTCGGGGAGGCACGGCACCTGAACCCGCATCGGCTCAGCTCGCTCGAACGAACCCTGACCTTCACACCGGTCCCCCCCCGCCCAAATCTGTGACACAAGTGCGGAACCAGTGTGAACAGAACCAATGCAAAATGTGTGTGTCATTTCACGCACAATTTGCGCACACGTTGCGCACGGTGTTCCGTCACGAACACAGAACCAGCTTCAACAAGAGGTCAACCCGACAAAACTTGGTGTTTCCTTTCCCCTTCCCAAGAACCCCAACAAAATAGCCAACCACAACAAGGTCGTCCCCAACGCATTTTTACGAACAACAGCGAAGACTTGACTGAAACATGAGTCCATGCATCAACAGGTACATCACGAAAATTCCCGGCTTTCCCCAAACGACCATCTGCGCAGCCGTGAATGAAGCGTTGAGCGTTATCATACACACAGCCGAGCCCTCTGGGGAACACTTCCCTCCTGCAAGATGACGGAGCCGACGACAGGCAGAGAATACCCAACTCCTCCACGCTTGCTCTTGCGTCAAGCTTCAATTCAACGCTTATGTACATTTGCCACACCAGGAAAAGGTGGGCTCAACTTTGCTGCTCAACATAAACTTAGATTGGTGAGAACAACGTCGTGGTCGTATTTCATGAGGCTTGGTCTGGTAATTTGCGAGAGGCTGGCTTGAAATTTGGTGGCGTTCGCTTGAACGAGCTTGAGCTTCTGTGATGATCGATGCTCTGCAGACCGCTCCTCAGACGTGGCCCCAGCACCTTCACACTGACTTAAACTCACACTGAGAAAGCGAAGGACGGAGCGATGAGAATCGCAGTTATCCTGACCACAATCAAAGCCTCGGACTTCATTGGTTCTTCTACAAGGAAACATCATCACGTGATTCCAGAGCAAGCTTTCAGACCAGGATAAAAAGACACGAACACATCAAGTTTCGGACTTGGCATGGCACAGGGTTCCCACTGCGGCTGACCAACAAAATTCCATGATTTTTCCATGATTTTTCCAGGTTTGCAGAGTTTTTTCCAGGTATCTTTTTGTCTTTTTTAAAGGGTTTTTTATGTACCTTTTTTCCAAAACAAATGAAGTAAAATAAAGTTATTTTTTGCTTGAAAAGAACTTTTGGCAAAAATTAAATTTTTTTCAAAGGAATCTACAAATTGATGTTTTTACTTATAGCATAAAAATTGAATACTAACAACATACTTTTGAATTATCACTTCAGGGAAACTTTGTTTTAAAATTATACAGAATAAAATTTTGATCTCTCCCATTTTTATTGGTTATAAATTGG
>JAAUXT010113443.1_pt1 | contig 22176 bp, 32 predicted proteins | sample 7278171 | NCBI WGS metagenome assembly JAAUXT01 (sample SAMN14350112, study PRJNA611818) | marine sediment metagenome | isolation source: surface marine sediment (1.8m) | place: French Polynesia: Moorea | collected 2018-08 | reverse complement strand
GTGTGTGTGTGTGTGTGTGTGTGTGTGTGTGTGTGTGTGTGTGTGTGTGTGTGTGTGTGTGTGTGTGTGTGTGTGTGTGTGTGTGTGTGTGTGTGTGTGTGTGTGTCCCCACCCACCCATCGGTGCATCCATAAAGTGCTTCGCGAACATTGCACTGTGGCATAGGTGGACCGGCAAGCACGAAGCAAGAGGGTGTGTCTGGTTCCTTTGGCTCGTTGCGAAACAATCGTGAAGCTGTGTCGATCTTTTCACCCCAAAAAGGTTCAGCAGTATCCAGTTCGTTGACAATATGCAGGCTGTGATTGTATGTGCACCGAGTTGCATTGGTCTCCCCAGTGAATGCATGAGGTGTAATTGCAGTGTGATTGAGGGTCCATTACTGCAGTGTTATCATTGATGAATGCTGTAAATACAGCGGTGTACTTTCTGATTTTATGTCGGAATGACACTGATGACGTGCAGTGCGACTGGCGTTTGAATGGAGACTGAACTGAACATTCCAACAATTTTGTTTTGCCCACTGAATGGGAAAACGAACAAATTGGGATGCAGGTGTGGGTGGGTGACTGGGACCAGCAAAGGACTGTTTTTCTTTTTGTTGCAAAAAATTGAGAGCCAGATGTAGGTACTGTTCTGGGTGTGTCTGAGAGACGTTTGCGATTTGTTCTGCAGGGTGAAGAACATTTTGCTGCAGTCAAACTGTATCCTGGAGGCATTCGGCAACGCCAAGACGAATCGCAACGACAACTCGTCCCGGTTCGGCAAGTACATGGACATCAACTTCGACTTCAAGGGCGACCCCGTCGGAGGACACATCAACAACTACCTGTTAGAGAAGGTGAGGTGGATAGCAGCAGCTCACAGCTCAGTTGACGTTTGGTGGGGATCACAACAAAGGTTGTGACATGTGGACATATTTTTACCGGTCCACACGTGCCCATCCCCCTGCACACACACACACACACACACACACACACACACCCACACACACACACACACACGAAAGTGCCACCGACGTTGAAATTGCCTGACAGTTTGCGTATCGTACCCAATTCCACGGAGAGGAGTGCAGAAATTTGTGCATTCACAATCATTACACGTGCTCATGTCTCTCGAGTGCTCTTTTGTGGCAGCATCCTGAGCGCAAACCCATGAAAAAGTTGCGACGCGTCAGGAGAAAAAAGTTTCGCTTTATTTGATACAGGTTTTACAAGTCTCAGACCAATTTTCCTTTCCCTGTTGTTGACAAAATGCGGTGTTCTGATCTACATCCGCAGTGAAGTGAGAATTTCTTCTCTCGGTGCCACGGGAAAGTTAAAAGGAGAGTGGCATGCCACGTGCGTTCCAGTTGAATCGGTGCGGATTCGTTCAGGACGATCTTGGTCCTTTGTGTTGATACGTTGGGACGAACATGCACTCGCAGACTTCTCCGAGCAAATTTGTTGTCGTAAACGTGCGAGGCGTCTGTGAAGTGCTCGAATGCGCTGCAGTTCCATCAAAGCAAGCATGCCAGTGAACAGGTCTGGAGATGCGAATGTGCTTCCTTTCCATCAAATTTCACATAGGAGTCCTTTTGTGTTGATCCGGAATCGCGATTTTGCCTCCCGTTTTCCAAACACAGATCAACAGTTTGACTCATAAATCATGACATGAAACAGCCCACGTTTTCTTATGACAAACAAACCAACATGTCCCAATGATTTTTAGAGGAAGAGGCTTTAACTCCAAGGTAAACAACGCAGTGCTGCTCGTTTGTTTGTTGTTCACAGAATTAGCTTCTCCCTTCAATTATTTCAAAGAACTCGCCTCTCGAGCCTGAGAAAGGCTGGGGCCTGCGAAACACGAGTACATACACTGACGGAAGAGAAAAACCTTCTGCACATCAAGACCCTCAGGACGTCCCATTTATTGTGACATCAGTTCCTGCAATGCCCGAAAAACGTGCCTGCGTTTGCTGTCTTCGTGGAGAAGGTACGGGTGGGCAAGGTGCACTTTTCTTGGAGGTAACACACGTGAGCGAACAACAAAACCAGGAATAAATCAAGCAGGTGAAAAGCAGAAAAAACAAGGAAACATTCTTGTGGAACTCTTTGTGTCCGCTGTGCCTGAAAAGGGAACCACTTGCGGACGGCCAAAATTGCCTTTTTCAGGCCGGGTTTTAATCTTGTGGCAACACCATTAATCAAGCAAAGAATACCGCACCCTTTCCATTTTCATTTGGCTTTGAAATCAGCGTGGATGGGTGCACTCACAACTTTCGCGGAAATTCTTCGGTCCGTGTTCATTCACGAGACCAACCCTGTCCAAAACTGAGTGCGACTGGTACTTGTGTTTTCCCCGAAAGCATCCTTGTGAGCCAAAATATTCATGATTTATCCAAAAATATACTGTCAGTGTCTCAAGGCCTGTGACGTGCCAGACTGCAGCAGTTTGGTGGCACGAAATGATGTTTGCGCTGTTTTGTCAATCCGAGCTGCCATGGTGGGTCGGTGGAAGGGGTGTCCAGAACAGCTGCAGCACGTGTTGACCCATCAGCAGACGGTATGAGCGCAGCTTGGTCGCCGTGACCAGACCCAAGAGTCCGAACAAGATGTTGGCACTTCCCAGCTGAAAACCAAAAAGAAGGTGCATTTTCCTTCAAAAATTTGCTTCAAACTCGGGTGGGGGTTCCTTCAAGAATCTTTTTAGCCAAAGGACGGGCTGGTGTTTCTTGCTTTCTTTACTACAAAATGACTGGCTCGGACTTCACAAACAGTTGTTGGACTCACCAGGAACGGTTGTCAGGATGCTCGGGCTTGAGCAGCTTTCAGCCACTCAGCAGATCCACTCTTCCGCCGCCATCCATTTGTGGGTGAGGCCCTGGTTCAGAATGATGGCGTTGATCGCACCTTGTACTCGTAGCGCAAGCATTTGCAGTACATTGATGACCAGCGTCTGAAACACTCTGAAAATTCAGGAAAAGAAGAAAAGTTGCGAATTGTGTTGTTGACCCTCAGACCATCGGACTTCCTTTCGCGTCTGGTGGGGAGATGTACTGTGGTCATAGTGTCATGGGTGATAATGTGATCCTTGATTGCCCCCGTCACTTTTTGTACCATCAAACTTGTACAATGCCTTTGGTATAAGCAACACATGTGCAGATCTATTCAACCGTGCACAAGGACGGATTTTATTCACGCTTCCGGAATCGATCTGCCACACAGTGAAGTTGCACACGAAGCTTTCAGGCGCGAAATTCTTTAAAAATTTGAAAAATGTGTCGTGAGAAAAAACACTCAAGAACTGTCAGTCATCGGTATTCTCGTAGTACCTGTTGTACAACCTACTTAATTTTCCGCTCCAAGGCTCAGACAGACCTGGTTAATGCACCGACATTGGCTTCATTTTCAATCAACAAAACGCCTTCGAACAAAGAGCTTGCCCGTCAGGACAAGACTGTGATTTGGCACAGACAAACTCGACTGAAACGAGCACGTTCAACTGCAGTGCCTCTCGAGACCACAGACACATCTGTGGACTTCGTCGGTTTCAGTTTCAACGTGAAAAGGCGTCGGTCACAAAATCACGGTCGATTACTTTGCTGGAGAATTCATGCGAATGCGTACACGAGTACACGTACATGTACTCAAAATTTCTGACGTGACTGAAGTTAAGCACTCAGTGTAAGCCTGTGGATGCAAATTGCGTTGCAGCGAATTTGAAGAAGTGGTGTTTCCTCTGAGGTGTTGCTGTGTTAGACCTGTGCACACAGACTGAGCACACTAAGTGATGCGTACTCAAGCAACCAACGCAAACAGTCGGGGATCTAAGCTTGCAATGCATGATAATGTGCTCATAAGAGTTTTGGGGTTCCACCAAATCCATGATATGACTGTCTGACAGAGGGAAAAGACCCTGAGACCCGTCTCTTTCATCTCATCCTTGATGGCCACTTGAAACACATCGTTTCCAACTTGCTCAGACATTTCTGGAAATTGGTGGGGTCACATGCTTTCAGCAGTCTTCCTGCTCCAATTGGGATGGGAGGGATGGAGCTGGGACACAGCTCCAGAGGGAAGAGGAGAAACGGGGCCCCTGGATCTGTTGAGGCGTGTGCATCAAAGTGAACAGGTGTCACCCCTTGCAGGGTGTTTTGAGGATCAGGGCGATTCAAGGACTTTTGCTGTGGATGGACATATTTTTTGATCGAACAAAAAAGGTAGCGCACTGGGTCCCGTCACTACCTATGGAATGGAAAACAGTGCAAAGTGAACGATGATTCAAGCCTTGTAAGTATACACTTGTCACTGTGAGGTGTGCACAGCCGAAACTTCGTGCAGCCTTTCCCAGGACCTGTGTGTGTTATTCGCATGCTTTGACTTGCAAACTGTGTTGGAGGCGGCAATTGCAATGCGAGATGCACGTCACAGCACCATCCTTGCTGTGATGTGTCGCAGTAAATGCTGAGAAGATCACGCAATTTTGCTGCAAAATGTTCGCGCTTCGTTGTCTGTAGATGTTGATCAAACATTTCTGTTTGATTTCAGTCTCGGGTGGTGCACCAGCAGCATGGAGAAAGAAACTTCCACTCATTTTACCAGGTAAAAAATGCTCCGTCAGTGTTCGATTGCAAGCTTATATGAAACGTGCACTGAGACCACTCTTACGTTCAGATCGACCAGAGACCAACCAACAAGACAAAGTTGTCAGTTGTCACCTGTGTGTTTGTGTTTTTGCAGATGCTGTTTGGTTCGCCAGAAAACAAGCTGCAGGAATTGAAGCTGATGCGAGAGCCGATGATGTACCACTACCTCAATCAGGGCGGGGACGCCAAGGTAAAAACAGCACACACACACACACACACACACACACACACACACACACACACACACACATACACGTGCAATAGACACACACACACGTGCAAAAGACAAACACACACACCACTGTATCCGTCAATGTGAAGACGTCAAGACTTGTCATTCTTGTGTTTCTTGTCTTTCTGTTGACTGTCCAACAAAAACTCGTACACACAAGCGTGTCTGACGAAAGAAAATCCGAAGCACAGAAAATTATCATTCTTGCAGGAACGTGTGGGAAAAAAGTTTGGGACCAAATGCAATGAATAATCGCACAATGTTTGTTTTGTGGCTTTTCATATCAGGATGACGATATACAGGTGAATTTGTGTTAAATGCATGTTTTGCTGTCGTCTGTTGTCGTGTTGTTGTTTATTTGTAAGAAAAAAATTGTCGCAGTGTTTGAGTTGTCCAAGAGAACAATGGCGTGTTTTTGTGCACGGACGAAAATTCGCTTTTGCTGTGCTTTCAGATGTGATTTTGTACGAATGCCTTGCGGGCCATTGAGGCAACATTTTGTAAGCGCTGTTGTAGGTTAGAATTGTAGATCTCAATGGACGATGTGATGAGTCCAGATTTTGTGCATGGCGTTGACGAAATAGAAGATCCGTAAGGCATGTTTGCCTTCACGTGGTCCTCCACCATGTGTGTTGTGTTCATCCACCCTGGATGTTCCCACTGACATGTGCAACTTCCAGTTCCTGAAGTGCAGTTGCCCAAGTTCCTGAGTCTTTTTTTCACTAATCGTCATCTCTTCACCTCTGTACGTTGTAGAGTCAGAAGGTAAGAGTAAAGAATTGCATGATACGTTGTAGTCGCCGCGCACTCGTTGCTGTGTGTGCGAACGTGCCGCTTTTGTTTTGCAGCATTGGTCGTTGGTACCTTGCACACTGCGTTGAGAGTTTGTCAGTGTCCTGTGATCATTCGTCTCTCTCTCGATCACTCAGTCTGAGCGACGGAAACATCTCGGGCCTTGCTCCGTGTCGAATGATCACAGTGCGTCGTTCCCCCAACACCCAACGATGGTTCTCTCAATTGCGAGAACGACTTTTGCACCAAGCATGCTGCTTTTTCAATTTTCTGCACACACAACAGAGCCCTTTGAGCCAAATGTCGATAGCTGTGTTCGTTGCCGTTCTCCGGAGTGTTCCAAAATCAGTGGAAAGACTCGGGAGTGCCCTCATGCTGCTTGCTGTGAGAAGGAATGCGCTTCTTTTAGCAGACTTTCAGTCATAGCCAGTTGTTTCAAAGGCGATTTTGCTGCGGTTTTCTGCAGGTCTGGCCCATTTCCGCACAAGTGTAAAGAGAAATGCCAGCTTTTTGTTTTGGCGAAATTGTATTCTTTTGCTTTTTCGTTGCACTATTGGTGTTGACACGTGTTTCAGTTGGTGAGAATTGGGTCCTAAAGTTCAGTAAACGCCGGAGCCTGGAAGTTGAAGTTGTTTCGCGTGGTACAAGTTTGCTCGACTGGTGCAGGAGGCACAGGAAGTCCGGTGTGAAATGGTCTTGTGCCCCGGTGAAATGAAATGGCATGACATGGACAGGGGAGGGGGTATTTCCGACACGGGACCCTTCAGAGCCTTGATGAGTGCCTGGCCATTTCAGGTTTGAACCAAGAATGACCAGATTCCCGTGTATCTGGGTGTCAGGTCAAACCTTGCATGACCAGGCACCCCAGAGAAATGCTCCGCAGAGCCTTGATGTGTGCCTATCTGGCAACATCAAGTTGAATATGGGACTCCCGTGTCTCCTGGTTTGGCATGTCTGGCCATTTCATTTCGCCGGATCTTTCTGTCAGCTCAAAAGGGAGCGAAGATTAAGATAAGGTTTCCTGGTGAACATGTGTCTGTGCAGCTGCGCCGAACCCAGTGTATGGAATTCATGAGTGTTGTTCTTTTCACCTTCCGTTTCTAACTTTGCAAACTCTTTCTACCATTGCTGCTTGCGCCTGATTGCCAAAACATGGAAAACAGTACAATGGCAACCAAGTAAGTACGAACCGTTGCAATGCAGTTGCTGATAAACGTTGACATTGTCATGGTTACAGATTGAGGGACGACGCTCGACGTGGATTATGGACGAAGCGACGCAGTCCGTTACCTACACGGTAACCCATAGCAACCGATCTGCCTCCAGCAACTAACATACACTGTCTCTGTCTCTAACACTCGAGATGCCTGATATCTATTTCCAATTCATTACAGGAAGACAAATTTCTCTTCTAGTCATTTGTTGAACTACTACAGACTCAGGCATCTTGAATCAAGTTTGTAGGTGTTTCGCTGGTTGTTGTGGACAAATTGCATCGTGGTTGCTAACCCTTGTTGCCAGTGAACAGCAATTTCATTGGATCAAACTCAAGAACACTCGATCGTCGAAGCTGTTCGAGTGAAGAGTTGACTGTGGTATTTACGAGTGTCATTAATTTACCAAACAATGTGAAAAGTAGTGATGCACCGCTGTCTTTTGGTGAGGTCTCGTCTGGTCGAACTTTCTTGGCCAACATTGGTCGTAACATCACTGTGTCTCCAGTAAATGTCAATAGATTGGTGCTGTGTGGGGTAGCATAGAAATAATGTCTGGTATAAGCGTACTAACGAAGTCTTAAGATCGTGAAGTTGTTTTGAATGTGGTTACGGACCACCAGCCTGAGAGGCAAGACAAACGAACGACAAACGCAAACGTCTTCCACGATGTCCAGTGAGAACAAGTTGTCATTGTTTGCAAAATTCGATTGACACATACGATGGGCAACTGAACTCGAATGATGCACTCCTGTGTCTGTGAAGAAATTCATTGTGTGCGTCTGCAGCTTTCAATTTTGCAGAGACGGCGGGGTTGACAGGCCCAGCCCCGATTGTGCTCACGAATGTCCGTTTCGCCGGCAGGTGGCGACCATCGACGACAAGAAGGATTACCGCGTCGTGATGGACGCCATGAAGGCGCTCGGCTTCTCCTTCAAGTACGCCGAGACCATCTGGAGAATCATCGCCGCTATCCTGCATCTCGTGAGTCGCGCAGTTACGACCTCATCGGCCGCTCTGGTGTGCGGGAAGGGGTGGCAGCTGGGGGCACACGCTCCTCTCCTTGACGAAAACGTTCAATTCCCGAGAGCAATTTTGCGTGGAGTCGCTGCTACCCAAAGGGCGGCTGACTTTCCCTTTGCGTAGATTTGCTTCAGAGGAAGCTGCACCGCGTCCACGAAGATGGGTTCAGAACGTTTCGCATGATTCTGTTTCCGTACTATCACCAGGGAAATCTGCAATTCAAAGAGGAAGGCAACGACCACAGTGTGGTGAAGGACCGTCAGAGTGTGCGCACCATCGCTATGCTGCTGCAGACAGACGAGAAGGAGACAGAGAAGGTAGCGTTACGCGCTCTCAAGTGTCTACACATACTCAGGTCCACGATGTTTCCCTTTGGTCTGGAAGCAAACGAAACAAAGGCTCAGAAAAAAAACCAAAAAAATCGAACACAGCTTTACAGTGACGAGACCTTTAACATGTCCAGTTCATTGCGCCCTGTACTTGAATGGGTGCACCATGTTGTCTGCAGGCGCTGTGTTCTCGGGTTGTGGCTGCGCGAAACGAGGTGATGCAGAAGGGCCATACGGTGCAGCAGGCGCTCCACGCCAGGGACGCCTTCGCCAAGGTAATGCACACATACACATACACACACACACACACACACACACACACACACACACACACACGTGCACATCAGGTGGAATCACCATGACAGAAAGTTCCGTTGCACAACACACTTTTCTGTTGATCGACGTTATCACTCTCTTCCCGCAGGCAATCTACAACAAAATGTTTTCGTGGATCGTGAGTCGGATCAACAAGGCGATTCAAGTGAGCAAAAAGCTGAGTCAGTACGGCAAGAACACCGTCATCGGCGTGTTGGACATTTATGGCTTCGAGATCTTCGACAACAACAGGTGCGTGTCCAGAGTGCGTGCGTGGTCAGGTGTGCGTGCGTGTGCCACGCCCTGTGTCCCTTGAAGTGCGAGACTGGTTTGGAGTTATCAGCAGGTGGTTTCCATGTCAAACAGAATCTTTGATCGTGGATAGGTCTTGCGGCAACATCAGTCTTGGAGCGTCTCGACAGTCATTTGGGTCAAAAACAGTGGTTTTCCCGTTTTGTTGTTTTCAAACAGTGCAACCACGAAATATTGAACAGCAAACATTGCATCATGACGGGGAGATAAATTTTGGCCGCTGTTTTGACTCAAAATAGTCACGATTATGCTGAGGAATGCTGACGCGACGCAATTACTGGAGCGAAACATTGCTTCCTGCCTGAGCGAGTTTTCGTGCCTTGTTTTGCTTCAAGTCTCCGTTTCGAGACTTGGCCACAATTTATCAGCCGTGTGGGAAAGACCTGATTTCACTTTGAATGGCCTTGAAATTTGAAGACTCATGCTGAGGTTGACCCTCTGTTGTGAACACATTCAGAAACCTCCGACTCGTTCCCTTCGCATATTGGAGGGCCCATATGCGATCGCCACCGGACCCGTTTTTGTCTCCGTCACTGTCGTGTTGAACCCCAACATAGTGGGCAAAACTGGAACTTGAGCAAGTGAATTTTTAGAGCCGCTCTGTTGTGAGCATGGTGTATATTGCTGTGAAGAAACCCCTTTGCAGCCCATGGGGGAGGGTCTGCTTTCAACCAAGTGTCTGACAGCCAAGGGTACATAGTGAACCCCAACATGCGTGCAAAGTGTGCAAGCACAATTGCAAGATTCTCGGAACAAAAATTACAGCAGGAAGTTTTGCATATTCGACAAATGGCTCCATCCGAACGAGTAACTGTGGTCGTATCTTTTTCGATCCAGTCCAGCAGATGGGATTCCAGGCGTGACGCCTCTCTGTTTCCACTTTGTGAGACCTAGCCCTTTCGTTTTGTTCCAGTTTCGAGCAGTTCTGCATCAACTACTGCAACGAAAAGCTTCAGCAGCTGTTTATCGAGCTCGTCCTGAAGCAGGAGCAGGAGGAGTACATGCGGGAGGGCATCAAGTGGCAACACGTAAGTCCTTGAAATCAGAGGTTTCAGTCACAAATGAGACAATCACCAATCTCACTCTCCCAATCCAGGAACATTTGCACACGAGGATCAAGCACACGTGTGCCTCTTCAACCTTGCCGATTGGATCTGACACTGCTGTCGCCAGCAGATTTCTTGGGGACTCGGTTCATAATGCTGTGACCATAACATGACCATCTTGTGCGCAGGTGGACTACTTCAACAACAAGGTGATCTGCGACTTGGTCGAGGCGCCGCACAAGGGAATCCTCGCCATCCTGGACGAGGCGTGCATGAACGTCGGCAAGGTCACCGACAAGATGTTCCTGGAGGCGATGGATCAGAAGCTGGCGCAACACAAGCATTACACCAGTCGAAAGGTAGGGCTGCTGCACGCACACGCGTCACACACGTGTGTGCAACCAGTGAAACAGATCTTCACATGCTGGAGTCTTTGGAACACACGGAGTGAAACCTACGTCTCTTGCTGTTGCAGCTCAAGGCGAGCGAGAAGTCGCTGGAGTTCGGGCGCGACTTCCAGGTGTCGCACTACGCGGGCGAGGTGAAGTACAGCGTCGAGGGCTTCATCGAGAAGAACCGAGACCAGCTGTTCCAGGACTTCAAACGCCTTCTCTACAGCAGGTACAGGAGGGAGGATATGCAGACGATCGACTTTTCTTCGGAGCGTGGCAAAATTTTCATCAGCTGCCCCCATTATTTGGTTGAGAGTGCAGGATTGCTGTTTTGTGTTTTTGTTTCGTTGGAAAAACGTTTTTGACGTTTGCAGCAAAGACGAGATCATCAAGGGCATGTGGCCCGAGGGCCAGAAGAGCGTTACGGAGATCACGAAGCGCCCCATCACAGCCGGCACGGCCTTCAAGACCTCCATCATCGCTCTCGTCGAGAACCTCCTCACCAAGGTGCGGCGCGTGGCTTGTTCAACGATGAGTGCGTGTGTGGAGTGTTTGTGTGTTGTGTTCACGGGGTGGGTGTTGGTGTTGTCAGAAAATTTTCTCAGGTGGGACAGCTTGTAAACAGCCAGTGTACTTTTGAACTCTGGCCAGGCACTCAAGGGTTCCAGGTGGGGGATGGACGTGAACGTTGTGTCTTGACGGGCTTGGGATCTGAAGATTTGAGGGGTCAGGTTCCGTGAACTGGACTGTGGATCAGCCTCAGCCTCAACCCCTGCTGTTCTCTCTTCAGGAACCGTACTACGTGCGCTGCATCAAGCCGAACGAGGAGAAGAGTCCAGTGTCCTTCAACGACCGGCGTGTCCAGCACCAGGTCATGTACCTTGGGCTGCTCGAGAACGTGCGCGTGCGCAGAGCCGGCTTCGCCTACCGGATGGACTACACGAGGTTCCTCAAGCGGTGAGTGGGCGTCGAATAGGAAGAGAGGGGTCAGAGGATGGTGTGCACTATTTATCCATGTGACGTGCTTCAAAAATCCTGAACGTTACTTTTTGTATTGATGGAGAATCTTGTGTGTGGTGTCGTGCAGGTACAAGATGATTTCGCAGTACACGTGGCCCAACTACCACGATGGAAACGACAAAGCTGGGTGTGACGTCATCGTCAAGGAGCAGGGCTACTCCAGCGACGTGCAGTGGGGCAAAACCAAGGTAACGCCAAGCCTTTGCGATTTCTCGCAGAGCCTCACTGGAAGATTCGAAATCACGAGAAGCTGGTGAAATTGTTGCCATATTCTCCAGGGGAAAGGCTTTCTTTTCAAGGGAAAGGGACGGAAATGGATGCCTCCAACTTTTCTCAAAGTGTTCAGTTTGTTGAACAAAGCACATAACATGCAAGGTTCATCATTAACATTGTTGTTTCGCAGCTCTTCATCAAGAGCCCGCAGACGGTGTTCGGATTGGAGGAGTCGCGCTCCAAGCTGCTGCCCGGCATCGTTATCTTCCTGCAGAAGGTACGCACCGCAATCCGCGTCCACAGTCATTGCAAACACTGTCAAGAAATCAGCGCATCATACGCGCGAATATCAGACCCGATCTGTTTTTGTTCACATTGGAGATTTGTGGATTTCCTGTGTTGTTCACAACAATTAAGATCTCTCTTTAGTTGTGGCGAGGTGCCATCGCGCGGAAACGCTACAAGCAGCGCCTCGCGACCATCAAAATTATGGCGTACTACCGGCAGTACAAACTCAAGTCCTACGTCCGCAAACTCGCCTCCACATTCAGGTGAGAAACCAGGGGTGGCTTCAGGATTTGTTTTGAGGGCGAGAGTCCCATGTTTCAAGGATTGGAAGGGGCAGGACCCCTTTGATCCTTCTCTGACAACCACATGTTTGGCGTCGTCTGAAAGTTCCAGGAGGTTCTCAAGATTTGAGGAACAGGGTCAACGCCAGACGCGCCTTGGTGTTTGAATCAGTCTTGTTGCATGCTGAACGTCCCGGATCACTTTCTGCAGCGCAAAGACCACCACCTGTCACGTTACGCCGTTGAAGAAACACGAGGCTTTCGTGGGTGAAGCAGTTTTAGACGCACCTTGCTTTTTGACCAGGAACGTGCGGTCGCCTCCCGACTACGGCAAGAGCATCCGGTGGCCGACCCCGCCCAAGGTGCTCGCTGACTGGGTCGTCACTCTGAAGCGCGTCCACGCCAGGTGAGTGCTGCGTGAGAGCAGTCGTTTTTCAGTCAGGGTGCCCTCAGCCTGAGAGTTGGTTTGTCCATGCCGAACTTCAACATGCAGCACTCACAGACGAGTCGACTGTCAGTTGAAGGCAGATTCCAAAACCTCGAAAGGCCTGATGTTCGCTGAATGCTTTGATTGACGCTCACCAGATGGCGCGCCTACATGATCATCCGGTCGGTGCCCGAGGACGAGCGCGCGTCCATGGAACTCAAGGTGTACGCCGCCGAGGTGCTGAAGGGAAAACGCTCCAACTGGGGGTTCAGCCGCAAGTGGGAGGGTCACTATCTCGCTATCGTGAGTACCTGTACGTGTGGGTGCGTGTGCATCAATGTGCGAGTGTGAGGAAGGGAAAGAAACAGAAAGAAACAGATAACCAAAGGAAGCAGACAAAAAGCTTGGCAGGCAGCAAGACAACGGTGCGAGAGTGGTCTGGTGGTCCTGCGAAAAGATCTCTTGTGCAGTATGTGTGTCCGTTTTGTTTTCAGAGTGAAGAGAACAGCAAAACGGCTGACTTGGTGACCTCTGTGTCGTCACTGAAGAACACTGACCAGTTCAACAAGGTCCTCTTCACCTCATTCGTCAAGAAGGTGACAAGCGTCTTTCATTGTTTCTTATTGAAGGTTCTTTTTTGTGGGGATGTAAAAGTGTTCAGTGTCCAGACTTTGGGTGCGCGTGTTGTCCTGCAGGAAAAACCAGTTCTCGAATGAAAATACAACTTTATTGTCTCAGTCGGTGAGCGAGTTTCGCGCGTGATATGACTCAGTTCGGAGAAGGTGGTCATGATGCGCGTTTTGTGTGTGCTGCAGGCGAACAAACACAACAAGACGGCGGACCGGGCCGTGCTCTTCACCGACAAGTTCATCTACAAGCTGGACCCGAGGAGCAAGTTCAAACCCATGAAGCCCGGGATTCCCGTCACAGACGTAAGTGTCCTGTAACAAACGGGAATCTTTTTTCACGTTTTGTGGAACGCAGATCACCTGTCCGGACAAAACTGGACAGAACAATGAACAAGACTGAAGTTGATCTGCATTGCAAATCTGAAGGTCATTTGCCCTGTCAGTGCCTCAGACATGCCAAAATTCACCGCCCAACACCCAACCGTGGTCAGTCTTCTTGAGCTTTCTCTCGACTTGCAGGAGACAAAACGCATTTGCAGAAAAGCGGCCTCCTTTCAGTCCACGGGGGCTGTTGCGGCCCGTTGTCTGCGGTTGTACCGCCTCACACAGACGCGTCATGTTGTAGATAACGGGGGTGAGTGTGAGCAGCGAGGCGGACGGGCTCTGCATCGTGCATCTGCAGGGCGGAAACGACCTGGTGCTCGCTCTGACCAACTCCAAGCAGGACGATCGCGTCGGGGAGCTGGTCGGGACGCTCTGCCTCCTGTGGCACAGGTGAGCTGCAGGGGCGCTGCTCTGTGCAGCACGAAGGACAGGGAGCGTCGACGGCTTTCTGCAGTGTTCGCGGGGAAGGGCCACACAGACTGGGGTTTCTTCCGAGAGCCGCGAATTGAAATTGCTTCACGAGACTGGCTGCCTCTTTCTTATGGTGCTTGCTGCGGTGTTTAGAACTTTCTTTCACTCAGTTGATCCTTGCACACAGGGGATAGATACAAAATTGAGCGAGTCACAGACGTCTTTGAGGCTCAAGCTGGAGCACAGCAGTTGATTCAGGTTGACATTTCTACGTGTTGCAGACAACTGAAGCGCGATCTGCGGGTGATCGTGAGCAACCCGCTCAACTGCATGCTGGGCATGAAGGCCAAGACCATCACCGTGCAGCTGTCCAAGGACGGACCGACATTCAAGAAGAACGGCGGCCAGGGCCTCGTCCTGCACTGGCCCAACACCCACTGAAACACGAGTTGTGTACATAGTGTTGTTGTATTGTTGCATTCAATGTGATGTTTGTGAAGGGTGGGGGCGGATAAAAGTGAGTCGACTCAAAGTCGCCCAAAAGCGCGTGTTGCACGCGCGTACCGTGCACAAGAGGGCACTTCGCCAAAGAAAAGGCGTTTCCAACAAATTTCAGTGAGCAGATCAAGTGAGAGGCGCGACTCAAGAATGCGCTCTTTGCCGGAAATCTTGTATTTTGCGATCTTGCGACGATGCCGACCTGCGGCAAGCCGGACCAGTTCCACTGATCAAAAGCCAATTTGTCCACCAGTGTCGCCGAAACACTGGCAAAGTATTACGTTTACTGTACAAGCCTTACAAGTGTAAGTGGTGCATTCATTCGGAAGACTTTGGTACAAATCTATAGTGTCCGTTCTTTTTGCTCAATGTTGCAGCTTGTCACAATTTATTGCCACATCTTTCTCCGACTTTTCCAATTGCGCTTTCCAAATACATCAAAGTTTCATCGCGTGGTTTGCGCAACGCAGTGTAACGTCGATCAGATGATCTTGACCCTCCTGAGAGGCTGAAAAACCTGTTCTTGTTCTGATGTGAAATTTTGCTTGCAAAGCATTTTTGTTTTTGCTGAAATTTCTTGTCTTTTGCCATCTTCCTTGCTTTGAGGCTTGCAGAAAGTTGGCTGTATCTTGCCTGTTGCTGCAAAACGTTTTTTGTTTTGTTGAATTTTTCCCGCCAGCTTCGTCCACGGTAGATTTGTCGCGTGTGCATGCGTGCAATTTTTTGGCAGATAACTAAATATTTTGGAAATGGAGAATGTTCATCGTCACGTCACGGTTGCTATGTTGGCAACAGGTCACACAGTTCAGTTGTTCGAAGTTGTCTTGGGATGGGGGCTTCGAACTGAACATTGTTCTTGGTCACAAAAGGCGCCGGTTCGTCAGCCACACCTCACGTGCTGCTGCAAGTGCAACGTCACAGAATGCGTTTGAGATGTACGTACGTGTTCGTGTGGTGGATGTAAGAAGAGTGCAATGCAAGGCTGCGCATGGTTCCCCTGCCCGCGGACCCTCACCAACTTACAACGAATTTGCACAAGTAAACTGCATTTTGTACAGTCAAACCATTGCAGGTTGGGGCATCATGAACAGGCGACTTGATGTACTGGGTTATACTTTCACTTGTGATATGTAGAGGTCTGTAAATACGAGAGAATCGGATCCAAGATGTATTTGCAAAGGACCAGTACCCCTGACCCCTGTTGCGATGAGAAACAAAATCACGGTCTTTTTGACCCTTCTCACAAATCCGTGTCTGAAACTGACTTGACGAATCTTTTCCAGTGGACTGAAAAGCTGGTTGTTCCGAAGCAATTTCAAACTAATGTTTCGCTGCGATGTTGCTGCTTCTCGCTGTAAAACAAAATGTAGCGTGAAATCAGACGTGAAATTCACTTCCGAACTTGCGCCATCCCGTTGTGGCTTCTTTGTACTGTAGGCTGCTACTAATCTCACGAGAAAAACTTTCACAAACAAGACTTATGTAGCCGTTCCTTCTGTGCAGAGTTGTAGCGCTGTAAATAATGTCGACTTTCCGTTGTTGGCAAATTGGCAGAAAACTATTTTCCATCATCATCACGTATTTTTCTTCCTATGATTCACATTCTTGAGAAGCGTCAGACTCATATTTGGCTCAGTCAAGACGTTTCCGCAGAAGGAATCGAAATTTGCAACTGAAACCTTCCCCGATGTGGTTTGGCGTATTTTGCAGAGCAAGCTTGACAAACACTGAATCTCACGCGAAAAGCCGCACGCTGAACCAACGAGACATGGAAAAAGAAATCGAGTCTGAAGGATGACCAAATGCGCGTTTTCGATTTGCTTGTCGCTTCGTCCGAGAGAATCAGGATTGTGACTGGATCATTGCCTTTAGTCATGCACTGAAATCAGGCACACTCGATCAACTGTTTAGTTCGTTGTTTCACCACCTTGTGCTGTGAAGATCCTTCTGGCCTTTTGCTTGCCCGTGCAATCAGGCCACTTTGACTATTTTCGTCTTCGCGACTGAACATTCCGTGGTGTTTTGAAGTGTCCTTGCTACTGGTGGACAAAGACCATGTATCGCCATTCTTGTTGCACTTTCAAGCTCAACGTGATTTTAACTGACGAAACAGTGTCCATTCCAGATTTTCTTCTTGAAGTTGCTTTGAACAGCAACCCTGATTCTACAAAATTGCTTTTGCCTCCACGTTTCTACGTTTCTACAGCTATGCAGACAATGTGACTTGTCTTTTCTACACATTTACTTCAAAGACTTCTGTGTTATTTTTGTACAAAATTCATGTACAAGCTTGTACATTTACGAAACTAATAAAACATTACAAATTCAACGTTGCAACAGCTGGGTCGCTTTCCCCGGTGAAACTGACGCGGGACCAGTTTTGCGCTGTGGTCGAGGAAAGGTCCAACCTGCAGCTTGAATCCCATTTGTGATTCTCCGACACCGACATGAACTCTTGTGGATCATACATACCCGGTGTTCTGTTTCAATCCAAACCCAAAGACACTTCACCGCCAGACACTTGCTTTCCAATGCGTGGTTTATTAACGCGGATCCCAGGCCCGACACACAGCTGCTGTCAAGCCTTCACGTGCTACAGCAACACCAATGGTGTGTTGTTCAGATGCGTTCCAAAAGAGAAACAGTTTCCTCCGCCACCGATCACGAGAATGTCCACGTCGCTGGGGCAAAAAGTATTTTCCACGGCAGCGTCCACGTGTTGCGATTCCGCCCTGGCAGACCCGGTGTCGGAGTCATGGGCGCGATGACGTTCGCTTGTTGTTCCTGAGCTCTGCAGCTGAGTTGATGAAGACGACCGTCTTGGTATCACGCACGCGCTGTGGTTGTGCAGCATCACGAGAGGATCGCTGTGCTCTCCGACCCGCCCGTACGTCTGCAACAAAACAGCGACAAACTGAAACAGAAGATTCAGGTTTGTTGAAGTGACTGTGGTTGTTTCGAACTTCAGCACAAAAGATCTTTCATGCAACACTTGGCGCACATGTCTTGAGCGGCTTGTTTCCGCAAAAACGACTGTAGCTGTTCTGAGGTCCAGACTTTTGCCCCAACAATTGACTCGCAGCCCTGACTGACCGGTAGAGGATGCTCCACACAGTGCTGAGTGTTGAGGTCAACAACGGCGCATCCTGGAGGCGGACACTCCGCCCCGACCCCTCCAATCACAACCAGCTTGTCGTCTCCAATCATTACACATGCATGTGAGAACCTGAAAACACGACACATGCTATTCATTGCTGTGTACAACGTAAAGCGAGACGCACGCCGAGACAAAGGAACAATCATCACCTCGGGGTCAGATTGGGAACATTGAGGCAGGTCCACTGCCAGCTTTGTGTGTTCAGCACGTGTACAGCGCCTGACGGTTCAAGTCGGGCGTCGAGCCCGCCGCAGACGACGACGCTGTCTCTGTGCAGCGTGGCGGAGTGCGAGTGCCTGGGGCCCGGCAGGGAGCCTGAGGCTTCCACCTGAAACAGAGCTCATTGAAATGGGCGTATGGAGAAGTTGTGGGCACGATGCATTGCTTGGCTGAAGTCTACACTGGTTTCTCGCCTTCTCGCATTGCTCCCAGGATGTGTGCATGCTTGGAAATCTCTGCCTGGACACCGCCAACTGTTTCAAACAACACTCAGGTTTATGTACTCACTTGATGCCACGCGAATGTATCTGTGTTGAGCAAGAAGCACTGGTCGAGGGCCAGACTCACTTCGGTCCTGCCTCCAAACAACAGCAAATGATCAACACCTGCAAAAGTCCAGCTTTGACAGTGTTGCGGAACATGTTTGCGCGAGGCAGGATCTGCCGAAGCTTGGTTGTGTGACACGAACACGAAGCGACTCGGAACGAACCTCTCAGCTGGATGCGGGTGGCGCTGTGTCTCCAACACGCCGTCGGGCCGGGGTCCGTCCGGGGCAACGTCTGCACCGAACAGCTCCACCTGAACAGCGCCGCAAAGCATTCCGTAAGACGGTGAAGCTAAGAGTGTCGCCCGTCTGCACGGAATGATTGGCCCTGTGGTCGGACTGGATGGTTTGAGATCAAACAGACCCGCCCCCCCCCACCGCGCGTACTATGGTTGTAGTTCGACGATCTTTCCTCCCGAACAAGAATTGTTATGAGTCAAGTCTGAAGCTCCCAGATTACGAAGTCCAAACATTGGTCAGAAAGTTGTCGGCAAAAGGCGGACTGAGATGACGAGGAAAGTTTACCTGCTTGCCCCTGCTTCAGTTTGACTGTCGTCGCCTTTGTCCTGTATGTGCAGAACGCAGACAGTCGCGCACGGCTTGGTGGGAGAGGTCCGTCCTCCCACAATAACGACGCGGTCGTTTCGTACCGCAGTTGCCGTGTGATGTAATCGCTCGACAGGACACCAACCTGGAAAAACACATCACAAGCGCTGGTACAAAGAGTCAGAACGAAGACAACGTGAAAAGCAATCCGCCAGGTCTCTGCAGCGCGTCACCTTCCATCCGTCTGACAAGATACAAAGGCATCACTTTGACCCTCACCCGAGTCGACACCCAGAGGCTTCACCCTGTCGACGCGCCCCGAGGCCGGATCGTACAGCGCGACCCGAGACCAGCGCGCGTGTTTCCCACCATCTTCCCCTGAAGGAAATTACAGGTTGGAATTCACTGACTTGACATCATCATCTACGCAGATAAAATAGCTTGAGGAAGGGCAGCAACACTCACCAAACCCTCCAGTTACAACAATCACCCCAGAAGACAACACACAGCTCGCGTGGCCGGATACTCGAATGTTACTTTCGCTGTGCGCGTGCAGACTTTTGTCGAAGTTTGACTGTATTGGAAACGCCGACAACTGAGCAGGAACATCCGCGTCGTCCACTGACGGGTCCCGTGAGGAGCTTCCGCACAAATCTGACTCAACAAACAGTGAATTACGGAGGCTTCAAAAAGCCAGACGTGGCTTGCGTTCAACTGCACATGTCGCACAAAGTGACTCCACCCCTGAAACACCAAAAGCCTCGTGTCTGTTGCCCCGGTTCGGGCTGTTCACCTCGGCACAAATCTGGCGATCATACCTGCTGCCGGCGTCATGTTGGACGCAGCGTGCATTTGGTGAGCCATCTCGACACAGGAACCTCCAGTTGCCACCATGACATAATAGTGCGAACATTTCAAGTGAAACTCCTCGTGTTCATCGAACGGTTCCAAACGCTCCACTTTTGTGCGTTCGGAGTCCGACAGAAATTCTCTGTAGAACGTGTTCATGTCTACAGCGAAGATCTCTCTCCAACCCTGCAATCCGCCAAACCACAAAAGTTCGTTTTTCTCAATCTGGTTATTTTTCTGAAAATAACTTATCGCTTGACACTCAATTTCTGTGAAAAATTTGTTCACAGAGTATCAGCAACAGTCACCACGTTCACCTGTTCCAAAGCGCGGCGTTTCTGCGAAAGGAGAGTCGGGTAGGTGTTGATAGATTTGAGGGTTGATCCCAGGCTGTTGAAATGGGCTTGCCTGCAACAACGGACAGTGAACCAATGTCCACAAAACTAAGCAATTGCACCCATCGGTGTGTTGCAAGTTCGGTCCCAAAATTGTCTGTATCAAATGCCAAAACCATCAAATCCTGCAAGAAACTGATTGATACCAAGGAAATTTGAAGCCGACCCGTGTTCCTCCACAGCTCAAACAGAAAGAGAGTGGAACTCACATGAACTGCCCGAACGCATCGTTGGGGATAATCTGTTCGTACATCAAAAACGCTGCATTGCTGAACGTGTGGGATGCCCAGTGCAAGATACGAGTTGCACTGAAAGAAAGGACAAAGGCAACGGCGGGTTAGAAAATTGAAATCCCTTGAACAACTGATGTCCTGTAGTTTTTGCGACAACAAAATGTTTTTCTGCAAGGTTGAAACGCTGCACACATCCCGCCACAAAACAGACTGACACTGTTGCTGGAGTAACAGGCATCGTTTTCTCTCATTGAAAACAACTTCCCTTTGGGCAGGTCGCAACCAGTTCGCCCTTTGACAACCCTCCCCGTTTGCACGATCAGTGCTGGATATCACCTCTTGTGCGGCATGTAGGTGACGGCGACTTCGGACACAAGCAACGACGGCAACGAGAAGTCGACGCCCACAGCTCGCAGCGTGTCTTCCAACAGTTGCAGTTGGGTCAAATCGACCCCCAGCAGCTTGTAATGTCCACAGTCCAACACTGAAAACAAACAATTGGGCACCCAATTTACGGCAAAGCAGTAACAGCGAACTTGTCACACACGTTGTCCATTTTATTCTGCCAAAGATCGCTGAAAGTGCGAGTTTGGACAAATTTTTCTTTTGCAATTCACTATATTTTTTGCTCCACCAAGGCCTGCTGAATGCTTTTTTTGAAAAAGTTAAACTTGCCAATATGACTCTGCTTGCTGTTTTGACAGTTAGTTTCCAGCATTTCTTTGAGCGTCTGTCGATCCTCAATGAGTTGTTTCTTACGTTCAGCTACCTCCAGAAAGTCAACCTGGAGTCAACAGATTGAAAATTGAAAGAGACTTTCAGTGGCGATAGACTCCAGCGCAGTGTATTTTGAGCGGAAATACCCGACATGTTGCAGACTTTACGGTGGTCGGATATTTTTCGATGCAATTACGTGGATATGATCATCCTGAGAATTCTGCTGACAGGGAAGGATTGTCAGTCTGCCAGTCATTCATGCAGGGGAGTCAGGGGAAGTCTCGCGACCCTCAACAAAAAAATACACTCTTCCAATTTCGTCTCCGCATGTTCGTAATCACCTGGATGGAAGGTTCTCTCACCTCAACATATGTCGCATTCTTCAGCAGTCCTTGACTCTTCAGCCTGAAGAATCCAGAATCGAATCCACATCCCAAACACAGCACCTGAGCATGATGCACGGAAAATGTCATCCACAAAGAACCTTCATCAACATGTGGAGGTGTGTGCTTCAGATCTGGGAGTACGTCAGGCAAATTCTCTCGTGTAGTGAACATACCGGTAAATTTGGCAACAATGCGTGCATGTGTTCAAAGTTCTCACCTGAGTCTTGACGTCACCAAACAACGAGAAGAACTTGCAGACAGCGAATTCCACGGCCTTGGCTCGAATGTAGTAACCTCTGCAACCAAACGTCGGTGCAGTAAATTGGTGAAAAACATTTTTGCCTTCAAGAAGAAAGCTTCAGTTTGACAATGGAAGCAGAAAAGAAGAGCAAACTCAAAGCGGCCTCGTACCTGTTTATGAGAGGAGCCCGTCTTGCTTCCTTTGCCACCAAGTGTTGCAGGAATGGATCAGTGAAGTAGCCACACTTAGCAGCCGAACATTTACTGACGATACTGCTGTCGTTCGTTCCTTGAACCTGTCAAATTTGAAGTTATTGTCTGCAAATCAAGCTGACGTGGTTATGACATTCTGGCGTTACTATTGCCCAAGAAAACCCGTCACCCCTGTGACAGCTCGAGCAGCACCGACGTACGAGGATTGTCCACCTTCTGGGTGTCTTTTGCATGTTGGGTGACCCTGCCAAATGTTTTTGTTTTGGTCGCTATTAACCCATTTCTCGGGTACAATTGAGGTATTTCCTTGCGCAATCGGTCAATCAAAACAATAACAAATAAGGCACTGTTAGACAACAGACTGAGAGAGTCAATTTAATCCCTCAAAGTATCCTCCATCTCTGAAGACACAACGTGCCCACCGCATGGGCCATGACTCCAGCATGCACTTGCGGTACTCCTCAGC
>JAAUXT010131409.1_pt1 | contig 22177 bp, 18 predicted proteins | sample 7278171 | NCBI WGS metagenome assembly JAAUXT01 (sample SAMN14350112, study PRJNA611818) | marine sediment metagenome | isolation source: surface marine sediment (1.8m) | place: French Polynesia: Moorea | collected 2018-08 | reverse complement strand
TGGTCTTGCCTTTCCCCCAAGGCTCCCCACAGTTTTTGCCAGATAAACCTGCAAAATTTAAAACAATTTTTTCGTCGCTTTTTTTCGGTCGGAAATGAACGATTCTTCCCAAATATATTTGGGTGGACAGAGGGCCAAACTCAGCATCCAAAGAGCAATCAAGCAAAACTAAATCCGTCATGGGTACACCCCAGTGGATAGACAACTAAGAAATTGTCAACTTTAGAACATTGCAAGACTTTACCAGAACATTGAAAAGATAATGTTGTCTCTTGTGTTCTTTCTCCACAAGGTTCCTGTCCAGAACCTGGAGGCGTCCACTTCTCCACCAGAACCAGGTACAACGGACCCTACAGCCCAGGTTCCCGGGTGGCTTACAGTTGTTACGATGGAGCAAATGGCACAATCACCTGTCAGAGCAGTGGAAAATGGACTCAGAAATCCGGATGCACAGGTCACAACTTTTTCCATTTTTGTTGGTCAATCTTTTCAGCAAATTTTGGTTGCGGATTTCTATTCCACTGACACACCAGTTTTGTCCAGGAAATATGGTTTATTTATCTTCAGACGTACCAGCAACACACTCACCGACGTCTGCTGTTCAACCAAAATTTTCAACCACATCTACTGAGGAGGAAAAAATTACAAACAAACCACCAGAAGGCTCAGTAAAAGGTGAATGCAAAAGAACTTTTTGTTTGCAGAACAATTTGAACAAGTCAAGAATATTTTTGCAGAAACCTCACCCAGTTTGACGCATTTCTGGTTCAGTCACCACAACACGGACTTCCTTTGTTGTTTTGAATGCTGACAGATTTGACACCAGTCTGGATCGGGCTTGGAGTTGGCGTTCCACTCCTCGTCATCTTGTGTGTCACAGTAGCAGTGGCAGTGGTCTTGCATGTTCAGCGTTACAAAAGGTTCGCAGCATTCTTAGTGTTCACACAAGAAAAAGAGATGACAAATACACCGGCCATTACTATGGGATTCAATGGGTTTTATCGCGTCTTCAAACACTAGACTTGTGATTTTATTCCAGCAAAATATAAAATAATAATTTTTCTATTCTTCAGAAATGTCAGAAGATCAGAAAGAGAAGCACCATCCCATGAATCTGCAGGGAACAGGCGCTCCACCATCTACAGTGATGTTGTGAGCCCTGCCCCTCCTGTTTATGATCTCCCTTATGCTGACAGGGCTTCTCATGATCAGGTTGGATTTAAGTCTCTGGGAAAGGGTTATGTTACCCAGTACAACACTGTTGATGATGATGCAGGGACTGTTGCAAGTTATGCAGCTGTGCTGGATGATGCTTCTGTGAAATTCTACTGTGGAGCAGAGGAAGCATCACACTAGAGCCCTGGAGAAAACAACTTGGTTGTCGACATTGAGTCTGAATTCTTGGGAAATGTTTGATGGACTTAGGCATGCGTTACTTTGTGTATGTATCTGCATGTTTATGAGTCGCATTCATTGATCTTCCAAGAGAAGGTGTCTTGTTGTGTATCTGGTGTGCTAAGATTTTATTTTTTGGGGGGAAAGGTGAGAGAAATGCTTGAAATGTACTTTGGGAAATGTTGGGAAGTGTCTGGGGGATGCACTGTTGTGTGAAATTGGGAAATGGTTTGACTTTTTGAGAGAATCAATGCACTTTGGGGAAGTGCTTGGGATTTGCTTGGTACATGTTGGGAAACTGGCTGGTGGTGAGTTTGTGTCTTTTGACTGCTTTGAAAGGGGGTTTGTTTGTGTGTGATCGACTGTGTAAGCACTAGAATGCTGTGGAAATCTTGCACATGCATATTTTTACCAAACACAGCACTGGCCAAAAATATTCAATATGTGTCATTTTGTTAGAATTTTTGTTGCTTGGTCTCACATGATCTTGCCTGGTTGGAGAACTTCCATACCAAAAATAACTATTTGGGTTCAAATATTTTGTTTGTACCTCCTGAATTCATCAAAAACTGGAAAACATGCCAACAAGAGTGTTTTGGCATCTCCTGGGAACATCACCTGCAACTTATTGTTGCAAATGTTGATGTACATGAACCAATGCCATTGTTCTTTGTGATTATGCCTGAATTGTTGATGTTTTTTGACATGAACTGAAAGAGGGAATAAAATTGGTGTAACGCATTGAGTGGACTTGCTCCAAAGTGTTGAGGAAGGCACGTTGTAACTCTATTTTGGAGTCACAGTGCTTCGCGTTTGTGTTGCACGCCACCCCCCAAAATTGGAAACTGTAACTCCAGTGTATTGCTGGCAAACAGTCAATCGTTTGCGTGTATTTGGCTGCAATCTTTTAGTTTTGTGTGACGAGTGAGTCTTTTGTTATTCTGCCCATTTCCGATGGAGAACAGTTGCAAACAAGACGTACGCGAAAAGACGTGATTCATTCCCCCTTGTTTTCACAGGGCACAAACCTTCTTCAGGCCAAGTCACGAATATCCCATTATGGGGGTAAATGAGGCATCACCCAGCCATATGGGGACACAGAGACAGGCAGGGGTGCGGGCAAGATGGTCACGGACCAGTTGAGCCCAACAAAGAGACTGTAGTGTGTCGTGACTCGATTCAATAGCAGCAGAGCAAAAATGCGAAATTTTGGGGGATTGGCACAGTTCTCCATTGGAATCTCAAGGCGAGAGAGGAAACAAGACGAAATTGCTGAATTTGAGACTGAACCTCGACGGAACGATGCGTAAGGAAAGGGACATGGCAAGACACATGCTGAATACAGGTTGGTTTCGTCAGTGTACGTTCCATGTTGCCGTGCGGCTACATCGAATGATCAGAAATGGCTGACTTCGTCAGATCTGCAGGCAAGGGGTGACGCCACGCGACTTCACTGGCGGGCAGCTGAACGCGTGCATTGAGCACAGACCACTCAGTAGGAAGTGTGGACAGATTGAGTACGGGGTCCATCTCATACGTATTCGTTAAATGGTTTGAAAGTTGCGTTCTGCTGCCCAAAAGCAAGTGGTATGAAATGGACTCCCTCTATTTTGTCCTTTTCAATGCCAGAAATTCTTTCATAATGGTACAATTAGAAACTTGTTTGCAAAATTAGGAAAGTATTTAGGTTTCTTTTGTGAATGCTTGGAAGGTTGGCCAAGAAAAAAGTCAATGGGAATAGTCTGCTTTAGGTATGAAGCCATACTTTGTCTAAAAGAGCCTTGTTTTATACTGGTGAAATAGTCAGAGCTTGATAGAAGGCACAATTTATCAATAATTTTTTGGGAATTTATGTTGTGAAAAAACAAAGTTTTGGAACTGCATATTGTATGAGGAAAGTAGCTCTGCCACAACAATTGTTTCCAGGAATTTTGAAGATGATTTTCAGTTCATTTGATCCCCATAATGGATACTTTGAGACGGACCTCGTATGTGGTTCGGCCGTGCGTTTTTCAACACAGCTAAAGCCGAATGAATAGCTGGCTGCCCGCTGTCTCTCACCCAGGAACAAATTTGAGGTGTTTTCACGTTAATGACGTCATCAGCCTTTTTCTGAGGTCAACCCCAACTTTTCTTGAGGGCATCATTGGGACACCATTTTCTGATGCCCACCAATCGGGTATCATGTTAACTTTTGATGTTGACATCAAAATTCTGCTGTCGACATCAAAGTTTTGACGTCAATGGCACCAACGTGAAAACGACTTTGGCTGTCTCTCTATGGTGGACAGCTCGCACGCGCAAATGGTACAGGGTCATTATGTCACGAGTGTGAGCAGAGATATTCAGTTTCGTGGTTTGTGCACAAAATCCCACTGCACCTCGCCTGCGGCAAGCCTAAATGTGCGACTTCGTCCTGTACGTCCCTGCACAGGACAGACAATCATATATTCCATACACCTTGTGACATTTCTTCTTTCATTTGATTTCTGCTACTTTTCGCCTTTCAGCGCTGTTTGTGATGGCTGTGCTCCTGGGAGCTGATGCTGCCTGTACAGACCAGACATTGTGTCAGAATGAGTACAGTTCAAACACCAGATGGTTCAACAGAACCTACTGGGGCCTCACTAAGGTGCCTCAGGATATTCCTACTGGGGCTTATGGAGTGAATCTCAATGGGAATTCCATCACTTCCCTTCCTGCTGGAGTCTTCAGCCACTTGCCTCAATGCATTTGGCTTTCCTTGCAACAGAATAAGATTTCATTTGTGGACAAGGAAGCCTTCAGTGGAATGACCTCTCTTGCTCACTTGGACTTGGTCAGCAACACAATTTCTTCATTTGAACCAGGAACTTTTGCCCAAAATCAACGCCTATCAGGGATTGATCTCTCAAGAAATGTCTTCACAGTTGTCCCTTCTGAACAATTTGCAGGACTTAAATATCTCAAAGGAATTTATATTATTTCCAATCAGCTTTCCTCTCTTGACAAAAACACCTTCATTGGAATGGAATCACTGGTTTGGATGAGGCTGGACATCAACCACATTTCCAGCATTGAACCAGAAACCTTTGCTACTCTCAATAACCTTCATGAACTCCAACTCTTCAGCAACAGGCTCACTAGGATCACCTCTGGAATGTTCAAAGGACTGCATTTTCTTCAAAAATTATACCTTTTCAGAAACCAAATTGATGCTGTTGAGGATGGAGCCTTAGATTCTCTCTTCTCACTGAAGGAAATAGATCTAACACACAACAGGCTGACAACACTCAGTCCAAACTTGTTCATTAACATGCCACGCCCACTGAACGTGCGACTGTCTGATAGTTTCTTCTGTCGCTCCCTCTGTTGGTTGAAACATGAGGTACAACACGGAACCGTCAGCTGGTCTGGAGCAGGTGGGCCGAGCTGTGTTGATGTTGGATCTTGGACTTCACTCCAGTGTGGAAATCAAGGTGAATGATCTTTACGTCTCTTCATGTTTCCATTGTCACACAAGTTGCAAGATAAAACATTGGGAGTACTGTCTTTCTTGACGAAATTCAACTGCTGTTGTGAAAGAGACATTCACCATTCTTGCCCTGATTTTATTGCTTCACATGGTATTTGAAGTTTTGTGCATCTGAACTTTAACCTGCAATGTGTGTCTCCATCAGGTGTGTGTCTGGAGCCTGGAGGTGTCCACTTCTCTACAAGAACAGAGTACAACGGACCCTACGCCCCTGGTGATCAGGTGACCTACACCTGTTACGATGGCAACAGCGGAAGCATCACGTGTCAGAGCGATGGGACCTGGACATCGAAGCCAACCTGCACAAGTTAGAACCACTTCTTCAATTGTTTATCTCTTTGTTGCTTTGAATTATTCTGCATTGAACTGTTTTCCCAAATGAAGCACAAGCTTTTCAAGAGATCAAGAGAAAGATCCCACATCCATTGTTGTGTGGTAAACTTTCTCCTGGATTCTTTGTGGAAAAATGACCTTCTTGAACTTTTTACTCCAGGAGCACCAGCGCCAAGCCCAGAGACTTCACAGGCGTCAACCTCACCTGTGCCACGCCCAGTTCACACCACACCTGTACCAGGGTACCTTGACACCACACCTGGTGAGGAGGGACCTGAAGGATCCACGCCTCTTCTGAATCTCCAAACCACAGAAAAGCAGCCACAACACACACATAAAGGTGAGCTGAAAAATCCCTCAGTTTGTGGTTTTAATTTCTCATCAAAACAGGAGGATGCGTGAGTTGTTCTTCATCTGCCACAAGCCGCCAGTTCGATTAGGGCAACAGACGTGACATTTTGTTCATGTTTTCGCAGATCTGACCCCAGCCTGGATTGGAATTGGAATTGGAGTTCCTGTGTTGATCATCATCTGTGTCACAGTGGCTGCTGTCATCATTGTGAGATACGTCAAAAGGTCAGTTAGTTCCAACATCAAAAAAGTTCAACCTGATCAACTTCAATTCCAATGCACTGCCAATAGATACAAGGTCCAATTCTGTTTTGCAGGCAACATCGGAATTTGATTGCCAGCATACCGAGAACGAGACCGGAGGGAGAGGAGAATGAAGGTTACCAGGCTCTCGACCTGCACAACTACACCACCATGAACACTATAAACCAGGATCCAGGAGCTACGCCCATCCCCAACCCAAACCCAACCCCTGACACTCACCCTCACCCCAACCCTATCCTCAATCCTTACCCTGACCCAAACTCTGACCTTGACCCTGATCCTGCCCCCGACCTTCAACCTGACCCCCACCCTGATTCAAGCTCTGAATCTTCTGCCTACGTCCATCCTGGATCTGAGACTGGGGCAGTTTCCGTGTTTTCTTACCAGGAGACCTCAGGGGATTACCTCAGCGTGGTGGGTGAAGACGTGGCTCCTAGAGGAAGAGAAGAAAGGGCACACACATAATCTGTTGAAGTTTGGTACAACTTCCTGCAGCCCTCGCCAAGTTCTCAGCTGACGATGATTCTAGACAGCTGTTTGGAAATTAAGAACTGAACACACATTGCCATGTTTTGACAGTGTTCATCACCTACAGTGCAGGTTTATTTGCAGATTTGCTCTGAGTATGTCCGAGAGAAAAAAAAATTGATGAGAAAGCCTGGACTTTGCTTTGCGATAAACTATGCAGAAATTAGTGCGATTTCCTGTGCGACGGGTTCACACAGCCTGATGCTCTTTGAGCTGATGGCAAGTTGAGGCATCCAGAAGGAATCCAATGATGTACCCAATGTTGCAAGATGCCCGACTCACAATTTGATCAATTGTGTATTTTGTGCAGCACCACAACATCAATACAACACATCATTGTCTTGCTTGTTGGTTCATGTTCAATAAATGTTTGGTCCAGCCTCACAAATTGAATTTTGTGAACCTTGTTCAGGAACTGGAAATTGTACAATTCGCGTGTGTTCAACGGCATGATTTGTTGCTCCATATTCTGTCAGTTCTGTGTCTGCCAGCTTCCAAATAAACACTGCAAAAATTCTGATCGCACTTATGTGTCTGTGACAGATCATTTCCGACAAGTGCTGTTTGCAAATGTGTTCCCCGATGCCAGCGTGCTCAACCAGTTCCAAAGAATTAGTTTTTGATCCGGCAACAGCCACACAACCTGACATATCAAAAGGAACATAAAGGTCTCACTTTGATGAAAAGAAGAGGGGAACCCAGGAGGGTCAGTTGACATTTCTCATTTCTTCTGTGCCCTGTCTTTCTTCCTTTTTGACCAAAAATTTCTTACTGAGGTAAAAATCAAGACACCAGGAAAAACAATTGAATTCAGAGGTACACAGATGAGAGTGACCCAAATGGTGTGGTCCATTTTCATTCTTGTTTCAAAAATTGCAGACACGTAGTCTTCACTCACAGGTAACCAGGAGGCAAGGTGAGAAAGTGTCAAGACCACCAGTTGTGGAGCAAGCTGAAGAAATCTATGCCTGGGTCTTCCTGCTTTTCCTGATGCTGTAAATGGACTGTGAAACACTTTATGAAGAAGCATGAAATGGAATATTGGCATGGTGATGCAAGTTATCACCTGGAGCAGAACTGCAACACAAGCCAAGATTACCACAAGTATGGAGATGTGTGTTGGATCAATGAATGGCAAACACATGGTTGTTGGAATGTTTTCTTGCATTATAGAAGTGATGCCTGTGAAAGATGCTGCTGTCAAGAGAGTTGTCAAGAGTTGCCACCAAAGACATTTGGTCACAAATGATTTTATTTTGAACTGAGTGTCCATTAGATACAAAACAACCATCAGTCTAGACAAAGGCAGGAAGAAGAAAAGTAACTGTGAGAGAAAGGTAAACCAAAGAAACAAGCCAAATGCTAGATAACATGAATAACTTGATCTCCATGTGTGTTCCATCATGATAAAACTCTCTTTATAAACATCATTAGCAACCCACATAATAGCCATATAGATTCCACAGAACAGGTTGGTGAAGTTTACAGTATGTACAGATACATTAAAGGCCTTGCTGGTTTCAACAGATCGAAGAAGGCAGAAAAAGCAGACCGCATTGAAGAAAATAATCAACACACTCATTTCAATGGAAACCATTTTCATGCCATGACTAGGGAACAAATTTGAGCAGGAGACATACCAGGGTACTTCTGCTGTACATGTGGCAGATGGAGGGATGAGGCAGCAAAGGTGAAAGTCTGAGGTTTCAAATATTTGAACAGGCTTCATTTTCAAAAATGTGTTTTTGCTTGCAGATGTCAAGAACACATTGTGCATGATTATTCTCTTCAATGAAGTCAAACTTTTTGCAAAATCATCAGGGAGGTCTGAGAGAGGATTACACGAAAGATTGAGCAAAGTAAGATTTGGAAGATGACTAAAGGCTTCAGATGATATGGACAATATTTCATCATTTGGAAGGTGGAGCTCCTTCATGAAGATGTATCTATGAAAACAGAGTTTCCTCAACAATTTCAACTGTGTGAACTGAACTTTTGCAGATACAAGTGGCTTTGGGAGTGAAGAACCACAAAATTTAGGGGCAGAGCAATGATCGATTTCCAAATGTGTCAATTTTGGAAATGAAGACACAAAGTTATTGATATCCTGCATTGCACTATGTGATACCATCACAGAGAGTGTGTTATATGTTGATTTGAACAGGTGCAATGGTGACCAGGCACAAACTGCAGTATATAACAGACACTGACATTGGTAAGGACATTCTAACACATCACAAAATGCTTCATCATCCCCACCAGGGCAGTCAAGATTTCCGTCACATACATTGTGCTGGTGTGTACAGGTTGTTTGGTCTTGAAAGCATTTGTACATTCTCTTACAATGTTCATCAAAATCACAGAGATTTGTATCCCATTCATCATCTCCTCTGGGACAATCCCACTTGTCATCACACACATAGGTCCAGGGAATGCAGTAAGAGTAAGCACACTTGAACATTTTGTTGCATTGGAAAGGCCTGCAGTTCCAAAGATGCCCTCCATTGGGACAGGGTTCAAGAGTACCACCTGATCCAATATTGTATGAACAAATTTCAGAGATGTTGTAGCACAAAGCAAAGCCTTCCTTGCATGCTACTTCAGATGGATGTGTGCAGGTGATTGGTAATAATCCCAGGACAAAGGGACAGTAAATTAATCCTTGCTTTGATGTTTCACACTCTGTGAAATGATGATTCAGACCCATTGAGTTGTTGAAATCGGTCTTGTTTTCTGTGTGCTGCTTTGGGGAACCGTGATACTCTCTGAATGTGGTACCGGCTGCACCGCTGACAGTCAACTCCAAAGGATTGCAAGCTGAGTTTGTGAAAATAGCAGATGTTCTAAGCTTGCAGAAAACTGAGTTCTTCTCATCTGAGTCGTCACGCAGGCAGTCCACTTTTCCATCACACACCAGAGACATAGAAACAAAACCTCCTCTGAAACATTTGAACAAGTTGTCCAATTGTTTTGAAGAAACAATTCTTCTATTTTCCTCACATATGCCAAAGCCAGCAGCATTGCCTTTCTGAGTGGCCGTGTAAGGTGTTGTGTGGTCATAAATACTTCTGGAATATCTCAGAAAGAATGGGGTCAAGCTGTTACCAGAAGGTACTAGTATTGGAGGGAAAGAGCTGTGAATAGCCTCCACAAGATACTGAAATATGTCAATATTTTCTTCAAATTTCATATTCATTCCTGTGCAATGTGTCTTGTTGATGATGTCATTAGTTGTCCACAGAAATGAGTAACATTCCTTGGAAGTTAGGATGCTGCCAGTGGAGCAAAATATCTCATGGAACTTGTTTTCTACTGATGGCAGCTGGCTGTTTTGAAGCTCCTGCTCACAGAAGACATGAAACAGGAGAGGCTGCTCACATTTAACTCCCACCCACTCAGGTTCTGCCATATTGGACATGAGCATCAAAGTACAGTGTCCATGTCCTTTGTTGGGAAACAATTTATTGAGAAGTTGAAATTTAAAGACTAACAAATCAGGACAAACACTGCCAGTACGCAGGTCTTCAGGTCTGAATCTTTGTACCTGGTGGATTCCAATCCTTCTCAACATTTCTCTTCCCAAAAAACAGAGAAAACTAGAATAATCAGAAGAAATGGTCCTGGAATTTACTTGGTATCTGCTTTTGTACCAGTTGTTCATGAACAGTTGAAATGCAAGGGGTCTCATAGAATTCCAGTGAAAGCCAGTCTGAAAGACACCACAATTCCTACAATTCAAGCTCAGTCAACACACACAAGTACATGCTGACATGTTGCTGTGGAAACAATGCTTACCTGATTAGATACTTGAAATGTTTCAAGTTTCAGGCCAATAAAAAGAGCTTCTGTGTGAGGAACGTCTTCATACTTCATCAGGGCAAGAACCTGTTCAACTTCTTCCACTGAGGCAAATGTTGGTAAAGATCCACCATGCTTTTGGCACCATTCCAGTGCTGAGTTCCAAGATTTGGAGTTGGCAGGGCGCCAGTTGTAGTACTGGGACATGATCTGCCCTGGGTTAAAGCGTGGTCTACCAGCATAAAACATCCTTGGGTCATTGAAATATGTGTCAGGGTGTGGTGGTCTGAGTTTGATGATCTGGGAAATTAAGAAATATCCTTTGTCACTGTATCCAGGCTTGAGTGTGGTGGAAAAGTTTTTGCATTCAGTGTTGTCAATGCTTGAGTCACAGGGCAATTTACATCTGGACAAAGTCAAGAAATGTACCAAACTGTTTGCAACTGCTGACACCAACAATGTGGGCCCAGGCTTCCCTTGGTAGAGAAAAGAAACATGTTGAAACACCCCATGTTGAGACAATGTCCATTGTTGGTTGTAGAAGACACCAGCCTCTCTGAACCCCCAGAACAAAGAGTACTGGTTGAACAAGCTGAATCCCCACAACTTCAAGAAAAGAGTTTTGCTTTTCTGAAGGAACTTGACAAGTGCTGGGTCCCCCACATGTCTGAACAGTAAGGTGGACGTCTCGGCTCTCAGATCGACCCGTTCTCGTCTCTACAATTGGAAAACAGCCATGAAATCAAGCAAACAACGCACCATGGCAACACTGAGACGCGACATTTCCGCGACGTTCGAAATTAAAAACGTGTCAAAAGTTTTCTTCCACCCCCCCCCCCAAATAAAAAATGGAGCGCGCGGTGATTTTTTTAGAGGCGACCAAAATGCAGCCACTGAACTGCAGACAAGTTGATACATAAATTATCAATTTGTTTCTGTTTTCATCAATTAAAATGCATCCAAATCTACCCAAAGAAACTTGTCACTGAATTGTTTTTCAAGCTTGTTAAAATCTTTGCCAATAAACACTTCCCTAACATCCCAAATTTGTACCCAAACTTTGGCCACACCTGAAAACCAGGTGCAAATTTTTAAAATGGCAAAGCAAACAACACAGGTACAACACCCAATTATTACCCTAAATTTCATTGACATATATCCTTCATCAAATAATTATACTTTCTGAGATATTGTGTACTTTGTACAGAAAAGTCAAAAATTTAGTGACCCTGAATATTTCAAATTTCTGCTCTTACAAACCCAAAAAGGCAAATTCATCAGTCGTGCATTGTCCTTGACCCACACAATTTAAAAAAACCCAAAATATCAAAATTTGAAATTTGTCTTGACTATGAAACTAGTGCAGACAAACTTTTTACAGAGGCTGCCTGTAGGTCCTTTGACTTCAGTTGCAATGTTTCGGTGGTCCCTGAGAGCCCTTCAAGAGGTCAAGCTCCTCAAATCACAAGACAATTTTGACGCACACTCACTTGCAGGGGAATGAGACGCAGAAGCAACGCGAAGACGTCCATGTTGTCCCGCTTGACATGTCCCCTGTTCTTCTGAATTGTCACATCAAGCCAACTGTTGGTGATCACTGTTCTCACAGGAACCAATCTCAGGCTCATAGGGTGCTGCTCTGTTGCTGATCTCCCATGATGTATGGCAATGTGTCCATCTGGATTTTGATAAAATGTACTGGTCTCCTGCACCTTCACATATTCAAGGCTTCTCCCTGATATGCCCCCATGACACTGCATCTCTATGCAGCAGATTGGTATGTGCTTCCAATCTAGCTGCAATTGTTGTAATGTGCCTGTTATATAATACCTCACAATTCCAGTAAATGCCAATGGGAACCCACACATGAACCTGTCTGAGAAATGAGGCAGATCTGACTCAGCTCTCCTGAACTGAAGAATGACACACTTTCCATCAGGTACAGAAACATGTACTGCAACCCCAGATTTTTGCTCCTTGAAGGCAAAACGTGTGCTTGTATGTTTTGTGATGTCATTTATGTATTCAGCACAATGCTGCTGGCTACCACTAAAACATTTGCTACCAAGTTTACACAAACACAGTTTGATGGGTTTGCATTTTGTCAGTGAAATTATTCCCATAACTTCAATGGAACTGTAGTGTTTGTAGCTGTATGTCACCAATGTTAAGCTGGAACTGGATGAATAAAAGCTTTTGCTTTGCTCTTTCTCCTCAAATGTTTGGCAGAGAGTTTGATAATCTGGGCTTTCCTGATTGCCAGATGAGTCACCAATGGCAAACCTCCATTTGAGCAGTTTTGAGTTTCTTCTCCAGAAAACAACACAGATGTCACTGTAACATTGACTTGCTCATCATGACTTGCCTTTACATTCACCAGACAGAATCTTGCAGCACAAAAGCTTGAAGTGTGAAATGTGAACATGGAATGATTAGTCAATTGAATTTTCGGAACATGTCTAGATTTGGAACTGAAATCCAGATGCGAGCGAGCAGAGTCCAAAAAGAAATGTTTGGAGCTGGATTTTGAAAAATCCAGATTCAGAAGGACTACAACACACTGAAAAGTAGAGGCTTTGAAATTTCCCCTCTGCAGCTTCAATTTGTCTGACAATATTCCAGGACCATTGTGGACACTGACTAGAAGTTGTAACCCCATCCTGGACACTTCACCCAGCAAAAGTTTATCCTTTGCAACCTGCATAAAATAGTAAAGCAGCATCAGAGTTCTGCTCTTGAGAAACCAGCCATTTTCCAGCCCTGGATAATCAGACAAGTCCTCATGTTTCATTGATTCCACCAAATGTTTGTCATGAACAGTGAAAGAGACTTTGATCACGTGGACAATGAATGCCTTGACCTCACACATGATATCCACAACATTGAAACTGGTAAAGTGGTAAAAAAGAGGTTGTTTACCACAGTAATATTGACTAAATTTATGTCCCTCATACAAAATGTACAGTTTACCATCCTCACAATCAGTGAAGTAGGTGGTGAAGTTCACAGTGAGAAAAGTTAAATTCAAGGCCAAATTTATATCCAAACTAAACATCCATTTGAAAAAAAATTGGCATCTTGTTTTGGAATGTTCCAACAAAAGTGAACTTGAAAACTGACCAGAAGCAGTGGTTATCAGTGTCTCTATATTTACTTTTTCTCTGGTGACAATGTTCGAAATATTGTCAATCTGATCTGCACTGTGATTCTTGAAAATCTCACCATACTTCCATTGTTTCAATAAAAACATTTTCATGGTAAGGGCTGAAGATGGATTTCTCTGTGTACTTTTCTCAATGGAGTTTTGACAAAACTTGGTCAGGTACTTTCCCCACTCTTTTGACAGGTATCCATGAAAGATGTATTGAAAGAAAGGCTTGGTGAAGATATTTTCTGCTCTCAAAAGAATGAAAGCCAAAGCAATTATCACTAAGATTTTGAGCATGATTTTTCTGGGAAGCAAATGCACGACTACTGACAACAACATAATTTGACCAATGACGAAATTTATTTTCAAGAAACAGCTGCAGAGTAATGATACACTTTTTCATTATGGTTTGATCTGTTATTGTTCTTTGATGAATCCCAATGAGAAGGCAAGAAATGTCTAATTGGTCGGTTCGCGTGACAGTCAAAGGCCTGGTCAGACTACATTTTCCATTTTTCCAATTGCTTTCCATTGATCCGCTCCAAGTAGCGAGGCTGCTGATGTTATCCACACGTCTGATAATTTCCATCCAGCCATCCAGCCATCTGCAACTTTTGTTCAAGTCATACCAATGTTCCAAGACTCACTTTTGGCGATAGAGGGAAACAGTTCAACCTGGTGGTCCAATCCCAACTCTCCATTCTAAAGGAACAGCAAACTCTAGAGACTGCAACACATGAACCCTGGCTTACATCAGCTTTTATGGAAGCAGAGCTCAGCCATGGGTCCGAGCGAATTGGAGTGGCCTTCTTCAGACCAGTCTCCGCACCCTCCCTCTCCGCTGGTTTGGGAGCCTTCTGGCCACATGACGTTGGTCCTGTTGACTCCATGTACCTCATTGTCACTGCATACAAGAAGCAGTGCTCAAGGCAACTGCAGTGTGAAGTCCCTTGCCGGTCATGTCGTTGATTCTCTCTTGTCCTCATTGTTTTCTCTGCAGGGGGAGGGGGGTCTAGCGGGGAGAGGGGTGAGGGGGAGGGGGGAAGGGGACAATTCATCCACCTTGCCATATACTGCACTACCACATGGTACTTCGCCCTAAATGGACTTCGCACAATAAGCGCGTACCCCGTGTGTGAATAGATTGATCTCTGGAACCCACCAGTCTGGAACATCACCTCAATGGAACTACGCTTCATTCAGGGCAATAACAGGGTACGCACATGCCATGTGTGTGTGGAGGGGCTGAAGTGACCTGCTCACAAATAGAATTGAGATGACACAATGAACAAAGGGTTCACATTGACCTGTGATTGGCTCTCCCTCCACCAGATCTTGTTCCACAAATCTTTTTTGCTGTTGTGGCAATGAAAACTATAGGGTTTATAACAGAGTTCAAGGGAGTCACAGCAACCTGTGTCCAAATCAGTATTTCAGTGGGATATCTCTCCAGGAAACTTGAGGTCAAATGAATGATGGAAGTAGGAATCCAACACAAGATGTTTGAGAGAGAAGCAACAGTCAACTGGGCAACCATTCCTTTGTTGGGTCTTTGTTTGAAAGCAATTGATTTTTGTGATGCCTTTAAGGAAAGAACAAGTTTGATATGTGATGTGATAATTGACACTGATGCTCCTGAGACAACGACAGCTATAAACCAGGTGAGAATTCTAACAACAACTGCTGAACCTGTTGGATCAACAAACGGGGAACACAGGAAAAATGTCAAACTTCTCGTGCTGCTCAACATGCCATTGAGTAGTGTGACAGACACAGATATTATCATGCTTACCCCAGTCATGCTTCCCAGATGCTTTCTGACAAAACTAGTGTCCCTGAACTTGGAATCAAACGGTTCGGAAACAATGTTGTATCTCTGGATGGAGAGAAAAGTCAAAAGAATTGGACAAAGCAAAGCAAAATTGAGACTCAAACAGAAGACAGTGAAACAAGGTACACTTGACCTCCACAATATCTCATACATCAGAAAGTCATCTTTGTACACCACATCAGCAACCCACAAAATAGACAATGAAACACTGCAACTGATGTCTATTCCATTTACAAACACCACTGTGGTTCCAAATGCCGCTGTTTTGTTACATTTTTTCCACAAGGAAACTTTTTGAAGAATAGAAGAGACAACACTTGTTGTCAAAATTACACTGGAAATACAATAAAACAAAATTTTGAGGGAGATTGTTGGCAGTAAACTTTTCTGTCCAATGTACCAAGGAAACTGAATGGTGCAGTGAGCATGGTGAGGAAGATGAGAGCAGTAGTGATAATTGTCAGTGTGAAGTATTCTCAGTGATATGTTTTCAAACATGATTTGGTGTGTGGCACTTATGTTCAGAAAAATGAGATATTTGAGGTGGGCAATTCCAAGATCTCTGAAGCTGACCAAATTATAAAGTGGGTTGTGTGACAAGTCTAAAATTTGAAGTTTCTTCAAATTGATAAAGGTGTCAATTTCAACATGGGTAATGTGATTGGAACTCATCGAAAGGTAAATGATATTTTTGTTCTTGTGGAAGCAGTTTTTGACCAAATGGCTAATTGAATTTGAACTGAAATTGGCAAACATTATATTCTCAGTTTTGATGATAAGTTGGCAGAATTGCACAATATTTGCTTGAGTGAAAATGACAAATATAACATGGGGAAACTGGAGAATTGTTTTCATATTGTCAAATGTTGCATCCAGTGAACAGTTGTCAATCTGCAAATAATAGTAAGGCTGAAGACTTTGAAACAACGTTGAAGATAACATGCCACTGGAACATGTCACAGCCAACTGAAAACATTGGCATTGAGAAGGGCACTGATAACCATTCAACATGCATAAGAATTCATCATCACCTTGTGGGCAGTTTGTAAAGTCATCACATATGTCTCCTAAATGAATACAGATTTGAGAATTCTTGCACTGGAACAAAGTTTTGCATGTTCTGTCATTGCCACAGAGTTGACTTGCTGACTCATCTTGTCCTGATGGACAATCCCATTTTCCATCACAGACATATTGCCATGGAATACAATAATATTCAGGACATTTAAACTTCATGTTGCACTGGTATTTTTTGCATTGTTGCATGTGTTCACCATGTGGACAGGGATAAATGTGCTTTGAAGCAGTCAAGTTGAAAATGCACACATGGGACAAAGCATAACAAATGGGTGTTTCATCTGAACATGCCAACATACCTTGTTCAGTGCAGAAATGTGAATGGTGACTTTTGGTTTGTCTCACAGATTGGGTCCATTCTTTATTTTTGTTTTCGTGATAGCTGTGAAACTTGCAATTCTTGAGCTGTGTGAAATCTGACAGCAAATGACAAACGGTGTTTTCTGTGATCAAACAATTCCTTTCATCTGATTTGTCAAGGCGGCAATCTTGAACTTCATCACAAACATGAGTGATAGATATGGAGATTCCTTCACCACAGTCAAACAAGTTGACTCCAAAGTTCAACTTGAGAGGTGGGACAGATTGTGCAGACAAGGCTGAATAACTGTCATGTTCCACATAATTTGTTACGTTTTTCCACAGATTTAACAATCTAACAAAAGTCACTGACTGGGAAGACAGGAAGAATGGGGGAAAGGATGGAGATTCAACAGCATTGAAAATGTATGCAAACAAAGAAGATGAATTCTCAAGTGGATTGCTTTCATTGACAAGTCTGGAGTAGCCTTGCCAGACAATATGAAAGCAAATATTTTCTTTCAAAATGTTGCTCTTTTTGCAGAACAGCAACTCCTGGGTGGTACTTGCCTTTGAACTGACATTTCCTGACTGCATACAAAAGATGTCTTCCAAGAATGATTGTGTGCACTCAACAAACATCCATTTTCGCTCAGCTAAATTATTGAAAAGCAGAACAGCACAAGCATTCAAAGCACTGCTGTTTCTTCTCAATGTTAACTTTTTATTTATTGCAAGGCACTGCACTTGGTTCTCGATGTGTTGATCCCCAAAGCGACGAATCGTTCTCCATGTGATGTTCAACCCTTGTTGCTGTGTATTTTGACCCAACAAAGAGAAAATTTGCTGCAAGGAAGATCAATTGTTGTCAACAGTTTTCTGTGTGCAAAATCTTGCTGTATTGGTTCAGATTACAACCTGAAATAACTCAGCACCTCACCATTTTTGGAACAATCCTGACAAAGGCAGCCTCAACTGGTGGTAGATATGGAGAAAACTTTATCAGTGCCAAGAACTTTTCCACTTCTTCTCTACTCATAAACACAGGCAACAGTGCAGCAAAAGCTGCACATAGTCGTGATGCTTCATTCCAACATACATTTGTTTGGTGTTCCTTGTATCCCAAGACTTGACGCTGCCAGCTAAGTGTGGTTGCACACACAATTTTGAGGAAACTTTTTCCTCTCATGAATAGAATAGACTGCTCCAATCTCAGGAAAGTTGGGAATCTGAGGCAGTAACCAAAACTGGTGGATTCACCAGTACACCTCTCAGGTTCTGTGTTGAGGAAGGATCTGAATTTACTGTAAAATCCATGCATCCACACAATATCGAGCAATATGTTGTCCTTGTGTGATGGCAATTTTATGTTCAAGGAAAGTGGGCAACCAGCCACAGAGACAACAGAAGGAGTTGTCTGTTGAGACAGATTCCAGGACATAATCTTCTTTTGTTCAAGACTGGTGAGTATGCTGTACAAACCCAATCCTTCAAAGGGGGGAAATGCATGAAAAGACCTTGAGAAATTGTTATTTATGATGTCCTGATCATAGCTGCTATTTCCCACACACTTTTGTAAGTTTATCAGTTTACTTTCATACTTCAAATATTTACTCTGAAGATACAAAATATGCAACTGTGTGAACATCTCTCGAATCGTTTTGTGTTCTCTTTCAAACACGAAAGCATGATCCCTCCCAATCATTAGCCTTTTTACGGCCAAGGACTTTTTCTCCACAAAATGGAGACTTTCACGCAAATAGCTTTTGTCAAACAAAGATGTATTTTTGGTGAAGACTGGCTTTGGCTCCACTGAGAACAGGACATCTACCCAACTACCAAAGGAAAACAGTGAAAACCTGATTCCTATGTAAGGCATGAGATCATGGGTTGTAGTTTCCATGTTCAATGTGAGTGTGGATGGGGTGTCAAAAGGGATAAAACAGAACCAGAATCTCCCATAGCCTCTGTAATTCTTCTTCATCTGATTGCATTCGTAATTACTGGGAGGTTTTGTGGAGAAACAGGCCAGATTTCCAGTGTTGGTATCTTGGATCCTTGTTTTGTAACACAGATTGTCAGGTTTTCCAAAGATGTGCAGGTGTTCAAATATAGTCCACCTGTGATGACTTTTACCTGTAAAAGACGCACAAACAAATGGATTGGATTGAACCTCAAGTCTGATGACAAACCTGTTTGCTGTGACTTGATGTTTCCGGGTGCCCACCAGGACCAGGATCTATACCTGTGTAGGCTGTGAAGTGCCCTGTGATGTTGTAGGTGATCATTTTTCCTCCTGAACTATCACTTTTGGGTCTCAAAAACATCCCGCATGAACTTTCAAATGGAAATATGACTCCTTGATTCAGTCTGCTGTGACTGTTGTTGAAATTACTGTAACTCAGCTGAACAACCAAACACTTTTCATTTGCCAATGACATTGTTTCAAAGCCAGCAATGTCAGCATCAAAATAGTTATGAAAAACTGGTTGAGCTGCAAATTGACAAGAGTTAATTTGCACTACTCTACAACTATTTTCAGAGAATGTCAAGGTCATATTCAATTCTGCTTGTGGTTGGTGAAGATAATATACTAGAACAACAGTGTCTGAATCAGGAAACACATTTCTGTGTGTGTAATATGAATCCAAGACTGAATGTTCGCCACAGAAAGTTGTGTATTCTTTCAAAGAGTTGTTTGTAGCATAAAATACAGTAAGTCCAGCATTTCTACAGGTGAAATGATCCAAATTTGATGAGACCATTCCAGCTAGTGACATGTTTATTTTTGTCCTCTTAAGGCATGCCACTTCCAAAAAAAATGTAAATGGTCTTTCAAGTACAGGAGCCCACTGTTGTGGATTTAAGGTGATACTTGAGCTGGAAACATTGAATTTTCTTCTTTTTCTGTTTGTGGGAAGTCCTGTGGATGTGATTTCCAGAACACTCCTGGATAAACTTGCTTTGGCTTTCACAAGCACCAGATGAATACAACATTGAAATGAACTTGCCTGAAATTTTCCATTTCTAGATGGCAACAGGAAATTAGACAAACCTGTTGGTCCATCATAGACCTTTAGTGAGTGGGTACTGTTCACATGAGAAAGGTTCATCACAACAATATTGTATTTTACAACTTGAATATGAAAACTCTGCACAACTAGTGGGTCCAACAAAATGTTTATTTGCCATTCAAAATGAGCCACTGGTGTGTGTGGGTTTATTGGTGTGAACAGGCTGTGACTGTCCATCACACTCACAGTCAGATAAACAACAGTTTGAAACCCTATTCCATAAACCTTGATTCTGCTGTTGTGATGCTGGGGGAAAAAGTTCATATGTGAGTACATCCCACACAAATGAACCTCATCCTCCACCATACCCATGATTGCCCTGACATTTGTTTCCACCAATACAATCACACGACCAATTTTAAATAGAGTGTCTTTAAACAGAAGACAATTGGAAACTGGTGTAAAAATATAGATTCTATGAAATGTAATGTTTAGCCAGAGTTTTGGATCAAGCCTGAAGGTGACAGAAAGGTCACGAATTACTTGCCAGTTGAATTGAGCGGTGAAGAACAATGAGAGTGTTGGCTCTCTTGCCTCCATTGTTGATTCGTATTGTCTAATAATCCCTATTTTTCTGATTACCTTTGTGGTATTTACAACATGGACAAATAACTCAGATCTTTCAACACAGATTTTCAAACCACTTACAAAAATTGGTGCTGTTGATATTTCAGTGTTGTACCAAAGGCCTGGACATGCAATATATTCATTCTGTCCCTCAAAGCAGTAAATGTTGAGGAATGTGAGATGCATGAAGGTTCTTATGTAAGCATACCAATATTTTGAAGGTTCTCTGGAGACATACATGTTCAATTCATTTGCTGTCATTGACCCAACATATTTCATGTATTCCATTCTTCTGGAACTTGACAAATAGCAGTGCAAAATATAGACAAAAGGACAAAGGAAAGCTGTTTTTGTCCAATGCAACATCACCTTCATGTTCAGAGTTGCTGAGGAGTTCAACTAATCATCAAAAAGGTTTCAGGTGACAGCAATTTTCAGAGTGTCTGTTTTACACCTTGCTGACCTTTTGTCGGCCATGGATTCCTCAGATTACAAATAGACAGTCAACATGTCAGATGGTATTCAAATGAGTGAAACATGAAGCGTTAATGCAGCAAAAAACAAACTTCTCCACTTCCCAACAAATGTGCAACACTTTGTGATCCAACATCTCAGAAGCTGACAAACTTCAGGAACATTTGAGATGTTTTTGTCTGCATGGCAAATTTCACATTTGGCGATCATATGCTGTCCACAAACAAAGCCCAACCAAACTGTGTCCCTTGTTGAAAAAAGAGTTGAGTTGTGAGAAGCTTGTCTCACAAGAGTGGATCCGTCCCACTCCATCAACCCTGGACCCACCAGAAGCTAGATACGCCACTGGTGAGAAGTTTGTGCATCTTGGTCAGGTGTGCAATGCTGGTAGAGTTTTGCCTTCAACCAGTGTGCAAAACATGAGTTCAATGCTGAGAAAATTTCCCACCATTAACCAGATGTTCACAATTTGTCACAAAGTAAAACTATTTCACCACTCAAGTCAGCCAGACATCAACTCACATTCAACATAGCTTGTCTCTCCATTCTGTTCGTGGCTGTGTACAACATCTGCAGCTGTTCTTCTTGATGGATCGCGCATCTCCATGGGAGAGAACAGGGTTTTGAGCAGAATCCAAGACCTTGTGCTTTCATAAATGTGTTTGGCTGGTTTTTTCTATTGTGATGCAATTTGTGTGAATTGTCTTGTTGCTGAACCAGATATGTGTTTGATTTGGACACATTTGTGGCTTCCAGGAGAAAAGAAAAAGATTGGAAGACAAGGATGATAAACTTGGAAGTCAGCAAACTATAATAAACCAGCAACAAACTTCAATTGAGGACTTCAGCATGACAACCAGAAACTACATATCACAAGTTGAAATTATGTGTTGCTTTTGTGTTCTTCATATTTGTGTTCATGAAATGCAAAGTACAACTCAAATTATCTTTCTACAGACTTGCTGGATCCCTTGAGTGTAATTTGGCCAAAAAGGCTGAAAATTTGTTTGTTTGTGGTGGATTTGCTGCGCAATAATTGAATTTCAGAATCAGTCACCTTCTCCATTTTGCAGGAGACTCCTTCTTCATGGTCACATTGCAAGAGTCTCTGAATGATATTGATAACATGGATGTGATAGTCTGGGACAGAGTTCTGGCTGATCCAGGAATCAACTTCAACTACTCTGCTGGAGAATAGACAGCTTCAATTGATGGCTATCACCAGTATGTCAGTCACAAATATAATTGTGCGAAGTCCCTTTAGGGCGAAGCACCATGTGGTAGTGCAGTACATGGCAAGGTGGATGAAATGTCTCCAGCCCCTCTCCCCCCTTTGGGACCCCCTCCCCCCTGTGGGATCCCCCCTACAGCTGGACCCCCCACAGCTGGACCCCCCCTCTGCGGACAGCATGACTGGTGGAGGACAAGGAGGACCAGGAAGAATTGATGAACAAGGAAGAATTGACGACATTACCGACGCTGCAAGGGACTTCGCACTGCAGTTGCCTTGAGCACTGCTTCTT
>JAAUXT010064229.1_pt1 | contig 22183 bp, 23 predicted proteins | sample 7278171 | NCBI WGS metagenome assembly JAAUXT01 (sample SAMN14350112, study PRJNA611818) | marine sediment metagenome | isolation source: surface marine sediment (1.8m) | place: French Polynesia: Moorea | collected 2018-08 | reverse complement strand
TGGAAGCACTTGCGGGGAAGAGTGATCACGTATTAACGCCAGCATCGCTGTGAATAATGGTATAAATATTGACAATAACGCTCCCAAATGGCAGTGATGGATAAACCAAGCGCATGGTCCAAAGGACTTCGTTTGATGATGGTCCCAGTGCTCTTTCGCTGTTTACCGTCGCTTCTGCCTTGAGATTTGGAGGATTTCGCTTCAAGAAGAGTACAGAGCACCCTGTGCGATGAGTCTGAAGTGAAACCTTGCTTCTTGTGGCACATTGGGCTCAAAAATACGACAGCAGGTGTGTCCAATATGGTGGCAAATATGCACAGTCGATTCCCCCGCGTGTATATTCACTGCAAACAACCCTCAATCGCTTCCGTTCTGGCTACATACGCCACCCACATCAAACCTCCACAAGCAGGATGAGGCAGAGGACACACTGAGCGGGACTAACCCTCTCCGTCCTGCTGATTTTGAGCACTGGACCCAGACTTTTTGACTTTTGTTCTGGCTGCATTTGGTTGCTGCTCATAGCTCGTAAGCAAGGAAACAGTGGGACCATAAACCAAGGTTTGTCACCAAAAACTGAATTTTGGTACGTGTAATTCCCTTCACTGCTGGAGGTTTTCTTGTTGTTATTTTGACTATCCAGATGTTCCAATGCCATGGAGAAGAAGCAGAACGACATCAGTGTGTATTCTCACTGCATGGGTAGACCAGTGCAGTTACTGCCTCCACTGAATATTGAGCAGAAATTATTTCCCTTGTGTAAATCACTGAGTAAATCACTTCAGGTGTTGCCACGTAGTCCCAATATAATGAGTACCGGAAGACCAAAATTCAAATGCAATCTCTCTGTAAAGATCAGTTCAGATGTTGCATCATCTCCTGGATGATGAGTGGAGTTGATCACTGAACACACCTGCAACTGGTGATGTGTTGTATGTTCCTCTGAATTCTGGCCCCGCTGTTGAAGGACGAAAATGAGTAACGCTGTTCACTTGGCCCCGCACCGCGCAGTGTGTCCTCGGCCTCACAGCACAGTCTCTCCGTTGTTTTCCAGAGCCTGGGATGAGCCACGGTTTGATCGCCGTCGTCGTGATCGGGTCAGTGGCGGGGACGTTGGTGCTCTGCTGCTGGGTCGGCTCTGTCATCGAGTGCATCCAGCGCATCTACAAGTGTTCATGTCCGTGCTTCCCGAGCGCACACAGACGCCACAGGCAATCAGGCCTCACCGGACTCGCAGTGACCACTGTGATAGCCAACCAAAACGCGGACCCCTCCACAGTGATTGTGGCCAGAACCTTGCCTCCGTCATATTCGTCCGTCATTGTTAATGAAGGTCCTCTTATTGAGATGTCTTCCATGGAGCGCAGTAAGAGCTCTTCTGCGCGTGAGATGGTGAATGCTGCAGTCCAGGTTGATACAATACAGTATGACAGCTCGAAGTCCATACGATGGCTCTGATTACAGCTGTGCCCACGCTTTGCCTGCAGAACTGCAGATATCACACACACTGGAGTCTCTAATTTCGCTGTCAACCTCGCTGCACGCTGATGAGTTCAACCTCAGCTCATTTGCACTGGAACGCGCTCAACTGCTTCAGGAGATTTATAGTCACTGCAGGCGAACATTTTAGCTTTTTAACAGACCTCAATAGGAACAAGGCACGCCAGTTGCGTGATTCTCTTGCTTGTGCGAAAAAAAATCACGCAAGGCCACAACAAACGATGTTGGGCGAAGTTGCGAACAAATGGGTTTTGAAGGTCAGGTTGCAAATGCCAAAGTGCCACCAAACAGGGTGGACAGGGTACCTGCGTGAGGCAGAAAAGTGAAGTTGGATTCTATTCAAGTCGGAATATCAGGTTCACAGCGAGAAGCAGGAAGTCCTCACTCTCGACCAAAAAGAACCTGTTGTCGTTGACCCTCGTAGTATTCTTTGGTAACTTTTGTCGTGTGGACTCATCCAAATGCCAATCGTGCAACCATGTCTTGGAAAAAAGACATGGCGACGCAGTTTCGTTGACAAATTGCTGAACTCAAACGTTGTATTTTGTGCTTATGAAATGCCTTCTTGTCGCCAAACTGCCTGCAGTCTCGAGGAATCCATAAATATTTCATCTCAGTGGTTCTTTGAGGGCGCAGAATCTGATGCACAGGGCTTCCGCCGTTCGCTTTGTTGCCACTTGTCGCTGTTCCCGCAGGCGTGACTCTGTCTTCCGCTCGGAGCCGACATCTTCCTGAGCACCACTTTTGCATGACTGTCAGGTGCACGTACCTTGAAGTCGCTTCTGTTTATTTGTGCATGTGTGCGTGCGCGCGCGTGAGTGTGTGTGTGTGCGTGTGTGTGTGTGTGTGTGTTCAGCCCTGTTTCTCAAGGGTTCTTTTCTCTTTCGTCAGAATTGTGACTTCCTGTAGTTGAGAAAAAAATCGACAGGAACAATGAGACTTTCCAATTCTTCATTCGCGTTCCAAAAGATTTCTCTCTCTGAGAGTCAGAAAGTCATTTTCTGGGTAAATTTACTCTGCATCTGATCTTGATGTTTCTTTCCGATCAAAGCCTCAGGCGTCTTTGTGTCGACAAGTCTGACAGCATCCACCGTGCAAAACGCTGTGTCTCACTTTCACAGATCTCTTCTGGGCAAATATCGCTTGATATGAAAACTATTGTCGCGTCATGCGAATCCATAATGTAGCAGTAACTGAATGCATGCGCTCTGAAATTGTTCTGGGTTCCTTCTTTCTTGCAAATGAACATTTCGAATGAGTTCCTCGCCATTCGTGGAAGAGCACACAAAACTTGTGATGATGCGATTGGAAATCAATGTCATTTTCAGCCAGCGATGTGAAGCCTAAAGTGATAAGACACTTTGCAGAGTGCAAAAAGCTTCACATGATCTCTGAGAATCACCTTGTTGGACAATTATTGAATGGCGATTGGTCTCACACAAGAAACCCACATGTGTGCCAACCGTCTTTGGTGAACACGCATTGGCTGCTGGTGAATTTTCTTCCTCAAGACAATGGAAAATCAATTTTGCCAACACAGGCTCCCACACGCTCACCATCGTATTCCGTTGTTTCGTAGTTTCAACAACCAAAGACATCATCTGCATTGTAGTGAACCAGGGACTGACTTGGAGAGGCAACACAAAGATTTACTGCGACCGCAAATCCGAGGGGGCTCAACGAAATTCTCAGGATTTCGGGCTGCTATTGATCGTACATTTGCAAAATCTCTCAGGGCAGCTCCGAAAATCATTTAGATGCAATCTTCCCGCAAACTCTCGACCAGTCGGTCTGTGTGTTGGCTAAACCTGAAGACATTAGAGCCAGTGGGAATATCACGTCGACTGGCTTTTTGACAACAGACGACAATACGAGTATTTTCTTCGCGTACAATTGTCAGACAACACATGCAGTGTGACCAAGAAAACGTTCAAGTGTGTGTGTGTGCGTATGTGTGTGTGTATGTGTGTGTGTGCTCGTGTGCGAGTACGAAGGCCGTCATGATTCAAGTTCGTTTCCTGCTTGTCCCTTCAGGCTGATTTCAATTGCTCGTACAATCCCAAAATTATGTTCAAACAGTTGTCAAGAATCTGATACTGAGTAGGAAATTTCTTCCACTTATCACGAAATTGCATGACTGTTTAAGAACAGGGAGATTCACCAGCCTTTTCATCAAGGTAAAATGTTACAAGTCTGAAAGATCTTCCCGAGAAAAACCGTCGACGAAGACGCAATCCACTGTTCATCACCCAAGAGGAGAATTTGAGGTCACGGATGCGTCTCCTTGGGTTGAGCCACTTGGACTCGTGGACAAGAATGACGGCACTTAACAGCGTTTAAAGCGCCGGGTGTTAGGTGAGGACGAGTGACAGATTACCACTGGGATTTCCATTACTCGGCAGCTGGAGAAGACACAGTTATCCTTTTGAAGGGACGAGGCAAGAAACTCCCGACAGTTTCTTCACTTCCAACTCGGTGCGACACATGTCCCTGAAACACGGAGGAGCTGCTCAAAAAGCATCGCTTTTGTTCTCGGGCTGCAGTCTCACCGAGACACGCAGCGGAAAAGATAAAGTTGTACACCTGCTCGCAGTGCTGCCAAATCTAATTCTTGCGCGGCGGGCAACATGAAACCTGAGGCTGTGTCACATCTATGTGGGAAGCCAAAAAAAAAAAACTTCAGAAAAGAATGAAATCTGGAAAAGTTGTCTCAAATGTCACCAGATTCTCCTGGTCCTGCTGTTGTACAGACAGGGCAGCAAAGACAAACATCAGCTTGAGAGAAAATCCTGTTCATGGTTTTCTCAAACTTTCAGAAAGCTCTGTCCAGAAAATGCAAACTGGCCCCTTTTTGTATTCCGGTCATGAACCCTGAGTGGTTGCGACAATAAATATCGTCTTTGAAGTGGCGGATTTGCCAACACAACTTGACCCAACGCGCAGGAAGTAAGCCCTCATTTGAATTCCGGAACATGGAACTTGCATCCTCTGTGGCAACTTTGACCAGACAATAAAAATCACTTGTCCCTGTTCGCATACAGTTGAAGGGATTTGCAAATGCCTCGGAGTTCGGCTGAGTGTTGGACCTTGATTTCAAGCAAGGTGGTCCAACAGTCGGCATGATGTTGAGAGCTGGAGGAACGGCAAAGAACAGAAGACGATTCCTGTTCATGCACGAAGCCCCTTCAACTCGAATGTGAACTCCCGTGCCCATACTTCGTCTGGAAGGCAAGGTCCTGCAGGTTGAAGGAGTAGAGCCTGTCAAAATGTTTCTGAAGGGTTTTCACCCAAGCAGAACATGAACTGGCGAGAAGGGATGTCAATTTTTTTCTTCTTTCCAGCGGGGTTGTCGTGAAAGAAAACAGGAGTTCTCACTCTCTCTCACCAGTCTGTTGAACTCACCAGTGAGCTATTGACAATCGCTGAACTCCCTTGCCTGCAGCAACAAGGATAGACTGATCCTTCTTTTTCGTTCAAGAGCAAAGTAGACCTCTGCCATTCATGTCAGAACCATGAATACGTTGAATGGTTGCAACCTCGGTGAGCGTGGAGGCAGGCAGTGCGGTGTTTGTCACGCAGGCCCTCTCAGATTGTACAGCCATTACGGACACTGAAAGAGGATTGAAATATCCTTGGTTTGCAAAGCAGCAAACTCATCTCATAAATCTACATTTGTCATAGTTTTCATCAGTCTTCTGCAGCGGTGGTGCAAATGGAAGTGGTTCTCATAAATGGAGGAATCTGCCCGTGGCCTTCAAACTCCACGCGTCGCTGCCGTGAGATCGCGCTTTCTGCGGACCGTCCGTATTTTCTGGTTTTGGGATCTTTCTCACACATCAGAGGTATCTATCACCCATAAGTGCAATTTATGGAACGTGCCTGCTGTCACTGCCGCTGCTGCTGCTTTGCGCAGGGCCCGAACAGAATCGCAAAGCTTCAACAACTTCATCCATCGTGCTTTCAAAGTGCTGAACACAGATTGGAGTTGGAGGCGCCAGGCGCACCGCAACCTGCTCACTTGGAAACATTCATCGCCAGATGAAAGTGCAGCGCAGAACACATTTCAGTGAAATGCACGGATTTGAAAATCAAAGACATTTAGATGAATGACGCGAGTTGATTGCAAGCAAACAGGAATTGCTTTTTCGATGAACAACAAACTGAGCATGAGGACAGCAGCTTAGTCGTTCGCTTTCACGGAGAACCTTCTTCCTCCACTCGAACATGCGGAGCTGACTTGAGAAGGAACTTTTGCGGTTTCCAAGCCACAGGAAGACTGATCATGGCCAAGTACGACGTGAAGAATGTCAACATTATACGGGCTTTCCGGCGTGAGCCAAATCTCTGGCAGATTGGATTCTCAGATTAAGCTTCACATCTGCCATGATCGTAGTTTGTCTCGTGAATGAGGATAATTGCCTGCGCGCTGCTCTCACGCCTCCGAATGAGAACGGTGTTCTGCAGGAGTGAACTGTACGAGATGACGTTCCAGAAATGGCCTTTGGATGTCTGGGCCACTTTCCTCTTCTTCTTGAGTGGAATGATCAACGTCTCCGAGTGTCAGTCCAGTCAAGGTAACCTCAAACAATGGGAGGGTGGGAGGGTGCCTCGCCTGGTGTCAAACAGCATTCTTACGCTGCGGGAACCTCGAGTTCTCTTGCAAGTCAATCATTTCATTGTTTGAAACTCATGTGTTGTGGCTGGGACACAAGTCCTTCGAGGTACAGAGTAAGAAGTCACGTAATTAACATTTTGATTCGCAGACGAGAAGGCTGCAGTGTCATGACAGGTCATTTGTCAATGTCACTACAGTTGCACCTTGGAATCAATGAGTCGTTTTGCAGCGCTCCAATTCTTCTGCGCAGTGAGCATGTTTCTGAGTTGAAGCTTGTCCACAACCTCAACCAGAAATATCAACCCCAGCAGGAAACTTGCGTTTCATGGCAATCTTGAATGGAACAAGGAATCTACTTTTCTTTGTGTCTTGACGGTCCCTTGGATGGCACAATGTTCTCAACCAATGCAGGAAGCTCAAAAGGGGGTCTGGTGAACCGTCAAGTTTGTGTACCTTGAAGGTACACAAGGCTTTTGTTTTTTTTTTTTGGGGGGGGCAGGTCTTGCAACAATCTTCTTTTTGCCATTTTCACAGGTGAACCTTTTATCCTGCATTGTAAATTAGGGGTCACACCGCCCTATTGTCCTCTCCCCTCACACAAATTCTGAGTCAGCCCCTGGATACACGTTGGGTTTTGCGAGGAGAAAATTCTGTCAGCAAATTGAATTGAAGCTGCCGTCACATCAAGGCAAACGTATCTTCTCTGTTCTTACGGAAAAACTTTGGCTGAAATATGAACCTTGCCAAGTTTTTGTTTTGTCACCTAGAACAAAGAGACGCAACTTTGAAGCCATCTTTTTGTCACTCAGAACAATGAGACGCGACTTTGAAGCTACCTGTTTGCTCGTGTCTCCTGACATCGCCTTGTGTCGGTTGCTCGTACGTGACGCCGATCCAAGCAACTTGATAAAAGCCTGTGGGTGGAATGGAAGCTTTCGTTGTTCCAATCTTGCCAAAAACCTGCAAAATTGTCTTCTGGTTCTTGGGTTCAGACAATGGTTGTGGTTCTTTGGTCAACTAGACCTTTCATTCGCCACAAGAGAATATGTACGACAAAAGGAAGGCGTTCTTTCTCGCCTTTACGTGTAAAGATTGAGCTGCGGACTGTGTTGGCCATGTTCTGCACTTTTTTGCGTCTGCTGCAGGGCGGGCTGGAATGAGCTGTGACGACGGGTACTTCCGTTGTTCCAACGGAGCGTGCGTCAACCGCTCGCTGACGTGCAACGGAGCCAAGGAGTGCAGCGACGGCAGTGACGAGGACAAATACTACGCGGAGTGCGGAGGTTCGTCTTGGGCGAACCGCGGATACGACCAAGGAAATTGTAGCCTCAGCAAATTGACTGAGCGATGCAGAGCTTCCCCTGGGCCCCTTGTTGATGTTCATTACTGCAAGATCAGTGTGTCGAAAGCTGATTTTGCTCAGTCTCACGGGGTTGATGTTGGTTCCTTTTCTTCACGACTATTACGATTTCAACAGAGATGATCACTTTCACGTTTCAGAACCAGCGCTAAGTCACGGGTTCATTGCCGTCATTGTCATCGGCTCCATCATTGGAACTATCGTGCTTTGCTGCTGGGTTGGCTCAGTCATCGAGTGCATCCAACACGTTTACAAGTACTGGTGCTCGTGTGTTCGAGCACACCACCGTTCCGTCGTCTCCAACACTCCCGAACTTCCGAGATCATCCAGAGGACTCGCAGTGACCACGGTGATCGCCAACCAGAATGCTGATCCATCCACGGTCATCGTGGCAAGGACTTTACCTCCATCATATTCATCAGTTTTCTGCAACGAGGGCCCGGTCATTCAGATGACGACAATGAATGACACAAAAATTGTCCCCAGAAAACAGATGGTGAATGCTGCCGTTCAGGTGAACACCATTGGCCACGACACTTCAAAATCAGTTCGATGGTTGTGAGAATAACCTCCCACATGACAGCCTAAAGTTGCGTTGTGGACAGCGTGCAGTATGCTTTTCAAAGAACCCAAAAAATTTCAGGAAAATTGTACACGTACACCTGACATGCAGATCCACTTGTTCCCCGACACAAGACTGAGTTCCACATCTGAAGGCTGACAACACGAAGCTTCGATTCCAACACGGAGGAACAGTGTTCATGACATTCACATTCATTTATTCACGACAAAACAAGATTTCTCTTGCGTGGAAACATTGCCTGATTGGATCACGGTGTGGGCCATTTACCGGACAAATTCCGGGCAAAAAAGAAGCTCAAACAGGTCAGTGGCCCAACAATGGGCGCTTTGGATGTTCTGTGGGCGAGTTCCGCGCTGGAATTTATCCGCTGTTTTTGCCGAGAGAAATCCGTCTGACATTCAGAGACAAAAAGCACGGCAGATCCCTGTCGGTGCCGTAGCGAAACCACAATTAGTTACCTCAGATTTCCATCTGACAAAATGACATCTGTAATGCCAAGTATTAGTTTGCTGAAGCCTAATATGTCAAGTAATGGGAACGAGACAGTGATGCATCGAATATAGTTATTGTAACAAACAGCAGTCCCCATAGATGTGCAAAACAGCCTAAAGGTTACTGAAAAATACACCTGTGTTTTGTGACTTGGGTTTCCCACGGTCCGAAAACTTGTTTGGTTGCAAGCGTTGCAGCTTGACTGAACGAACCTTTGTTACAAGGCATTTCAAAGTCAAATAAAGTTTGTCGTACGAACAAAGTCATTCTCTTTCTGCAAAACTTGTGAAAAAAGGTTGGAAAAAGCAAATTGTGACAGCTTCAAGAACTTCTTAACACAATGACCCAGATATCATTTTCCACTGGATCAATACACTTTCATTTCCAGAATAGCCTGGCCCAGCCAACAGTCCAACAGAAAAGGCATTTCATCCAGTTGGTCGAAGGGTGCGGAGATTCCATTCCCCAGACGTAACAATGGTGACAGCAGCGGTTACTTGAACTTGCTGATTGACAGTTAGAAGGACTACTTTCGTCCACTCCAGCTTGGGATGGAGAATTCAGATGGGAATCCATCAGTCCATATTGATCTTATTGCGTCGCAAACCTTTCATCACGCGTCCACTTACGGCCCGAAGAAACCATCCATATTTGTTTTATGAGGCCCAATGGATGCTGAGAACCGTGACGTATCGCTGTAATTCAGATTCCTCAAACCGAATCCGAAAACATAATTTCGCCAGAAAGATTTCACTTCCTTCTATGTTTTGGAAGAGTGTTGTGATGATTTGACCTACACACAAAATCCAAAGAGCTTGGGACTCGCAATCCTATTTCGTTACAAATCTGAACAAACAAGACACGGAAATGGTTCTGTTGTGAGCGAATTGGCGTCACACTTTCTGGATTTATCTCTTTGGAGGAAACGAGGAATCCCTGGTGGGATCAGATGCGTGGCTCAGCGTGTAATTGTGTTCGTGAAAGATAAATCAGTGCCCCAAACTCTGCACCAAACGCTGCCCTCGCAACACCCAACACGCATGATCTCTCCTATAGTCGAGGCACTCAAGACCAACAGAAGAGCCATTTCCCTGAAACTGCCTCAATGTACATTTACCGCTGTGCTTAATCCAGGGAAATTACGTCTAATTTTGCCAATATTTGTGCTAAATGACAGTCATTGCATCGCAATGGACTCACAAGTAAATAGAATGTCTATTAGGGCAAATTATGTCCCATGGAAGCAATCCAAAGGTGGCGTACGGAGAGGGAGACATGCTGAATGAAAAGGTAACCAAACTTCGCCATTCAGCAAAAATCAGAGCAGGACTGAAGTCAATGATTATTTCTGCTCCAATCAAAAAAATTAGGCCATCAACCTGATTTTGCAAAGCGTCCTGCATGCTTGAGTCCACACTTGGAAGAGTCTGATCCATTCTCTTCCGGAGAAGGATAGAGGAGAAGGATGGTGTTCAACTTCCAAATGAGTTGTCAAGCTTGTCTTCATGCTTCCACGTCATTGCGCTCCTGCCCATATGCCGTCTGACAAGCTTACTTCCACCACATTCATATATCAGACCAGAAGGAATTTAGCGGACTCGCCCATTCTCCCATCAGCAGCACCAGGTAACTTTTGTCCACTGAAAAGCCCACCACGCTCTCTCACACATGTTGGACAACACTTTCTGGGTTTGTCACGCAACTTCAGCCACACGGTAGGAAACGCAATAGAGACCTACATGAACATGAACTCAAGTTGCATCCGATGCAGGCAGGCAAGGTAAATTAGAATTCTATGTAAACGGGTGCAAAAGCAATCAATGGATGTCGTTGGATTGTGAGAGGAGAGCAATCTGGTCTGTGATAAATGTGAAAATGGATTCGACACAGTGGTCGCACTTTCTGTGGATTCCTGCTTCCAGCTCCAATTCTGTTTTTGTTCTGGGACACTTCAAACCAGAAGTCAAAATTCAGTTTTGAAAGCAAAAGCAGAAATTCTCCAGTTACAACGCAGTGTTTGATTGCCTGGGGAGAGATCTGCGGCGTCTCACCGGAGCGGGAATGCAAATCAGAGCCTCTGGCTTCTTCATTTGCAATTTTAATGCTCTCCCTGCAGTGGTCAATCTGATCTAACAGAGAAATTGCCGAGCGCTGCTTTCCGACACTTCGGAAACAATTCTGTCTGGTGTGCCTGCAACAAACGAAGCCCTACGACATACTCGCTGATGTGACACTTGTTTGACAACGGCGTGTGGAAAGAGCTTCTCTGTCTTCGTCCAATTAAATTGAGTTTTGTTGAGATTCTCCCAAGAGCGCGCATGGCTCTAGCTTCGAGCTGCTTGGGCATTTGTCATGCTATGGAGCAAGAACGACGTTCTGAGGAACAAGGCAGCCTCAGCCCTGTGCACTGGAGGCTATTCTTTTCTGCCATGTCTTACCCTAATTCGTCTACAGAAACCGTTATCTTTTCGCCTCGGTGCAACGTTATGTCACACAACATGCAAGAAATCAATATGTTCCCCAGTAAGAATTAATGAACGAGTTTCAAGTGACACTTTTTGAAGAAAGTGGTGCCTGACATCGCAAAAAGCATAAATTAAATTTCCAAAATGTTTCGAGTGGCGGCACCTCTGCCTGCACGCTTGCAGCTTCAACGTGGTAGTAGAGAGAAACTCGAACAACGTCATGTACTTTTGGAGGTAAACAGCCTTTCATGCAACCCACGCAGGTTGCCAAAAAGAATACAAGAATTTGCAGTGTGATGTACGGCTTCTCTCTTGAAATGAAACTTGAGAATTGTGTGGTCCTGCTGCAACACCTGTCCTGAAGGTATTCCACACAAAACCTCTGGAGACTGACGATTTGAAAAAAGACGACGACAAAGAAATAGAAGGATGAGGGACTGTTGTGTTGTGGCGGTGTGTCAGGGCCTGAACAAAGCAAACTGACTTTGAACCCAACATTTTGCCATCACGTCTCTTTATTCTCACCATGCACACAACTGTGAAGGAAATGGATTGCATGAAAGTTGTTTCGAGCTCACAGCCTTCTGGGCGCTTTGTCACTCAGCAGATGTCTCTGTTCCCAGGCACCATCCAGTCCTGTTTTTGCCAGCCATTGTTGCTTCCAAAGGATTAAGAGTGGTCAAGCGTCTGTGGGCAGAAGTGCACTTCGCTTCGTGCTTACTTTTCGGCACGCAAATTGAAGCTGCGCTTCGCGAACGAAGGTTGTTGTCCTGGGTGCAGTACGAGGTGGATCCGCAAATGTTTGCGTCAGATCCGGTTTCTCCGGTGTGTCTTGACCGATTTGATTCAAACTTGCGGTGAATGATGAACACCTTTGCTGCTTCATATGGCTTCAATGAGAATGGACTGGGCCAAGAATAACATGAGTACAACAAGTACCGAAGGACTAATTGACGGAGACTTAGTTGACCAAGGATTACTCAGAGTCCATACTTCACAAAGTGTCCAGGTTTGTGTCTGTCTTCATCCAAGAGTGGTCTGCTCATGTGAACACTGAATTCACTCAAAATATGAGCCTTGTGTGTCCATATAATGCTGCCAATGTTGCCAGAGGTGATGGAATGTGTGCCAATATTCATTGTGAGTGATCATTCTGATGACAGCATCCACTTGCTGGCAAGCTTCTGCGATGGAGTCAAACCTTTTCCCATGGATCATGGTGCTTAATTCTGTCAAAGATCCAGAAGTCTGCAGGCACCAGATCCAGAGAATAGGCTTGGCCAAAAAGCATTGGACACGCTGTGATCAATAGGTGGGCATGCCATCATGAAACCAGTTGTTTGCCTACCACATGCAGGGTCAGCATTATCAGATGGCATTCAGGACTCAGCTTGTGCATGATATCCAGGTACAGGTGGGCATTGATGCCACACCCATTGGGGATGAACAGCCTCAATATCATCAAAGAAAAGGAGAAGCATAACCTTTTGTGTTGCACACTCGAGCCTGACCTTCTGGGGTCTGATCTCTCTGGGGTGGATCCAGACAGAAGTTGCTTGTTTTGAAACAGGATCATAACTAAAGATCCAGCTCTCATCTCCAGTCATGATGTGGGTGGCAAGGTTGCATTGATGATTCCAAAGGTGGATGTTCCCACAGGACATGTGGACATGGGCGGCCTTCTGGGCATCAGTGAGTTCATGGGTGACCCATTTGGAGGGTTGTTTGCGCAGCTTCAACACTTTAGTCAGGGCTTTGTGGATGGTGGTTGCACCCAAGCCAACTCTTCTGGCAAGTTCCTTCATAGAGACTCTGGTCAGCCCTCAGTTCACACACAATGTCTGGACCTTTGCCTGGGTGAGTTTGGTTTGTCGGCCAGTCAACTTTCTTGGGTGGACAGTGTTCACTCCTGTGTGGAAATGTCATGCCCAATGATTCATGGTGGATCTGGAGAGGCATGTGGGGGCCAAAACTTTGCCTCAAATGCATCCAGATGAGGGTGTTTGTCATCCCCAAAGTGATCAGGAACTGAATAGCCACTCTCTGTTGGATCCAAGGATCATCTGGGTCCACACCAACAATCACAAATTGGACCAAAATTAGCAATGCAAACAATGTTACCATGCCCGTCACCGTAGGTTCTGACTCACACTACTTCGACAGGGGATACTGCATGTCCAGACGGTCGCAAATGGGTCAGAAACAGGTCATCCTGCAACATCGGTTGCCTGTCTGTACTCACACTTGAAGGCATATTTGTAATGGAACACACCATGTAGATCCTGGATCCGACGCAAACACCCACCTCGTAGGTCTATCATGCAAGCGAGTGGCCGGACGAAAAAGGTGCCTTATGCGTGTTATTTGTCGTGGCAGTGCAACCACGGAACACGGACATTGGCGGGGCAGAAGGACTTGCCAACATTTGTGGAGAGACAAGACTTGGAACGAAACTTCAGTTGTGTGTAATTAATTCCTGCCAGTAAATGAAGCTCATTCAATTCCACAGGGATCTGTCATCAGATAGAACAGAGTGTTTCAAAGCACAGAGCAACACAGAAACTGTTTCGTAGAGCAGAACGGAAAAGCAGCACCACACACAGAGCTCAGGTTCTTCCGATCAATGAAAAGAAGCCAGAGTTTCCCCGTGTTGCTTGATTCCCGACATTAATTTCCCAAAAAAGGAAGATCCAGGCATGCGAAAATGTCATCCACAACTTGCGTGTCTCCATGCACTTCCGGTGAATCAGCCTCAGGTTCCTCGGCAGAATGAGAGTGCATGGTGTCGCAGTGAAAGAAACTTCTGATACATGCAACGCCGATTTTCTGTTGTTCTTGGGTGTGTGGCCCAGAACACAGAGATCTGCTGCTTCTGACTACGATATGTCGCACCAGCCACAACCTGAGCACGTGTCACCTCGCGTACTCGTACATATCTGAGAGCCTTGGCACGGACAACCTGGCAACCTTTGGCACAAGGCTCGCCTGGTTGTGGTTGCTTGACCATTTTGAAATGCATTGGCGTCGGTTGTTTTTGCATATGACAACAACAGAAAACGTAATTTTGATGTGAGCGAGCTTTCTCTGAGGTTTCTGCTGAAATTCCATCTGTCTCGGCGATGTTCCTCGAGGTTGTCTGTTGGAGAGATGTGACTGAAGTTTGTATATAAGTTTCCGTGAAACCGTTGTGCATGCAGAAGCTGTGGGGGTTGTTTGCTACAGATGGCGAGACCGCTCTTTCAGTCCAAAAGCGCAGCTTTAATCCGGATTTTAGAGAACAAGCAAAATGTTGGCCAAGTGGATCAACGCGAGAACGAAGAGACCGGACTTCAATGTCCACCCACTCCTTCATCATCCATCGAGTTGGTGTGAATCCAGCCTCAAAGACGACACCAAAACACATTGACATTTCATCCCAGCACACACAAAATTTTCTGCCAACAATGCACAACGTACGGTGGAAGGGGAAAGTGATTTGTCGAGCCTTTAGAGTTCACGTGAAGAACCACTCAATTCTGGGCGTTCTGTTAGTAATTAGCGAGTGAAGTTTGTCGGAGTGTTTGCGGAACCGCGCAGGGCTCATCCCTCGGAGTCTTCACTTCCTTCCCGAAGTCCAATTAGATGCCTCCAACACCTCCTCTGACTTCAAATTGATCATCTTCGTCTGTGAACAGCGTTCGTTTTTTAGCAGTTTTTGTCGGTTCCTCCATTCTCGACGTTTCAAACTGGGAAATCAAAGATTCTCAGAACCTGAATTGTTGGCACAAAGCCGATGCGCAAAGCTGAACTGAAAATCAAGTTTCTTTGTTCTTTCTTGTTTTTCAAATCACTCGTCCTTTTGTTTCTGCAAACGTGGTCATTTTTGCCTCGACCTGGAGAGTTCAATTGAAGCAAGTTGTTTTTTGGTGCAGTTATCTGTGGACACTAAATATAGGGATCAGCAACCAGCACCAACAAGTCCCCATTTCTCCAAATTCTGGTTGAAAAAAAAACGTTCCAACAATTGAACACGAATTGTCATCATGAGTGCACTGCACTTCAGGCTGTAAGGTCAAATTTTTGTGTGATTTTCTTTTGAGATGTTTGAGTCCAAAGCTCAAAGGAAAATTTTGGTTGGAAAATGTTTTGCATTTTTGCGCCAAGAAGCATTCGTGTGTTTTCATCTTCTGGTGAAGTTCTGCTGGCAGCAGAGAAAGGTCCTGTGCACAGCTGAGGTTCTGTCGCAGACGACTTGAGGCCAGGGTCCCTGTTCGCACATTTTGGCAGGACAAGGAATAAAGCACTGCCAGCTTGTCCCAGGAAAACAAAAGTGTTTCATTCTTGTCATCCCGGCTGGTGAATAAATAAAGTTGAGACTTCTCTTGCTGTTCAGGCAACTCTCCTGGAGGATCTGAGCCAGCCCGAAGAAGAAAGGAAGAATGACTGGGAGTGTGGCAGCGATTTGTTCTGATGATTGCGGTGTGATTGATTTGACTGACGATTGTTTCAGCAACAGTCTTGATGAATGCGATTATTTTTCCACTCTACATCTGATCACAAATGGACATGAATACACTCATTAATCACACATACTCTCACATTCATGGGGTCTAAGCCGAAAACTAAGCCCCACAATTCTCCCAAGATATGGATATTTGACAGATATTTATACTCCTTGCTGTGCATAATGCTATAAGTAGCCTTTCTCGGAGAGAATTGCTCCGATTTTACAACTGCAATCCCAATCCAGTGTTGCACTCAATGCGCATTTCTCAGTCTGCATTTCAGCAACTCTTCCGCGGTAACGGATCATCTTTGTAGATTCCTCGATGTTCATTTCAGGTTCAGACCTCCAGTATTGGACCGATATTTCAGAGAGCTAATTTGCATGGAAGTCGGAGATGGTTTCTTTGACCTGTGAAATGATGTCGAGCAACCATTCATTCTTCCAATCAAGAGACCATGTTTGAAGACATCGCTCCATCCATCGTTCAAAACCTTTGCACACACGCAGAATGAAAATATGGTCGTAATCTCAAGAAACAGGTCTCTCTATGCCGCAGTCTTCACCCCGAAGATGATCCTGATATTGAAAACGACTGGCAAGACGAGAGCAAACACATTCCGACTGGAATACAAATCGCGTTTGCTGAGAATGAGAATGTCGCCTGGGCCCGTGCTGAAGAAACCAGACTGGAGAATTGGCAAAAAGTATGTTCCACGAAAACACTAACTCAAACACTCCGATACTCGTACGCAGTGGAGCGGTGTCAGTCCGAGTCACAGATACACAATTGTGTTCACTTGCCAAATGTGGAGTTGTGTTCAGTCGACAGTTGAAGCTTTTGAGAAGTAGAAGAGACAGATGGTTTTCTCGTGCCCACAGGCGACAACGAAAGTGCCTGAAGGTCGTGCAGACTTCGTATTGCAATTGGGTGACAATGGAAAGTTTTTCTTTCTGAATTCGACATCCAATCCTTCAGGAGGCCACGTTCTCGTCAGCCCCAATGTGTTGAAGTGTTTCTGTGGATTGAGTGAGAAAAACAGATTGATCCGTCATTTCAATAAGTTTTACGGCTTCCTTGGAGACGGGCTTCGGCATCACAGGATTAGATAGGAATCCATAAGTCTTTCACTTGAGATGTGTTTATGTCACAGATTCGCACCAAAGAGATCACTCACCTAATTATCACTGATCCGCAGTGAAACTCTCAGTGAGAGGATCGAGTCTCGTGCGGTCCAAACGGTGGCATTGCTTCATTGAGACTTTTGTGTACCAACCTCTACTCAGTTGTTAGGGAGATTGATATCAATGAGAGGAATTTTTCCAGCGAAGAAACCAACTCCTTCTGAGTTGCTCTCGACAGAATGGGATATGTCAAGAATGTTTGAAGTATAAGTTTGGCAGGACTTTCCTGGTCGAGAGAAGGCAAAGCCAAACCTCGGCCGGTGATCCAGGATCCTGGTTCCTTCTTGGAATCAGATCAGCTTTCCAAACAACTCCGCTCACTGAACCATTTGCAAAAGAGAACTTGATGCAGCAATCGCTTTGGGATCACGACCTTTACCCACAACATCATTGGACCATAATTTCCTCTCCTTTCAGTTTGTTTGACAAGTATGTTTGAAGCTTAAAATGATTGGTTACTCTTATCAGTCTTTGGACAGACACATAAAGGGCTTCAATTTGGGTTGCAGGACACATTCATAGGTGCTGAGGGTCCCACTGCTTATGAAGGGATTATCGATATTAGGAGTAACTGCTTCAGATTTTGCCCTGTTTGTCCATGAAAATGTCTACTTTGGGTAATCCCAGCACAAAATGCGCAGACGATTGGAGTGCGAAAAAAGTTTCGGTTACTCTTGCGACCCATAGATTCTCTGCAAAATATCCCTCGGGTCAATATCACCCTGATCGGTGACCTGTTTACACGACGACAGCTGCAGAAGAGCAACATGGAGAATCGCACGCAACTGAGACACTTTTCCTGCAAGGCATTTCTCTGTGTGTCATGGACTTGCTTGACTCCAAGGCTTTTCAAGCTCACTGACCTGATTCAACGTGGTTGGCAGGCTGAAAGAACTTGGACACCTGGGTCACTGCACCATCAAGCAATGTCATTGGCAAACTGTCAAACCATTGATGAGGTGTAAAGTGTTGCGTGTTGTAAGTGATCTTTGCCTTCACCTCGTCCTTTGAACATCGAGTCTGGTGCAAATCAATGTAAATCGCAGGTTTTGTACTTGCTCAAAAAGTATTTATTACCCACCGTCCTGAAGACACCAAGGGTGAATCAGTAATGTTCCGTCTGGAGGTGTAAATATTGCACAGCTCCAGACTACCAAACGGTACCAGAGTTTTCTTTGGCTGCTTTTGTACATCTTCCCGCCTGCTTCTGATGAAGTGATAAAGCTGCTCTCAAGGACTTTCAACTCCCCTCAGTGTCAATTGATTTTTGTGAAAAAGGAGTCACCTGTGTCTCAAGATTGTCAACAAACTAGCAAACCACAAGGAATTAAAAAATTACGTCAGGTTTGCAACGTATCTTTTTGCAGGTATTCATTCCAATCTTCTGTGCGTACCTCTGGCGATAAACTGACAAGAAAACATCCGAATTCCCACTTCGGGGATTGAGCGACAAAAACTAATTTGTATGAATGGTGGAAGGAATCCCTGACCTGTGCAGGACGATCTGACCACCCTTTTCATTGTTGCAATCAGGGAGCCGTGTTTCAGTCAGCAGGGAAGAAATCGCACCATCCGTCATCCAGGCTCCATTGTTCACACCACCATTGTGTGCAGGAATAATTACGGTCGGCTGGATAACGGGGAATCGATTGTATGGGAAGACTAATATACTCGTGAGCATTGTTCGATGAGGTGGAATTTGAGGAACGAGGCATGCCCAGTCAATTTGCTGTTGATCAAGTATCCGCACAACTTTGTGTTGGAGAAGGAAAAGGGTGGCACTGAGGAAGAGAGTTCCGATGTTTTGAACGTTCCTAATGCACTCTCTTTCTGGGTTGTTTTCAACACCAACGTCTGTAATTTCCATGTTTGAAGTGGCAATTTGCACAAATCTGAATTCGCGTCAGGCTGGCATCAATTGTACCAAACGTCCGCCCCTGCACCAGGGGTGCGATGAAACAAAAAGCTCAAAAGGAAAAGACGGCTTCAAAGACGGATTCTTCCAGTGGAAACCAGCAGTGACACTGCGACAGGCCACAATAAAGAATCACCAACAAGAAAACGTCACACCAAACAGAAAACAAAGAAAAGCAATGGTTGGTATTCAAAACAGGAAATCTTTGAAGTTTGTTCCGAAAAGCTTTCACGAGTGATTAGAGGCCACAAGAAGGATAAAAAGGAACTCCATAATCTAAAAGACTAATTAAGTCAGGTTTAGTGCGGACTAACTGCAGATGTGGAAGTCGTTTCTTACGCTTGATGAATAGCAAATCATCACGAAATATTTCAAATCTCATTGTTCAAAGTTTTGCGAGACTTAATGTCAGACAAACAAAAGAAACTTTGAAACACTCTTCTATCTGAAACGAAAGTTTTTCAAGACAAAGAGAGGTAGAAAAATGGGTTCAGCAAAGCCGACCCGAGTCTGGTGCTACGTGGACATCTGAATCTGTTTTCGAAGCAGAGTCCATGTCAAAAGTTTTGCCATAGTTTCAGTGACAAAACAGGTAAATCTTGTACAAGGTCCTCGTGTGTGTGTGTGTGTGTGTGTGTGTGTGTGTGTGTGTGTGTGTGTGTGTGTGTTGGTCTTTGTTCCTTCAAGTCTTCACTGCATGTTTGCCCAGAAGCCTGCAGCTCCCATGAAACTCATGTCCTCTGAGGTATCTTCCTTATTTGTGAAGGCCAAATAATATTTGCATTCCCTTGACATCTGAAGAAATTACTTCAGTGTGAATGAAACATGGTTTCCGAGTCCTGCTCGTCATTATGGCGGTTGTTCATCGTCAAGGGAAGTGGGACGAGAAATTGCTGGAAAAAAGAGCAATCAAAGTAAACGGCACTCACTCCACTTTCGTTGTTTCATCTGCTTCATCGTGCTTTCGGGTTGTTCCGGACATCGTGAAAGAACAGGTACTTGCTGTACTGGTACGATTGCCACGTTTGCTTGAAGCGCGCTGAATCTGATGTTTTTTTTGGCGACGCGCTGGATCGTGAGGTTCCTTCAGAAAAACCCTCTTGAGCAATTTGTTGAGAATCGGGAGTCCCACCACACCGTGCGGGCTTCTGCTGCTTTCGAATCAGGACGAGGAACGCAGAATTTAATGCTGGTTTGTTTCTCATACTTCTTCCTGCAACTGTTCTTTGTGAAGCGAGAAGCTTCAATTGATATCTTCAAACGCAAGCTTGCGTACTCTTGTTCCACAAAGTTTGAGATGCAACACACACACACACACACACACACACACACACACACACACACTCAGATGATGGAAAACTTGATCATAATTCTATTTTTCGATCTTTGAACAACTCAAACAATAACATTTCAATATTTTACAAAAGTAGCTGAAAGTGTCAGAATGAGATATGTGAGCACAAATAGCAGAGAAATATACGTTTCGCTTTTCCTGCAGATAAGTTGCTTGAGGTTTCACAAAAGAACTTCTTTCCTTGCCCATTTGGAGTTGGATGGACGTAAGATGCGAGCCACAGTCAGAAAACAACGTTCTTCTTTGAATGGAAAAGGTCGCATACAAACTGAATCTGTACAACAACCATGTGCAGATCCCATGGAAACACTGAGAAAATTTGGTGAAAATGGATTACAGTTTCTTTCGTTTTCCTTGAGTGAGCCGTGCATTGACAAGGAAGAGGCAGTTTGAGAGATGTCAACACCACCTGATTGAGCTGCGGTCTTCGTAGAACGACTGAGGTATCAAATCCACTTGCACCGCAGCGTTGGCCGTTTTGCAAGTATGAACGACAGTGTTGCGAGGCTCCGGGTTGGAATCACACGAATCCAGACCGTCTCTGGACAATCTGGATGGGCTGCAGTGTTCTGGACTCTGTTCATGCAGGTTTTCAGTGATATCAGGCATGTTAGAAATATTGCTTTGTTGAGGACAATGAACTGTGATCATGTTGTCCGTCATCGTGATTGGACTGAAGTTGAGGATGTCCACAGGGCCGTACCTGTGCGAAGGTATGTAGTGGACCGCGTCAGGAGGGTCCCACATCCGACCTCCGTGCATACAGTGAGCTTCCCGAAATTTCCTCCTGTGGCGGGGGGAATAGTTGTTGACGTCCATTATCAGTGAACATGGAATGCTATCTGACATTTCAGGTCTGTGTGTGGGAGAGCAGTGCACTGAATCAGAAAGAACAGATCTGTGAGTTGGAGAGCAGTGGATGTGAGAAGGGGAATAGTTGATAGCATCTGCAGGTATGATGGGTCTGTGCGCCGGTGAGCACTGGGCGTCTGTCATTCTTGGTCTGTGAGTTGGAGAACAATGCACCGATTGGGAGCAGCCTTCGAGCAACCTGGCTCTGTGTGAAGGTGAGAAGTGAATGCTTTCCATGGTTCCGGATCTTGGTGTGGCGGAGTGGATGCTCTCCATGGTGGTGGACCTGTGAGCTGGAGAGCAGTGAATTGAATCCATCGTTCCAGAGCGACTTGCCGGTGATTGACAATGGGACGTTTCCATCATCCTGGATCTGTGCTTTGGTGAACAGTGGATGGCTTCCATGGTGCCGGACCTGCTGGCTAGGGAGCAGTGGATGCTTTCCATCGTCCCTGACCTGTGGGCTGGGGAATCACAGAAACTCTCTCTGAGCTCAGATCGAGTGGAGCACTGATACAAATCGTGAGACCTGGACCCTACTCCATTCTGGTAGGACCTGAACCCTGCGCCGAACGAAGTTGAAGGAGTTACATCCTGACGGAAGGCTGAGTCGTTGCGGAAGGTTTCTGAAGTCTCTGCTTGGTGGAAAATGGACGAGTATGAGGGAGGAAGTCTGCCGGCCACGATGACGGTGGATGGGTCCGCGGTTGGGTTGCCCAGGACTGTGGTGACGTGGAAGTCGCTGGGGTCTGGGTGACGATGACAACACGAGCACCAATACTTGTAGACATGTTGAACGCATTCGATGATGGAGCCGACCCAGCAGCACAGCAGCACGGCCCCAACCAGAGAACCCACGACGATGGCTGCTATGAGACCTGTGCTGAGTCCAGTGGAACCTGAAAACATGTTGGGCAACGTAAAGGAACCAGACGCGGAGAACCTTACCATTGCAAAGGGAAGTCCTCATTCGTATACTTCCGATTCGATTCTGATACAAGCGGGACGGCAGGAGACAGAAGACGCAGGCCAGAACTGTTCGTTAAGGGGCGGCCACACAGAGCAACGCGTCAATAATTGACGCGCGTCAACCACGGGTCAACCACGCATTAACGCTCGGGGTGGCCACACAGGGACGCGTTAATTTTTGACATGCATCAATTTTTCACCATTTTCAGCCGTGACATTTCACTCCAGTTTTGGCTTTTGACAGGGAAGGTCGCTCGCTCGCGTTCATTCATTCGTGCATATCTTCAAACATATTTTGCGTTATGGGCCGCAAAGCGAAACAGGTCCAGGCGGGAGCTGAGGAAGACGAGTACGTCGACCTCACTCCCAAGCAATACCTGGCCATGATCGACTTTGTGAAGAAAAACCCG
>JAAUXT010095883.1_pt1 | contig 22187 bp, 25 predicted proteins | sample 7278171 | NCBI WGS metagenome assembly JAAUXT01 (sample SAMN14350112, study PRJNA611818) | marine sediment metagenome | isolation source: surface marine sediment (1.8m) | place: French Polynesia: Moorea | collected 2018-08 | reverse complement strand
CTTGATGAAGAACCAGGGTTTCTCAATCAGAATTTTTCTGTGCAAGAGAGTTTGAAGTTGACGCGATGTTGAAGTTTCCTCTCCAAACGTCGCTGTTTAAACTCGCTATTGTTGTTTTACTTTCATGGTTTCACGAATAACTGGAGTTGCTTTTGCTTCTGAAGGCAAAGAATTGAAACGGTAAGAAGAACTGCATAAAATTGATGGTGTGGATCCAGAAGAGAGGTGCCAGAGAATCCAAACGAGGGTCAGAAGACTCAACCCAAGACCAGTCGACGACGTAGATCGAGATCTAGATTCGAGATCTAGATTCTATAGATTCCACACGTATGTATTGATCTGGACATGTGGAGATCAAGGTCTAAATCTAGATCTTAACCTGTTCCAAACTCTGGATTTGGCTGCAGATCCAGACTAGATCTACCTGGGGGTCAAATCTGGACAGACTCGAAACAATTTTGATTTGAAAATGGAAACGGACCATCTCTAGAGTCTAAATGCCCTTGCTCAAGGGGAACCCAAGGAATGTTCCTGGGGACAGACTAGTTGGACAAAGGTCTTGGTCTTTTTGGACCAGATTGATCTGGATGTGCAGAAAGTAAACTGTGCAGACTCTTCGACGCTGGAAAAGAAGCAATGTTGTCTGGATCTGGAAAAGCCGACTCTTGAGGTTTGTCAAGATGCCGAAGTGGGAAGTGGGCTCAGAAAAGTTGTCGCACCCAAACACAAGCGCGAACATGCATCTGTCGATGTCTTGTTTTGTAGATCTATGTTGTTTTTGCTTTCTATTTTCAGATGTTTTCTGTGACCTTGTTCATTTTTTGCGTGGGGTCGCTTTCCGGAGCAGAGGCTTCACGTGAGTGTCAATTTGAGTTTCCAAGAAATTTGTACACAAGTGCAAATCCTACACATTTTTCTGAATCAAAACCTGGGAAATTTCTCTTCAGAATCGCTTTCTCTGAATATTTTTTTCCTGTCCCAAGGTACAAATAGTGTAAATTTTTATTCCAAAAGCTGAACTTTGACACTCCCTTGACTCAACCCACTCTCCCTTGATACTTTACTTCCTCATTTCTACTCACAATTCTTGATTTTCGATATCCTTTTTGATCAATGACCACTGTTTGGTGTCAATTTTTGAGCATCAAACGGGGGTCTCAACGCGGGATTTTACGGTAGAGTCTACGTTGGGCTCGGAGGAAAGTTTTAGCAGCACGCTCCGCAGCCGCAAAAGGTACACGTAGCATGTAGCTTGCAGATGCAACTCCCCTATTTTGGAAGGGTCCACAAACAATATAAAATTTATTTCCAAAGTCAGAAATCTGAGGAGTCTCACTTGTTATTTTCAAGGCATTGAGTATCCAAACAGTATACAAACCTGACAGCAAGGTATTGGAAATAATGTGAATTTGGTTAGTTTTCACACCTGTGGACTCTTCTAGAACAGGGGAGTTGCATCTGTGACCTACGTGTTACGTGTACGTTTTGCGGCAACGGAGCATCCTGCTAAAACTCCCCAAATTGTCACCACACAGGTTCAAGTGCAACCCCTGTTCACAGACCTTGCAAGGAACCTCATCTCACACCTCCCCCCCCCCCGCAAAAAAATGACCAGGGAACATGCCATTTAGGAGTCTTCCAGAAAAGTGACAAAACAAGACGACCACACACTTATTATTTTCGAGAAATGGTGGTGAAATCTTTCAGAAACAAGCAAAAATTATACGGAAACTCTATGGCAAGTTGAGCTGCCACGTACTCGAAATATGTGGCGATTTTCAGACGGACAGTGCGCGATTGTGTGCACACGTGGTCGAGAAGGCCAGCACAGCTGCTCCCTTAGACCACGTCTACTTCGGTCCGTTCAAGCAGGTGGTGCAGTGGTTTTTGTCATTCTCTTCATTTGTTTTCTCTTTTTGCAGCAATATCAAATCTCTCTGAAGTTCGTGCGACAACCAGGGAAATTGTTGTCCAGTGGGAGTTCGACCCAGTTGCTGGGTCGGACGCGGATTTCTTTCTTCTTCGTTACATGCACTCAAGTTTTGACAAGGAGAAATTTGTTCATATTCCTGACATCACCACGACGAGTTACACTCTGTCGTTGTGGAACGTGGTGAACCCAGGAGAAACTGTTGAGGTGACAATTCTGGCTGGAGACTTCAGTGCAACCGACAAGTACGAGAGTACTCCTTTGGAAGTCGTGTTGAGTAAGTTCTGTGCGTGTGCGCTCACGACGTTCTGCAACTCTGCGATCACAAAACCTGTTGTATGTGCTCGATCGTGGTAGAAATGGGTTCTCACCTTTGGTTCCTGTCCCCATACATGGGACAAGAAAATTTTTCAAGACCTCGGGCATTATCTAGCACCAATACTTTCCACCTTTACCACATTAAAAATTTTGAAACTCTGTACAATTTTGCTGTGTAGCATGAAAGGTTTTTGGATCCAAAAACCCCAAAAATCATATTTTGACTTTCAACCAACAAATAACTTGCAATGAAGGTTAGCGAAGCAACCAATCACCACTTCTAAAATTTAGCCCCAGCAATTGTCTATATTTTCAACTGTTTCTGAGAGATAAAGCCATTTCTACAACCATACCCCAATCTCACCATGGTGGCCAATTGGTTTTTTTGGCTGTAAAAACCAGCAAAATCACAAGTTTATGTTGCTGACACTTCATGCATTTACTACAGCCCAAAAATAATTGAAAGAATCAGACAAGAGTAAAATTGAATAAATAGAACACTTTTCAAATGTTGTTCACACATTTAGCCTTTTGATGCCCCCGGGTGATTTTTCACCACAACACATTTTTCAATGTCAGTTCAAATCACCTGAAAACAGGACCCCCAAATTTGAACTTTTTGACCTCTTGAACCCAAACTTTTAACTTTATATGGAGGAATGCTCCAGTGGCCGACCACCTGGATTGATTCTGCTTGTCGACACAGCTGTCAACACAATGTTTGACATGGAATTTGACCCACTTAGATTGCCCTGATCTTGATGATTTTGGGCTCTACAGAAAGCTGAGAATCTCAGCTTTCCAATGAGCCCAAGATCAGCAAGATCAGAGCACTCTAAGTGGGTCAAATTCAGGATGGTCGGCTACTGGAGCAAATTCTGAACTTGTTCCAGTAGCCAACCAGCAACAGAAACTCAATGAGGTCAATTGAGAGAAAGAAAGAGGGAGAGAAAGAGAGAAATGGAAGAAACTGGCTGTAGTTCCTCCCCTGTATTTTTCTGTGCCTAGAATAAGGATGGGATGGAAGAGCAATAGTGTCACAGATCCTGTGAATAAATCCCAGTGGTATCCTGCTGTAAAAAAGGCAGGGCGGCAAAAAGAAAAGTGGTCGGCTACTGGAGCTGGTCAGCTGCTGGAACTGGTCGGGCACTGGATCATTGCTCTATTCCTTCCTCGCACATCATCCTCAATCCAAACAAGACCAAAAAGATCCAAATTTAAACCTTATCTTCACCATGAAACAGGTGTTTACATGGTTTACTTCCTTAATGCCTTGAGGTGATTTGTTTTGGTTGCTCACCATTTCAGTCACTCAAAAATTTGAGCAACCTGAACTTGAACCTTTGACCACCAGTAGTCAATTAGACCGGGGCATTTATCACCACCTTGTCAGTGGTAATTGAGGGAGTCAATATTGCCTGAAAAAACTTGGCAAATTTTGACTCATTGTGATCAAAAGTTCCTGCCTGGTGGTGAAAAAAAAAAAGAACTCAGCATTTCAGGGATTTTTGACGATCTCTGACTGTGGTCGTCAAAAATCCCTGTTCGTCAAAATTGCCTGTTACACACTGTCCTCAGAACAAAATCCAAGGAAAATGATCGGCCGGTGAAACAAGCTTTGCATGTCTTGAGCAACACAAAGGACAAAACACTTCGCTTTCAGATCCATTAGCGCCACAGAAGTTGAGGGAACTATCAGACAATAGAACTGCAAGTGATGTCACCGTTGTGTGGGAATACGATGACTCGGCCAGCACTCTCGACGAATTCCTGCTCCAGTACAGGAAGGTGGGCAACCCCTGGCAAGACGAGACTGTTGACAGCGCTGAGAGAACAATGACGATTACCCCAGGAGATGATGTCACAAAGAACGAATACGTCGTCCGAATATACGCAATGTCGAGCGGCAAGAAAAGTCCCCCCAGCAATGAAGCCCGATGTAAGTTGGGACTTTTACGAGTTGAACTCATTCAACGAGCCAAAAGCAGAATCTGTTCAGATCAAATCACGAATTTTTCAAGTTCAAAGATTTTCCAATGTTCACTCACGACAAAACAATATGCAAACGAACAGGAAATAAAATTTCCGAATCCGATTTTGTACGATCCAACTTTATTTCATTCGCAAGCAAAAATAATCGTGCCCACCCCTTCAATGGTCACCCCCTTGACCACATATACTGAACGGAAAATCCGCATCCTTCACGGAAAAGGTTTGACTTTCATTTCAGTTCCAGAATCCCAGAGGAGTACGAAAGGTAAGTTTCGCACTCTGAATTTGTCGTTGCCACACTGATGAAATGACACATTCGTTAGATCTATCAATGTCACTTGAGATGCATACAGATATGCCACAGCTGTACTTGTTTTTGCAGCTCCAAGGTTTCTCTTCACCACAACCACAACACGAAGTAGGTGCCTCCAGTTCCTTCTTCCTGATGCACTCTTTGTGATCGTAGAAATCAAAGTTTTGGCTCGCGCCGCGTTCTGCCACTGACACTTGACCAGGAGTCCGGTTGCCGTTGGTGTCGCTCATGGTCTTGATAACACATCTCTTCTCTCCGCAAGAAGAAATCTCAGAGGCAGATCCAAATGGCAAGGCCTCTGACCCTCCTTCTCCCACACGGATGAAAGAAGTTTGCCCCTAAATTGTCACAGTCAGGCCCAAACCCGTGCCGGACTCTTTCCGTTGGTCGGGCACTATTATTTTTACAGTACTTGTGAATGAAATAAAGTTGGATCGTACAAAATCGGATTCGGAAATTTATATTTCCTGTTCATTTATGCAATGCGTGGCGAAACTTTCACATTGAGACCTGCATCTCTGTTTCTGCACATTCAGGGCCGGACGTGCAGATGCCGCAGGCTCGTCTGTCCCAGGAGGAGTCGATACCGAGGATCCAGGCTGTGAGCGAGCATACGGTGACCGTGACGTTCGCGGACCCGTGGCAGGGCTCGGCCGTCGTGACGGCCTACAGCATCGTCGTCACCAGCGACCCGAGCGACCTCGACATCAACGACGAGCAGAAGCCCAACCTCAACACCTACCAGGGCATGATGCAGGGCAACCGGAAGTCGTTCTTGGTGAGAAGGGTCAAAACCACAGCGTTGGGTTGCGAGGAGGATGGAGTCTCAGGAACAGAAGGTCTTTGTTCATCATTGCACTGTACCGGCTGCCTCACTGCATCACAAAGTTCGTAACTTTTGCAAAAGCGGAAGATCAGCTCTGCTGTCCACTGATTTTCTCTTTTTTTTTTTTCTGCTGACAGGCAATTCCACCTTGCGAAGAGTTCTTCACGGACCCCGACAAGTGTGTTGAGCACAGTTTGCTGGAGAACCTCAGGAGGAAGAGAGACGCGGGTCCGCACACGACCACGTTCGTCATCGGAGGTAGGATGCCTGAATCCGCAGGTTCAAACTGATAAAGCTATCAGATCCGTTCTGGGGACACTTTGGATCAGCATTTGTCTGGTCCGTTCTCTTGTTAACCTTTCAAAGTATTGGTCGCATCGTCGGGAGTTTTAGAGACTGTAAGAGATTGTAACAAACTGTTCCAGCCGCTGACAGCGTGTTTGTTGTGTGAAGGGCGACAAAACCACAGTCGAAAGCCACTTTTGAATACACATTTTTCACAATCGGGTACACTCTTAGTGAAAGCGTCGAAATGTGTTTTTGTGCAGACGAGGACTGCGTGGGCTCGTTGTACAACTCGTACTGCAACGGGGCGCTGCCTCCCGGCACGTGGTACGTGGCGCTGCGCGGGTTCGCCGGCTGCGACGCCTTTGGCAACGCGCCCTTCTCCGCCGCCTTCACCACCGGCCCAAACCCGTCATTCGAGCGCAGCGGAACGCCCTCCGGGACTGAAGACAAGGATGGAGTCAAAAAGGGAGACAGGAATGGTGGGCCTTTCAAGTCTGCAAAGAAAATGTTTTCTCTTCTAGATGTTTTCGTGCCTCCGATTCTGCCTGAAGACTCGAGCGATGAGAGCGACGAGCCGAGCTGCTTCAACATCAGGGACGACGTGGGGGCCATCTTCGGGGTGTTCGCTGTGCTCCTGGTCCTCGTAGGAATCGCGCTGGTGGTCTATCTCACCATGACCAACAAGCAAATGTACGTTCCTCACTCCAGCGCCCCCCCCCCCCAGTTTCTTGACGCGCATCCAGAGAAGGGGGTACCTCGTGACCCCTGAACACTGGTGCGCCGCCCTTGAGAAATTGACACATTGTTTTTTCTTCAAAGGCAGGCTTTGTTTCAGCGGAATTGTCGGAGCGATTTGACATGCATGTTGTCTTGGAAGATCTCATGTTATCTTTCTCCTCCCAGGCACCGGGCCCAGTACGAGGACGCTCCTGGCGGCGACGATCCGCCCGCAAGGAACGTCGTCACGCCACTGTGAGCGTCTCAAACACGACCACGGAGACGAACCTGTACGCACGAGCACAAATCAATGTCGAAGAACGGGAATGCAGGAAACTGGCCGCTCGTCTTCATCCCCCGGTCCAAATGAACTTCAGGAAATCTTGTGCCTTTGCGTTCTTGTCTGCACAATCACACGCTTCGCTCAGTTTGCCCACGAAAGGGCGTCTCACGAGTCGCGGGCGTGTGGCAACCATTCGAGTTCCGCGGCGGCCGCCGGTCTGCTGTTCCTGCGCTGTGGCGAGACGGGACTTAAACGAGGTTCGCTTCCAACAAGACAGCAGCACTTGGGGCTTTCCGTTGGAGTTCATTTGACAGATCTGATTCCGTCCGCGTTTGTTATTAGAGATTTTTTCACCAGAGTCTGAGAAACCGCTGCAACACAGCGATCAGAGCGTCATTATCAACAAGTTGTGGAAAATAAAATAAAAACGTTTTCTGAACATTGTATGCACTTGAAACTTTTTCACGTGAATCAGGAAAACAAAAGCAGTGGATCCATGCCACCTTTGTTCTCAGTGCTAACTTTCGCTGATGCCTGTGCGCGAAGCACTTCGAGACTCCGTGGGTGTCTCCTCATCGGGAAGTCGTTTTTGCTCAAGGCTTGGATTGCCGGGCGACTTGGACGGGTCAGGCGATGTTGACTCGATCGCAATGACAGAAGTGTTTTTCTCCCGAAATGCTGAAAATCCACGGCAGTACGTCGTGAACAAAGCCTCCTATTTTACAGACCTGGAATGAAGCCAGGAGTTTCACAATTCACAAGTGTTGCAGCTTGCGGCGACCCACGGTTTGGGTCGGGAGTTTCAGCTGACGCTTGCAGATTCAGTCGCAGGCTAACATGCCAATGCTTCTTCAAAGTCTCGCTGGTGCACCTGGGCTCCGTTCTGCTGCTGCGCTGTCTTCACACTGAGGCTTCCTCCTGCTTTTCCGAGTTCTTCCGCACACGCGGAGTGCCCTCCAGAAATTGCAGCAGACACAGCCGCGTAGCCATCTTTATTTTGCAAGTTCACATCCGCTCCAGCTTCAAGGAGTCTCGTTAAACACTCAGTGTGTCCTTCTGAAGCGGCGCGCATCAAGGCAGTGTTTCCGAGTTTGGTTTGTTTGTCCAGGTCAGCTCCAGCCTTGATAATTTGTTCCACACTTTGCACACAACCTCTGTTCGCAGCTATCATCAAAGCCGTGGCCCCATCAATATCTCGAATATTCACGTCGGCTCCAGCTGTCAGAAGCAGTTCCACACACTCCGTTCGGCCATTCTGGGCAGCAAACATCAAAGCTGCGAAACCCTGCTTTTCTTGTGTGTTCACATTGGCTCCAGCCATCAGAAGCAGTTCCACACACTCCGTTTGGCCATTCTCGGCAGCAAACATCAATGGTGTGAACCCCTGTTTGTTTTGGGTGTTCACATCTGCTCCAGCTTTGATGAGCTGCTTCACACTTTGTTCGCCTCCGAAACAGACAGCCACTGTCAACGCTGTTTGTCCATTCTTGTTTTCTTGGTTCACAGCAGCACCAGAATCGATCAGCTGTTGGACACACATATTGTTGGAAATCGCACACATCAAAGCCGTAGACCCGTCCACACTGTGAGTGTTCACGTCGGCTCCAGCTCTCAGAAGTTGTTCCACGAACTCACTCTGGCCCTCCTGCACAGCAGCCATCAAAGCTGTGAACCCCAGTTTCTCTTGCGCGTTCACATCAGCTCCAGCTTGAATCAAAAGTTTGGTACAGAGGAGGTGACCTTGCTGAACGGCTTCCATCAGAGGCGTAGCCTGTTTGACGTCCTGGCCGTTGACATCTGCTCCTGCCTCGAGAAGATACTGCACAATAATGTCTTCCCCGAAAGCAGCTGCTTTGACCAGGGGAGGAATATCGCCAGTGGTTGTCGTGTCAGCTCCGGCTTCAAGCAGAAGTTTCACACATTCTTGATGACGATTCATGACAGCATAGAACAAAGCATCGTGCTTGTGTGCCTTGCCACACACACGCATCATGTTGACGTTGGCACCAGCACGGATGAGGAGCTTTGTGCAGTCGACGCTGCCATTTGTGCAAGCTCGCATCAAGGTGGTTGATCCGCAATTCTTCTGTGCGTTGGTGTCCGCTCCAGCGAGAATCAACTGTTGCAGTGTAGCACTGGAACCGTTGAGGGCGGCGAACATCACCGCTGTTTCTTCTTCATTGTTTTTGGCGTTCACAGCAGCTCCTTTTTCAGTCAGGTACTTGACGAAGTCTTGACGATTCAGTTCCACTGCAGCAATCAACAGAGAGTTTCCTTTGTGGTCCCTCGTGTTGATGTCCGCTCCAGCCTCCACGAGCATCTTCAGACAGTCCAGTCGGTTCTTCTGCACGCACAACAGCGCGCAGTCCTCAGTTGAACTCCACAAATATCCATCCAGGACCCCTGCCAGGCTGTTCTGAACGGCTCCTTTCGCAACGAGTTGCTTGGCGCAGTTGATGTTATCGTTTTTGAGAGCGAGATAGAGCGCTGTGCAGCCGTCCCGGTCCGCTGGCTTCACTCCGGCGCCGCACTGGAGCAGCAGGTTCACCATCTTCTGGTGATCTGCTTCTGCAGCGAACATCAGAGGAGTCCGTTTGGTGGTGAGATCAGTTGCATTCACATCGACGCCGGATTTAACGAGAGCCCTGACGTATTCCAGATGTCCCTTCTCAGCAGCCAACGACAGAGCTGTGCGGCCGTTGGAGTCTCTTTGGTCCCTGCGAGGTGGGTCAACTTTGCTCAACGAATCTCCCATGGTCACGATCTGCGCACAAAAATCGTAAAATTGGAAAGAGCATGAAAGACGGCGTAGTATTCACAAAGCTACTTGTTTGGCAAGTTGGCAAGTAGCGGGACCTTCGAGTTGCGATCTAACACTCTCCAAACAATTCAGTCCTCCATTCGAGTACGTGTGGTCAGGCGAAGGTACGAGTAAGGTTTACTCACTTTTTCGCCTCTGTTGCCGAACCGTTTGCATGGATGGGGTGGTGGGATCTCGCTCGTTGTGAAAACACTTGTTCACGAACTTTGTATCCACAAGTGCAAAATTAGTGAACTCGTCTCAGTCAGCACCGGACGGACCCCTCCCCGCTTCAATCCGTGAAAGTCCTTGCTGCTCGCTGGTCAAGTCGAAGCGCGTGTGGAGTCTACTGACCACAGGCAAAAGTGACCTTCAGTTGGGAGTTTTGCCAATTGAATTTGTGGACGTACACATGAACTCGTACACGTAGAAGACAGGGTTCTCACACTGCACAAAAATGGTTCCTGTGAAATCACACAATGACTTTTCGAGACCTTTGGTCAAGAAAGGAGTTGTGATTGAACAGGAACCTTTTTGTGGGGTGAGAACCCATTTCTACCATGATGCGAGCTCGTAGGACATGTTTAGAGATCGCAGAGTGGTAGAATCACACCTTATGGGGTACATGTCACACCACAAAGTTTCAAAAAGTCCAAAGCAAACATTAATTTGTTTCAAATATCCAAGGAAATCTTAAGAAAAGACAGAAAGAAACCAAAACAAAGATCATACGTGCAAATGTTTGTTCAAAAGCAGAAAAACACAGAAGTACGAGCAGTTGCCTGTTTCTGGGGGTACTGCACCCACAGGGTGAGATTGTGCGCGTACGTTCACGCGCACGTCTCGGTCTCAATTCCCGAAACCTCGCCAATGATCTCTTCACGACCACGATTCATCCTGATTGTGATTGATGGAGCCCAAGACACGTCGGTTTGCGGAAGTTTGCCTCAGTGCCAGCAAATTGATAAGATCGAGAAGCGAACATGTGTGCGCATACGAGCGAATAAGTTCTGTGCCGTACTCGTACCAGCTCAATCAGAACGGAACCATGTGCATCCCTGTTCGGATTGTTTGCCCTCATTCGCTTGCGACAAACGTTCACTTGGAATCTTCTTTACTAATCTCTCGCTGAACTTGACAAATCATTCTGTGAAAATTTTTCGTTGGTTGTCATCGGTCATCCTTCTGTTGGTGGGAGAAACAAGTTTACACCGCAGACACCAACGTGGATCTCGAATGGGCAGAGATTGCAAGAACGGATCCTGAGCTTGTCGCTCAATCCTGACTAATGCACCACAAAACACTGCAGAAAACAATTTCTCTGAATACTGACATTTGCAGGTTTTGAGAGTCCTTTCAGGTCTTCACACAGCAGTGATACGAGAAGACACCATCCGTCGAGCAAATCGGAAGACTGCCATGGTTGTCAGTGTCAGTGTCCCGTTCAAACATGAGTACTCACGTGTGGCTTTGTTAACGTTTTTGTGTCGCGTATTTTGGCTGACGTATTCCGGCCCAATGAGAGTTTCGAGATGATACTTCCAACTTTGTAAATCTTGTAAATTTGTACTTGCTGAGCGTCGGGATCCAAACATCTACTTTGCAAATCTATACGAGTTAAAATGGCAAAGCACGAGTGGTCGTGCCACGCATCACCTCTTTTCTCGCTCCTTTTCTCTCGATGGTGGTGTCTGCGAAACACCTGTGCGTGGCGACTCAGATGTGAAGAGTTCAACCACCCTGAGCGGCAAGTTCCAACTGCTGCAAATGGAGAAAGAAAAGAAAAAGAATTTGTACGCCTGCAACGAAAAAAAGTTATGGGGACACCTTTTCGGGGTCACACACGAGCTCAACATTTTCCTCTATCTCCTGCGCCAGAATATGGTCTTGCAAGTACGAGCTGAAGTCTCCCAGGGGTCGCAGTCCTGTCAGCGCAGTGCTGTAGTGGACGCACCAGGCGCGTGAAGCTTTTTCCGATACCAATTGGAATCTGATCTTTTTCAGACTCCCCAGGAGCCGCCTCTGGTGACACTGAAGCTGAACTGGATTCCTTGTGGCTTGCATACGAGGATCTTTCAAAGTCAAAGTGTCTCTCAGCATGTTCAGCGATGTGCACCCACTTGGACACAGATGAGCACAGTCTTTGTTTGCAACAAAAGAATTGCGTAAGCTTGTTGCTTAGCAGTGTAGTCTGTGAGTGGACAAGAACATGCACAAGGACACTTTGACTTGAAAGATCCTCATAGGTCTTTTCACAAACTTCATGTGCCCTGTTTTTCTGCAATATTTTCTGAACCATTTGGTCTTCACAACAAAACTTCATCACATTACTGATCTCACTTGGGCCTAATTTTCTGCCAAGTTTGGAGAAATTCTATTCACTTTTATTTTCAATATATTTGTTATGGGAAAGTGGGTGATAACAGGGGATTTCAATTTGTTGTAGCTGCAAAGAACCCTCATTTCAAATCTTAAAACTTGTCTTTCCCAGTGAGATTTTTCAGGGTTGGTGTAATTTTTTGATATAATTTAGGCCCTTCTTTGAAGCATGTTTTGTGAAAGTTTGAAGTGATTTGGGCAAATATTGACTCCACAAGGCTGGAAAAACAGGGCACACAAAGTTTGTGAAAACAGCTATGAGGGGAATACTAAAAGTCTTTTCCATCATGTTCAGCACCTTGCTGCGATCTGGCTTTGTGCTTGTCTGCCAAAGCATTGTTCTCTGTAGTCAAGAGCGGTTTGAGCACTGAACATGACGGTAAAGACTTTTTGTATTGCCCTCGTATACACACTGCAAATCGTCTCCTGTCTGGTTGATCAATGCAGGGTCCTTTTCCGTTGGAAACCCTGGAAAGTTTTGAAGCTTCAACAGCGCTTGACTCCATCATGGCCACCAAACTATGTTCATTTGCTCAAGAAGACACACCGTGCTGCAATTGAAGCAAAGCGTGCGTGGCGGTGAGCTGTTCAGTGCAGTTCTCTCTGCACGGGTACAATGTGAATCACATGTTTGCAAGTCATGCTTGCAACGTGTGTACGTAACTGCGCAACCCACCGATTGATCTCCTCGACGCGACACGTGGCTGCGCAACGACTTTTGATCAATTTTTGCCAGGTTAAAATAGATTGTGCGAGACAGCTTTCCAGCACGGACTCGTTCATCAAGGCTTCATTGAGTTGACGGTGGAATTAGCGCCATGGAAGACAACACGTCTGACTTGACCACCTGTCCGGTGTGCTTTGAGCGTTACACAGAGACAGGGGAACACGTACCGCGCCTGCTGCCCTGTCACTGCACGTTGTGCGCCCGGTGCATCGAAACTCTCATCAACGCCAAGAAGCTGGTGTGTCCGCAGGACAGGAGGACTCACCCAGCTGACAACGGGGTCAAATCCTTCTGCCAGAACAAGTACATTCTGTCCTTCTTGAAAAGAGATTGGGTGGCACAGGGAGCAGATCACGATGGCATGGCTGAGTGCTCGACTCACAAAGGAATGAAAATTGCACTTTTCTGCACAGAATCGGACTGTAACAGAGGGATCTGTACCGTCTGCATGACGGAGAATCACCTGACACACAGGTTCATCAACAATCTGGAGAGAAACAAAAGTTGTCTGCACGAGAAAGTGAAGCAGTTGAGAATTGACCTGCAAACTCAGACTGAGCGGATCAGAAAAGCGAAGACGGATGTTGAACAGGAATGCGATCGCATCGTGAAGGTAAGACCAGAAAATTCTTTCCCTCCTTGTGGCGTTTGGGAACTTTTCGTTTTGGCACAGAAAAGGCTTGTTTGTTGTGCAGGCTGCTCAAGAGAGGAAGAACCAACTCAACGAGGAGTTCGACTCGGCCGCGGAAGATTGCAAGGACCATCTCGCCAACCTCACTTACATCGAAGACACCATCCTCTCCTGCAAAAGTCACGCTGAGGTTGCGCACAAGACGGACTTCGTGAACACGATCGACCAGGTTCTCAGCACGAAGCCGGTTCGGTACCGATGCCTGAAGCTGCAGGAAACGGACGAGTCGGTGGACGATGTGGACCTCACCCAGAGGGACGGAGAGGACAAGCGCGACTCTGACGATGCAGCCAACGCAAAGCCAAACGAAGCCAAAACTGGGCCGCCTTTTGAAATTCGTAGGTCCTTTTAAACACGTCATTCATGACGATGCAGCCAACGCAAAGCCAAACGAAGCCAAACTGAGCCGCCTTTTGAAATTCGTAGGTCCTTTTAAACACGTCATTCATGTTCACAAAGTGACATTTTCGCGCCTCAACACTTCCACAAATTGAAAGAGGGCAACAATCGGTGTCTGGGGAGAATACTTGCCCGGTCTCAGAAGTGTGTCATTTGCTCCCTCTTCCCCCGCGCTGTGACGTGTTGGTGATCGACCTATTCTCTTGCAGTCGACTCCTTCCCGACGGATTTGAATCAAGTGTTTGCGGCGCTGGTGCTGCTGGACGGGAGTGTGCTGCTGTACGGCGTGAGCGGCACCGTCCGCGCGCTACAGCAGTGGAGTCTGGACACCCACCAGACGCTGTTCCGAAAACGGGTCACGAACGGAGGGATGACGTTCACAGACGTCGAGTTTAACGGGCAGCAGTGCGTCGTGCTCTCCTACAGGTGATGAAGCAGTGTCGCTCTCTGGTGGACCAGCGTTGAGGTCAAGTGGCCACGAAGCGTGGTCAGGTGTGAGAGCTTCTGCACACTGAGTATACAGATTTGCAGTAGATCCCCGCGTGTCAATGCGAAGTCAACGAGGTTGTTTGCATCCAGAACATGTCCTGCATTGCTACAGGTAGCTCCATAAATTGTTGTGTTTCAAAGATGACTGGCGTATTCGGCTTGACTCTTCGGGGCCCCGTAGAGCATCAACCACTTGTCACAAATATTGCCTGCAAAATCCTTCAAGGTGACAAAGTCGACAAGTTTACACGATCCTCGTAAGCCAGCAGTAATGATCACATTGTTGCAATTTTTCCACACCACGGGCGGGGGCGGGAGGTGGGCAGGAACTCAGATATTTCCAAGTTTCTGCATTTCTTTGTTCTGGGGGGTACACAAAATTTCCCAGTTACGCCCAACTCAGAAATTTCCAAAATTATCCCTCACTTGAGAAATTTGGAAAGTTTTGGGTGAAAGGTAACTCAGAAATTTCTGAATTTCCCAATTTCCTAATTTTCTGAATTCTGCATGGGAAAGAGTTTACTCAGAAATTCCAAACACGGATACGTACGTATTTCCAAATTGCTTTGGGTCACTGTGCGATGTACTCAGTGTGTGCGAGCTCCGACTCTCACTTCCAGCACATTGAGAGGGGCAGCAGGACATTGATCTCAACAAGAGAATCAGAACAAGTTCAATCTGCAGTTGTCCGTTGAATGGTCAAACACTTTTGCACTTTTCATTGCTCTGACTTGTGCTGGAAGACAGGTAATCAACAGACAGCAGGAGACATTCATCATCTCCTGTCGTCTGTTGATCACATGTATCTTCAAACAACTCCAACCAGAGAGGACCGTTGCACCTTTGAAGCACAAGAACCAGGCTAAATGAGAAATGTCTCACTTTCAGTGTGGCAGGACGCTTTGACCTGTGCCACAACCCGGACGTCTACAGAGTCGTGCAGACTTTCTCTTCCGGGAACGACTTACTCGGACAACCCTACCGGGTGTCACGCAACGCAGTGGTGTACCAACAGGGCTCACAGTGGCAATGCATCGACTGTTCCCGTCCGACCCTGAACGTCCTAAGCTTCGATACGAGTAGGTACTCGCATCCCTCGGGCTGCGACGTCTTCTGCGCCATTGGGACCAGCAGCCATCTGATCTTGGTCGCGAGCCGGACGGGGGCACTCGCGGCGCACGAGGGCCAGTACAAGAAGCTGTGGTCCATCAGCGGGGCGATCGGGGAGCTGGATAAAGAGCTGGACATTCGATCAGTCACCGCTGACAAAAGTGTGAAATTCATCGCAGCCGCGGACCGAGCGAACAGGCGGGTTCTGCTCTTCAGTTCCGACGGGAGCTACCGAGGGACTCTGCTGAAGCAGGAGGAGGCGGGGCTGGGGGAGCTGCAGTTCATCCGGTGGTGCGAGAAGAACTCTCACCTCGTTGTTTTTCACAAGAAGGGACAGAATATTCACGTCACCGCAATCAAACCAAAGTTGGACTGGAAGATCTGAACTGAGGAGCTCGAATCAAATTGGGTTTGTAAGCGATCTGAGAAGCTCGTAGTTTTTTCCGAGTCGTGTAAATATCCCTCACCGTGCACAGTGTTTTTTTTGTGTAATTTTGGTTTGACGAGCACTTGTACGATGATGAATCAAGTCAAAGTGACAAAAGTTGATCATGTTTTTGAACACTCGCACCAAAGCAATTGGCCCACACAACGAAATGTGCTCATCCGTGTCAAATTGTTTGTCATGATAATTGTCACTTTGACCAAGTTTTCGTACAAAGTTCCGTGGTGTTGGAAAGAGACAGAATGTACATTGAAGCGTGGAAAGCCGTTTTTACTCAAGCTTTGCGCCTGGAACAACGCGAACCCGCGGACCTTGGCCTGAAATTTTCGCGATGTCGTTTGTGTCGGCAATTCGTAGTCAACTCACGCGACCTATCGGACGAGCACGAGCACCTCTTTGCACAATCTGCAGTGGGTAACTTCGCAGCAGGCAACGGCAAAGGAAGCTTGTTGCAAGAAATCGTGGTTTACGTGCGTGTTTGATGCAGTTTTATTTGTTTTGGTGGTGGTGTAATAAATTTGCAACATGGAAGACGACACAATCTGTCCCGTCTGTTTGAAACGCTACTCGCAGACAGGTGAACACATCCCGCGGTTGCTGAATCCGTGCAACTGCACGGTCTGTGAGCAGTGCCTCGAGAAACTGATCGTGAACGGGAATGTGGTCTGCCCTGTGGACCGACAAGTCAATCCTGCGCCACATGGAGTGAAAACGTTCAATCAAAACAAGTACCTGTTGCCTCGTATCCCGAGGAAGAGCGGAGACTGTCCTGTGCATGACGACATGTCGGCTGTTCTGTTCTGCAAGGAGCCCGATTGCAACAAGGCCATCTGTCAGCTCTGCGTGACCGAGGGACACGTCAACCACAAAGTGGTCAACCACCTGGAGGAGCTGGAGGAGCTGAAGGCTTCGCTCAAACAGAAAGTGGACGGGCTGAAGGACACTCTGAACATGCAGGCGGCCAGGGCAGAGAACGTGAAACGCCACGTGGAAGAGGACATGCGCAATACTGTTCAGGTGCCGAGTAAACGCTGTTCAGCTTCGCTGTCACGTTTTTCCGAATGTTGAGTTTCGAATGTCAAAAGCAACTGTAACGGCGTTGCTTGAATCAGGGAAATACGGTGCCCTTCCTTCCGACGCAGTGTTCGAGGGGGCTTTCAATCTGGCAAGGCTGGATCAACATGACACGTCGCAGTTCTCAAAGACGCAAGTTTTGCAAACTGGCCATTGGGTGGAAAGAATCTTATGATCAAGCTCGCAATGTAAACAAAACAAAGTCATGCTCATGCACAGTCTCGCCAGAAATGAAATCATCCTCGTGGTTAAGAGAAAGGTATCCTGACGAATTGACATCAAAGAGTTTATTTTGGTTCATACCGTGCAACATTCCGCTACTCATACGCAAGTTTCCCTCGTCTTTTGTGTCACGTCACATGCAGCAGTTGCACAAGCATTTTTCTTCACAATGAGTTTTGTGTGTCCCTCCAAAGTCGGACCCGTCCATCAAGCCACGAATACGGAAGTTGAGCGATGTCGCAATTACTTTTCGTTTTGCTGAAGTGTACTCGTACGAGTTCTCTGTTTAAGATGAGTTTGACATGTTTCTGTTCGTCTTACTCGTACATTGCATTATTTTTGCAGAGGGCCGATCAGAGAAAGCGTAAGTTAATCAGACAGTTGGACGCAGCGCTGCAAAAGACTGCGGATGATTTGATAACGCTGATTGATCTCAACATCGACTGCTGCAACAGTCGCGAGGAAGTGGAGCAGTTGACTTTGACTGTCAACACTGTCAAACCGATTGATGACAACATGCTGAAATTCCCGTATTTCCAACTCAAAGATGTTGAAATGTCAGCTGATCAACTTGAGAAAGCGGAAGGGGAAGGGTTGCTGAAAGTGGGTACGTTGTTGTGATCTGTTGTCAACTTGTGAACAATCCGAGTCAACTTGTCCAACCCATACAAACAATATTCGGCACCACCAAGTAACAGGTGCAACTTTCTCACGTGTTCCCATGTTGCAATGTGGTGGTGATCAGGCTTTCGGGGGTCTTCAGTCTTGGTCAAATTGTGGATTCACTTCTGACCACTCGCATTTTGCGTGCAACCGAGCAACGATGCTCGTATCTGAAGACGAGTCCGTTTTTTTCAGTGAACTCTGGAAACACGACGCTGCGTGTGGTGCGCGAGGCACTTGTGTTGCTCGATGGCAGTGTGCTTTTATACGGCTCGCAACACAGCGAGGGAGAGAAGGAAACTTACAAAATTCAGCGGTGGGATCTTCAGTGCCCTGACGGCAAAATGGTACTCGAGAGGTCGGCCACAAGCGACTTCAAGTGTGCATCCATAGAGTGCAAGGGAGAACCGTACGTGCTTCTTTGCGACATGTGAGTACGAAATAAAACCCAACTTGTTGACCAAAATGTTGACCTCAAAGCAACATCTGAAGCAGATCAAAGCAGAGACTTGCAGCCAGCTTGATTTGACACTTGGAATCTTGTCCTTCACAGGAACCGCACCGACGCCTGCCGCAACCCGAACGTCTCGATAAAGGTGTCTTCGTGGGAGAAAGCGCCAAACAAGTATTTCTCGATGTATTCTGTATCACGAGATGCTGTACTCGTCGTAAAGGACCCGAGCATTGAAATCAATTCACGGCACCAGTACATGCGTTTGGAGCACGCCGCAGACCACTTGAGTTTGGAGTTCGAAGAAGCGCCGGACTATCCCTCGGGTGTGCAGGACGTGTGCGTCACTGAGAAAACCCTCTTCGCTGCCTCGAACGGTTCCGTTGTAGCTTATCGTCTTCCAAATGATCTGTTGTGGGAAGTTCGGGGAAAATTGAGAGGTTTGCAGGAGGAAATTGTGGCTTGTTCGGTCGCAGCAGATCGGAAGGGCCGTTTCGTCGCGGTTGCGGATTCTGCGAACAAAAAAGTTCTGCTCTTCAGTTCTGACGGAACTTTCCAAAGATTCCTTGTGGAGGGGGGCCTGGAGGGGATCCAGCTCATCAGGTGGCTCGAGCAAAGTTCTCAGCTGGTGATCCTTCACCAATATAATGCAAATGCGATTCATTTTCTCGTTGTCAAGTTGGATTTGAACACGTTACCGTGGTATGAAGGTGATGCCGACGACGCGCAGGCAACGCGCGCTTGAGTCTTCAGAGTTCAGCTCTGTTGGGCCTGTCCGGGTGGTATTTTATCGTGTTTTCAGCCCGATCTGTGATAATACGCACTTGAGATTTGAGTTCAGCGCTGCATGCAAGGAATGCTATTGAAATGCTATTTGAGCGCTCTCTGTCCATGGCCTTCGGAACTTTCGCGTTCAGATGTTCGACAGGTGTACGAGTGTACGAGTCGGCTGCTTTGTCTTGATGTCTTAAATTTGGTTCAATTATCTTTGTAGCTCAGCAGTTTGTGCTGCTTTGCACTTGCCTTGATGTATTTGTCTCGGGTTTGTCTGATGTTTGCCATTTATTCTTGTTCTTACGGGTGTGTGATGTGTGTCCGAGAACCCAGACGACACGCCGGAGGTACGAGAGTCGCTTTTGTGGCACTGTTGTGCACAATGTCCAGAATTCTTTGTGTTGACACCTTTGTGACAAAACGTTCTGCAGCGCGGACGCTCGACCCAGAAGCCGCTAGAGTGGAGTGGAAGAAACCGAGTATCAATCTGTGGCCCCATGACTAACATTTGTCACAAGAAAAGCAGCTCTTCGAAACATTCATGGTGGTCCGGTTTCTGATGGAAGAGCCGCAGAAGAGCCGCATTTGGTGTGCGACCACACAGAAAACAGCCAAGTCGTTGGCACTGGCGGCGTGAGTTTCTCGGGTGAAACGCTTTTTGGATTGTGTGTTTTCGTGGAGTGAAAATATTGTTTACACTGAATAAACTTGAAAATCGATTTTTACACATATTTAAAAATTATCTGGTTTGTCATTGAATGATTTTGACCCGAGAATGCTGTGTGTCGGATGCGAGCAAAACGCATTTTGACAACTCTGAAGCAAGCGTAACAAGAAGCAGTGCTCAAGGCAACTGTAGTGCAAAGTCCCTTGCAGCGTTGCAGTGGCGTTAATGTCATCAATTCTTCCTTGTTTATCAATTCTTCCAGGTCCTCTTTGTCCTCCACCAGCCATGCTGTCTTCTGCAGGGGGGGTCTAGCTGGGGGGGGGGTCTGGCGGGGGGGGGGGGGGGGGGCCAGGGGACATTTTGGTCCAGCTGCCATATACTGCATTACCACATGGTGCTTCGCCCTAAAGGGACTTCGCACAACAAAACGTTCAAGAGCCACAGGTTGTTTTGAAGACTGATAACTTTGTGGGTCAGTCATGACCGCAACAAGATACCCAGGGAAGGCAGCCGGCGAGGCTGGAGCTCGAGCGGTGTGGATACATGGGTGGAGAACCTTCGCAACGGTTGGGTTGTGTGCACTGGGACTGGTGACTCAGCGCGCACACCAGAAGTGTACACTCCATTTCTCCTTTGCCTTGGAGCTGTGCAATTCAAGTGACAGTTTTCTGCTTCCACAGGTCTGATTCCCTGCACCAGAGGTATCTTGCTGCTCGTCGTCGTGCTGCCTGACTGCAGCGGGGCCCGTGGTCACCGGAGCCCGGCCTGCGCGGCGAGCTGGTGGAAGGCGGACCGCGGGTCGCTGAGCAGTCTCTCCGGGGCGTCGAACTCCGCGACGCGACCGTCACTCATCACCAGGATCCTGAGCGAGAGACGGGAATTCTGCTTGTGACTTGATGTCTGTTGTCTTGGTGTTGCATTTGGTGCAAAATCATTTCTGAAGCTTGAAAGTAAAGCTGGGGTACCTCGTCTCACAGCAACGCAATAGCTGACAATGAGGGGCCCACGGACCCCAGGAAGCCGCGTCATCCCGACGCAGCACGTGACCGACGCGATGCAGCACGTGACCGACGCGACGCAGCACGTGACCGACGCGACGCAGCACGTGACCGACGCAGCACGTGACCGACGCGACGCAGCACGTGACCGACGGGACGCAACGCACCTGTCGTAGTCGAGGATGGTGTTGACGCGGTGCGCGATGGTGATGACGGTGGCGTCCCGAAACGCGTCCCGGATCGTGCTCTGGATCAGCTCGTCCGTGCACACGTCGACCGACGCCGTCGCCTCGTCCAGCACGAGGATACGTGTCTCCCGCAGCAGCGCCCGCGCGAGGCACACCAGCTGCCGCTGACCCACGCTGCGCACAGGGGACGTGAACATTCACCGGGTGAGAGGGTCTGTGTCGCGATGAGTTGGCTGGGTTGATGAACGCGTGGGCCATGACGTGAATTGCAAAGGGACGCACTACAGGACGCATCTAGCCAGTGTCGGGCAGGCCTCACCTGAGGTTGTCGCCGCTCTCCCCGACGTCGTAGTCCAGCGTGCCCGGGAGCGTCTCGACGACGTGGCGGAGGTGCGCGCGCCGCAGCGCCTCCCACAGCGCCGCGTCTCCCCGCTCCCCCCGCGGGTCCAGGTTCTCCCGCAGCGACCCCCCGAACAGCACCGGGTCCTGCACAGCCGCCGCGCGGAAACACGAGAGATTCGAGACACTGAACCAGACATTCAACATGCGCGTCAGTGCCAAGAGAGCGCTTGAACAACTGAGTTCAAATGAGTTCGCGAGGTCAGGTCCACATGCAGACCATAAAAGGGCACTGAGACCTTCTGCAGAGAAGGAGTTCCCACATGTGCAAGAGCTACCCAACCCATTGTATGTGAGCTCGTTGGTAAACACACACTATCAGCAGGTGAAAGGGACTGAGCTGTCAAAGCTCGAATGATGAGAAGCTCGCACCTGGGGGATGACGGTGAGTTTGGACCTGAGCGAGTGGAGGCCCATGCGGCGGGTGCTCCTCCCGTCGATGAGGACCTGCCCCGCCGCCGGCTCGATGATCCTGAACAGGGACAGCGCCACCGACGACTTGCCGGCTCCCGTGCGCCCCACGACTCCGATCTGAAGAGTCAACGATTTCGTTTATCTGATGCAGGTCAGTCGGGTCCAAAATATTATTTTCAACGTGGTCTCAATTCACCGCGAAGTGAGGAATGATCGCAACACGAACGTCAACTGGTGCTTTTCTGACATTTCTGACCCAAGCAAAAGCACGCTCACACGCTCATACACGATTGTTCAGAAAGACAACACCATAACCAAGCAAGACGAAACAGCGAATCACTGAAAATGACCAGTGTTCAGTGTGCACAAAACGTTTCCCAAAGCGCGCGCGCGCGCCGCACCTTTTCGCCGGACGCGACGCTGAAGGAGAGGTCGCGCAGCACGAGGTCGAGCCCGGGGCGGTAGCGCGCCGACACGCCGCGGAACTCGACGGCGCCCGACTCGGGCCACGCGCCGGGCGGGTCGTGCGCCAGCGCCGTCCACGGAGCCTGCAACACCGGACCAAGGGAGGTAACAACAAGTCGAGAAATAGACGATTCTGTACTTGTTGTGCGAAGTCCCTTTCGGGCG
>JAAUXT010105631.1_pt1 | contig 22188 bp, 25 predicted proteins | sample 7278171 | NCBI WGS metagenome assembly JAAUXT01 (sample SAMN14350112, study PRJNA611818) | marine sediment metagenome | isolation source: surface marine sediment (1.8m) | place: French Polynesia: Moorea | collected 2018-08 | reverse complement strand
GAAATTATTTTGGTTATATGTGGATATTGTTCTGAAACAATGTATAAAAGTTCCATTTGGTTAAATTTGTTCCATTTGCATGTGTGCTAAATGAGTTCCCAAATTGTGAATATTGAGTAAAAAAGTAAGAATTTTTGACAAAACAAAGTGAGTGAAATCAGAGTGAGCGAAATCAAAGTGAGCGAAATCAGAATTTCCTCAAATCACCGTGAGCTCCATGGAGCTATTTTTTTGTCCGACTGAAATGACTGTCGAATCGTTTGTTCCAAAATGCAAAGACCCCAAAACACACGTGTACAGGTACTTTTGAAATGTGTGCGGCCTTTCAAGCGCAAGAAAGAAAGGACGTTTGTTTGTTCCACAGCACTGCTCTTTATAGTCCAGTTTCACACCGGATTCGTCGAGGTGGAATCGTCGAGACAGCAGAACATGCAGGATCTAGATCTACCAGGTCGCTGTTGGCTGGACGCACCGTGCAAAACAACCACAACAAAACCTGTCCGTGTCAAAACGGTGTGACGGACACACGCACATAATGAGTGCGGGACTCTGCAACTAAACTGTGGCACCAAAGCAAAGAAGCTCAAATTCAGGCAAATAGTTCAGGCAAAATCACACCTCGAGTTCCCAAATCCAGCATTCCAAAATTTTCTTGAGAAAACTGTGCAAACGGATGGGAACAGCTGCTTCTACTGCGGATTTGCGCTGTTTTGTGTGGGCAACATTCATTTGACACTAAATTTCCATTAAAATCGCTGGATTTGACCATCTCGAGGTTTACAATAATGCGCAAGGCGAGGCTGATAGTTTCGCTTCGGGCCTCAGTACACACACACGCACACCCACGCACAAATTCAAAACTGCCAGCACACCCGACTGAGGTGTGCCTTGATATTTTTTTTTTGGGGGGGGGCGGGGTGCACGAAGGGGCTGGAGAGTAGTGACCCTTGGGAGCACCGAACACACCTGACACCGGGGGGGGGGCGCGCTTGTGACTCCTAAGTTTCTACCTTATCCGCCCTCGTATACTTGAAACCTGTCCTTCCCAAAAATGGCCGACAAGGCCTCCTCTATCTCATGGGTAGTCCAGTCGAAGAAAACTGGGATTCTCACCACTACTGTGAAATTGATTATTTGTGGGTTCTACAATGAACAGAACTACGAGTGTAGGAAAAAATGAAAACTGGCTGAAACAACCGATGACACGAAAATTTTGAGGGATCCGTCAAGGGGGTCACACACTGTACGAGTGTGTGCAAAGTGAAAAGTTGCAGATCAGGAATGAAGACATTGAGGACAAAAAAAAATCTAGTCTTGGAAAAGAACAGAGACTCGGCGGATCTGTGAAGCAGTCATCTTGAACACCAACAATCACATTTCGATCAACATCAATTGTGTCTGATTTCATAATGACAACCAATGTGATTTCCCTGTGCTGGGTCTCACAAGATGCTGTGCTCAAAGATACAAGATCAGAAACATCGAGAGAGAAAAATCTTAACAACCGACTAACAGGGGAAAAGACGACAACCAACTCAGACAGAAGAAGCCACGGAGAGGGACAATAGATTTGGAGTGAAAAAAAGATCAAAATTTCATCAGCTTGATGCAGGGAGAAAGGGAGACTGACACCTGACGGCTTTGGTTGTCTCAAGACAAGTGGGGAGGGTCTGTGGGTGGGGAGGATAGGGAGGAAGGGGGATCACAATGGCTTCGTACCTGCGGCATGGCTGGATAGTGAATCATGGCTCCTGCTGGCCTTGCATAGTTCTAGTGTTTTACCACGTGCAGAGAAAATAAAAAGTGAAAAACAAACACCTATATTAAATGCAATAATGACAGTGCGCACTGCATGAAGAACCTTAACATTTTCTGGAACACCAAGCTGAACCAATTTTACAGATGCAAAGATGGCGCTGGTGACGCCACGTGTGACGCGCCCAACAGAACGGGGTTGAATCTCTGTCCAAAGTGGCCACAGGATCAAACACCCAAAAGCACGTCTGAGATTTTTTTTGCAGCAAAGGAACCCGACGGCAGCGGTATTTCAGCTGGTTTTCCAGATGCTCTAAACAAATGTCAGTTCGTTGCAGAGTGGGCCAGAATTCCCCTTGAAGGCGCAGACAGTTTTCTCCTGGTATTCGTCTATGAGGCAGACAATAGGTTCCAGAATCGTCCCATTGTCTGCGCTTCAGGGCAGAATGCTTCACCCACTGCAACAACACACGCAGAAAGCGAATACCCACATCACGGAGTCAAGTACAACATTCAGAGCCATTGCCCCCAACACATTGCATTGCTTCAACGAAAAGACGCGATCTATCCTCTTCCGTTTTCAAGACTGACCCACAGGTGGTAGATCTATCCATGACCTCTGATCACTCGACCTTTCGCACCTCGCAAAAAGGCGCGAGTGCGAACGTATGACGAGGACAACACCCAGGCCGCATGGTCGAGTTCACACCAAATGTGTCTTCAATCCAAGGCAGAACACCCCAAAACTCGTCTTTCAAAATCGCTCTTCGTCTGTCCGACTGTCACCCAACAGGAAAGTTCAGGAAAAGGACACGAGCTCCGGATATGAGATGATGAGTGAATCGAGAAAATTTGTTGCGGGGCTTGACGCTGGTTTCATTTTTGATGGTGACAAGAGAGCGCGTGAGTGAATGAAGCAGATAGAAGCAACTGTCGATGGTCAAGAATGACCAAGGTCTGTTTCAACCTGGATGCACCTTGCTTCACGCCACCACACCTTCCCGTGAACGCAACGCTTGGTCACAGAGCGTACGAGGCAATATCCAACCAAAGTGAGAATTGTCATGATCACCAAAGAAGCCAATTGGCCTGTCTGCACTGAGAAGGTGAATGAAATCAATTGTCTAAAATCAACCACCCATGACCTTCCAGGCCGATCATGAACATGACAATTCTCAAGTTGGTTGGATATTGCCTCGTATATATACGCTCTGTGGCTTGGTGCATCCAGTGTAGAAAAGGCCTCAACCAAACCCTGACCTGCACAGTTAAAAGGGCAGCAATGGTCAAAAGGTGTTTTGTTTCCCCCGGACAGGCAGACGTGGATCTGGTCAAGTGAACTGGACATGACTGATTTTGCGGCGGGTGGGGTTTTGAGGCGGAAAGCCGGACACTGAAGGATCCTGAGACGGAAGTTGATGGGCCTTCTGTCACTCAGTTCTTTCTTGACGCATTTGAGTGAGCCAAACAGGAGCCACCAACTTGTTGCGGTGATGTTACAGGAGCAGAAGCTCTGAGGATATTGGCCCCTCTAGCAGCTGCAAAAGTTTTGTCGACCCCCCGTGGGCCCCTTCCCTCGGCCCCTGCGCACCCCCTGATGGGCCTGCCCTCCTCAACACTCCCTAGCCAAGGAAAAGTCTGACACAATGACAGATTGCTCCCAGGTTGGGACCCGGAATCCCACTGCTCTGTCTATTAACCGGACGTCTTATCTGCACCGCCACCCTGACTGCTCGAGACTCGTTGTCATCTCCGCAATGCAGTGTATGTTTATTCTAAAGCTGTGTCTGACTGATTCATTATTTTTCAGCCCTTGTACTTTGTTTAGTGTTGTGGGCACACCTAAAAACAAAACACATCAACTGCACAAAATGAAAACATTTCATTGCGGAGCTCAGCACAACCAACATGAAAATCATAAATGTTCAAAGAAATCAAAATAAATTTGGCACCGTGGCTTGGTGTGAAAGTTTTATGGATTTTTGTTTGCAATTGCTTTTCTATCGTGTGACTTTGCAATCAATGTGCTGAACATAAACAGTCTCTGCAGAAAATGTACGGACACAAAATTTTACACGTGTACCAACTTTCCGCTGTGCACGCCGCGATTTCAAGATCATCTCCATCTCAAAAGAATGTTTCGAGAACAGGGCCCTTCTCTGGGAACATCCACATCGCGGTGCGAAACACACGTCGTCCACAGCAGAACTTTGGCAGAGACGAGAACAGGTGTGAAAATAAACACTTATGAGAGAGTGAATCGAGCACGACAGTGTGTGAACGGTGTGAATCTATCATCTACGAGGCTGAGTGACGGACGACCACAGGCCACATGAACGAGCAGCTTCTCTACGCACAAACAGCAGGTCTTTTCTACGGTGTCTTCCAAAGACTAGAAGGATCAAAATTATTCCTTCACGTGACATGGAGACGTTCAGCCCACGCGGCGTGGTCCGTGAACGCAGACGTTCGAATGAAACGTACAATTTCTTGTCTCCATGACAGCCATATCAAATAACGTCAATTTGACGTCAGCGTTCAGCGTTGACGTCGCGTACCACTGAACGTCTCCAACAACGAATTTCTTGTCAAAAAAGGCTGAGTGCTACTGAAAAAGAGAAAAGTGGTGAAGGTTGTGTGTGTGAAGGAGACAGCACAGTAGAGAGACAGGAAGTGGCACGAGAGGCATGACGGGAAGACTAAGCTCTTGCTGGCTGCTGATTGGTCTACAACAGCTGCAGCAAGGAATTGTGGGGGAAGATGTGCAAACCCACCAAGTTATAGTCTGGAGTAGTGGCGTCGGGAACCTTGCCCGGATGCTGCAGTCGCCCCTGAAATCCCAACAAAATAACAGCCAAGTTAACGGCATAGCTCCGGGCCAACAACCACGCTCAGCAGTTGTTTCCGTGGCGACTCGCGCAATGATATGAATTCTGTCAAAGCACACACGCGTGAAATCTGCACCTCTCCCCAGCCAATGGGAATTCGGCAATTTCGAAAGCAACGCGTGAAGCGCTGAGAATAGGCTCGTTCGAAACCCAGCGAATAGGAGGACGTTTTGAGCGGGGACAGGTGCAGACAGAGGCCCACTGCGAGAAGTCGTCTGCAGATCTCATCACATGAACTGGCGCAAGCGTTCAAAACTGAATGATACTGAAATGCACGAGGGGGGTTCCGATGCCCATGCACATGCACCGTCGTAGATGTTTGTTTCACACTGGGTGCGCCACGCGTCGCATCTCTGCGCAGGTCAATGAGCGCCGAGTGACGGAAGCGACACAAGGCCCTCTGGTGACGAATAGAGACGCAACGCGCACGCACCCTGCGCCAAACAAAGCAACAACCAAATGTCTCTCAGTTTTGCTCTTAAGATTTTATCATTTGAAAAAATCAGTAATTGGGAGTCTTAAAATGCAAATGCAACTCGTGGGTCCAATTTGTTTTGCGTATCGACAGTCGAGATAAAAAATGCTGGGAGACGTTTGAACAGCTTCGAATAATTCGAACGAGAAACGAAGACGGGACGGGATGGAAATCACAGTTCCCCACGACAGATGCGCCAGGCGTTGTGTCCGCGCACAAGTCAACCTGAGTTGCGTGCACTCGACAACGCAACGTCCACTGACGTGCGCGGACGCAACACGTGACGCACCCGGTGTGAACCCAGCTGAACGGATCCTGTTGGGCCCAGTACTTAAAGAGACCACCACGACAACGGGGGCGATCCACGTGACCTGAGCACGTGACCCCACGTGACGTGACGTGACGCGCCGACGTGACATGTGGACGTGAGAGGCATTTGTGAACTCGTGCAGTTTCGAGTTCCAATGCGCCGAATTTCCCGTTCGTCCACGTTTCACGACAAGAAAAGTCTGAACTTTCTTGACTGGTTTCTGTTTACCTTGGCACCCTACCACACCCTTTTTTGCAAGCAGACCATTTCCACAAATTTTGATAAAATTATCAACAAGGGATGGTGTGACTACCAACGATTGTGGGCAGAGACACAAACAGGGAACCACAAATTTCCATGACAACCAAGCTCCCATGGAAACACTACGGAGACGGAACAACGCCCAATTTCACGTCACCAATGGACACTAGACCGCCAGGGTTGCTTGTGAACAACATGTACAAATGGCAGTCCAACTCAAAGGAATTATTCAGCAGTCACCTATGTCTAGAGTATGTGGAACTGCAGGGCGAGGACATTGGTCCCTTTGACACAAGATGCATCACGCGTGGCGTCAGAGTCAAAGACCGCCACATCGCTTGTGCGACGTTAAGCGATGACGCGTGACGCATCGGGTGTGAAATTGGCCTTTGTCCTTCCTCGTCCTAGCCAAGCTGTACACAAAATGCGCGCGCAGTTTGCACCAGTCAATATGCTCTACCTTTTGCAAGGCCGTTCAGTCCTCTTTGCCACTGACAGATATAGATCTACAAGGCACCGAGCCACTTATGCGTAACAGGAGGTCCCCAGCTCTTGACAGCATGATGGGACTCGGAGTACTTAATTAACAATGCGTGTGAGAGAGGCATACTTACATCTGGTGCGGGAATGGCGTACTGGCCCTGCACCTGGAACGCCTGACCCCCCGCGAAGATCACTGGAGGCATAGCAGGTTTTGGACGGTAGGGAATAGTCGCTCCTTTAGGAGGGGACTGGATAAAAGGAAGGAATAAGGATTATAGAGGACGAATAAAGGTCACTGAGATGGGGGCTGTGTACAGCAGCAGACGTAGGCGGGGAGACGGCCGTTGGTGCAGAGATTGCTGAGTCGAACCTGCAACTCTAGAAATGGCAAAATAAGGGGCATCAGTGCGCTGCATTGAGAGCCCGTTACAACGGGCCGGTATCCTACAGGAAAGAGTGATCGGATGAGAGGAATGAGAGATGCACAGAACGCAGCAGTCGTCTGGAGGAGGGTGATGCTTCTACAGGCGTCTATCTGCAGTGCTACAGGGGACGGGTCCGCATACCCTGGCTCTTTCGTAGACTCTATCGAAGGGTGACCAGAACCCCACTGGATCTACAGACAGTTCTTCTGTCAGCGGCACTGGATAACAGAGAGGGAAGTGGGAGACATCACGTTGGAGTTCGCACCTGACTCGTCTGAACGCACGCGTTGGCGCATGCGCAATTCCAGTCCATTTTGCGCACCATGTTTCAAACGGAAACGAGGCTCCAGCAGACATCATCCAATGCGAAGTCCACACGAACAGTGATGCCACAGTGACAAAAATCACCGGAAGAAAAAAACTTTGGAAACGTTCTCAAAAGAGTGGAACTTGGAACGGCGCGGAAGGAAGTGGAAGAGACAGTGGCGCCGCCCGGTGGGATCCGCTGAGCCAGGGCCGGAAGCACGTGTTCTGAGGCACGTTGCTCACTCAATGTCTGTCGTTACCATGGCAACTGCCATTTCTCTCAAATCCGACCTCGGGTGGCTGTGTTTCAAGCTGTGCGATTGCCAAGGGAAGGAATAGAGAGATAGACAGAGGAGGGTGCCGGGGAGGGAAGTCGTTAGTCAGGCTGCAGGTGGCTGGCAATCGCTTGACCGTTTCCAACTGGTACCCTGTCTTCCTGAACTGGGGTTCATAATTTTCTGTTTTCACCCTTTGTGTAGACACTCAGTGAGCAACAGGAGATGATGATACAGAATGACGTGTACCAACGTACAGTTGAAATCTTCACTCAGTGCATCATTGATTCATCGGCGATTTTCTTTCATGCAAACGAGATTTGGAGGGTCAGACACGTCAGCAGTGTCTTGTAGGAATCAAAATTATCACCAAAAGACTGACGCCAACGTATCTGGAATCAATGATCCACTGAACACCAATGAAAAAATTGGAGACATGGGGGACAAAATTGCTCGTTTCATTCTGGAAGAGGGAAACATGTTGAAGACCAATATGGAGGGAGCCGCATGTTCATCACAGGGTGTGGAACAAGTGCAAATTATCTGGAATCAAAAGAACAAAATAATGAAATTAAAAGCCCGTAATCATACACAGATACCGAGTAGGGGCGTGACCCGTTGACAACAAAGCGCAGTGACGTCAGTTTCACACCAGAAGCGCCGCGCGCTGCGTCTCTTGCAATCGACGCTGCGTCACAAAGTTGACGCTGTGGTGACGCAACACGCGACGCATCCCGTGTGAAACAGGTCTGCAAATTTTTGTGTGGGTGCATCAAGCAAAGCTGCGACAGTCTCTACCGTTTCTTCCACTGCGAGGGAGGGTCGAGCGGGAAACACTGACCCTGCACCAGTCTAGTCTCTACAGGAAGCGCGAACTTTTCATTCAGCGTCTTTGCTGCGTTTCTTTACTTTTCCACGGACTCGCAGTCTTCATCGTAACGCGTGCAACACATTTTCACCGTGGATATTTCTTTCTTTTTACAATGTATCTATCTGATGTGTATTCGACTCGCAAGAACACCCAACTTTTCTTCTGAATTGTTTCACACGGACACGTCACGCGCAGTATCCCTGAACAAGTACACCGCTCCCGCTGACTTGTCCAGGGACGCTACGCGAGACGCGGCCGTGTGACGCGCGCCCCTGGGAGCGCGGGCACTGCACACGTACTCACCTCTAACATGACACAGCAGATGTGATATATACATTGTGTGATGGAGTCGGCCGACCCGCTGATTGTCACCGTTCTCTCCGTCGAGTTGGGCAGCATTTCGCTCGCCACTTGTATGGAAGCGCCCGTCACCTGGAAACGCGGTTATCACAATCAGAAAGACGTAACCATGGACAACACGAAGGTGGACGTGTAGATCTTCATAGATCATAGATCTTCACTTTAGAACATCGCGCGTACGTCAGTGTCGCTTGTGGCTTCGCGTCATCCCGAAGGTGCCTGGGCATTGCGAGGACTCTGTCCAGGGACCCCGACTACTTGGGGGGGGGCGTGCTCTCTGCACGCCCCCCCACCATTTGTACGGACGGGGTGCGGGAGCCCCGTCCCCTCCCTGAGAGCTGCATCCCCTCCCCGCATGAGCCCCGTCCCCTCCCCTCGAGCCCCGTCCCATCGAGCCCAGTTCCCTCCCCACACGAGCCGCGTCCCCTCCCTGCACGGGAACCCCGTCCCCTCCCCTCGAGCCCCGTCCCCTCGAGCCCAGTTCCCTCCCCTCGAGCCCCGTCCCTCGAGCCCAGTTCCCTCCCCACACGAGCCGCGTCCCCTCCCTGCACGGGAACCCCGTCCCCTGCACGCCGGATCCTATTTCACTCCCCATCATCCTGATAATGAAATTCATGTCTTTCCACAGTTCCCCCTTAATTACCACGAGGCCTGATGTAGTTCTCCCGGGGACCCACAATGCTGCATTCTGGTGCCCTGGTTCCGCTCTGTCGGGTTGTTTCACGCCACATGCGACATCAGTTGATTTCATGCACGAATCAATGGGCGCTGCAGTGACGCACCGCCCAGGACGCTCAGGATGACGCATGCGCCGTGAAGCGGGTACCAGTCAGCGCGCATCCGTTCGATTTCCTGCTCGCGGATGGATGTGACCCGCTCGTTCAATACGAACACCAGGGGTCGAATCCCACGACATCCGCGCACAACGCGACTCAATGTAGCGTTTCATTGTTCTCCAAGAACCCAATCCCAATTCAATTTTGTTGCAGCGAGTCTCTGGCAAACATCTGCGTGTTTTCATCGACTCGACACTTCTTTGTTTCCCTCGCACAAAAATTAAATAAACTGCTTGTGTTTGTGGGAATTGAGATTCAACACGCCTGGAAAAGCAGCTTGTCGTTTTGAGCGCAGAAACTTGTCGGTTGTGACTCCACCAGAAAGATGTATTATCGTGGACGCAGGAAGCATCCTGTCCCCTTGCCCAGAGTTGTTTCTTCTGACGATCCCAACACTATCTTCGCATCTGCCTGCGAGGCAACGCTCGTGGCCTTGTGCAGAAAGGGCCCCAATGACTGACGCACGCGCGTGTGCGTCGTCTGGACTGCGCATGCGTGAGCCGGTACGTACCTCTCGGATCTCCTTGATCTTGGAGCCGCCCTTACCGATGAGCGAGCCGCACTGCGAGGCGGGCACGATGAGCCGGATCGTCACCGGCGGCTTCGGCACCCCGCTGTTCGGGATGTTCTGGATGTCCTGCAAAGAGACACGAGCAAACCACATGTTCAGTCACGTGGTTAAACGACAATGAGAGATACAGAATGCGGTCAGTTGTAACTTGGTAAGTTTCGTCCACCAAAACTCGTTAAATTCCCCGACGAAGACGAAACTATTTCTTCCGAAACGGTTCAAATGGATCAATTGACTGTGGCGGTGCATCCATCGTGTTTTTTCTCCCTGCGAAATTCACTTTTTTCCTTCCAGATCTCGGTCAAGGAGCGCAGAGCTTCATCAAGTAGATGAAGCTTTGCAAGGTCATTGAGAGTTGCTTCCCAGCAAGTGCTCAGAATGCTCCCTAATATTTCTTTGTGTGTCTCCTCGAGGAATTCGAATGTGAACCAAGTACCAGGTACAGAAACTTGTGTGATAGTTCTGGACTTTCCATTGTTTCCCGAACAGGAGACTCGCTCAGGTGTTCATTTATCATTCATGTGTAATGGGAAAAAAGCAATCAAGGGGGAGTATGCGAGTCATATTTAAAAGTCAGACCCACCGAATCCATCACGTGAGCAGACAACTGTAGACGGGGCGGGGGTGCCTCACACCGGCTGCGTCACGCGTTCTACTCACGTAAACCACACGCTGTACCGCGTCGCGAACGGCACTCACAACGCAAGGTGCATCCAGTGTGAAACAGATGTACCGCGTCAAGAAAACAAAGCGTCGCAAGGAGCGACGTAGCAGGGCCTCGAAACAACAGAAAATCCAGCGCGAACGAAAACTCTCTCTCGCTGTTTTCGCTTCTTATCACGTCCGTGGCGTGAGTGACGTGTGAAGGACGTAGATTATTGCAAGATGAGTGGCCGTCCCAACATCAGACGTGAAACAACACGACGGAGACAGACGCGGAAAAACAAAGCGTCACGTGACAGCAGCGTCGCATTCCTCGCGTCCAGATTGACGTCGCGTCAGGACTCGAACCGGGTCAGCCGACGCAGATGCAGATGCGCGCGTAGCCCAGTTTCCCCAACATCCACGGAACAACATAGAGCTGTTCTGAAATGATTCTTTCCAGCAAGTTCCATCGCTTCCCTTCCTCCCACACACGTTGACACGTGAGACGAAATCTGATTGGCGCAATCTGTCTGATCCTACGACCTATCACGGGCAGCCACGGCACCTGCCGCACCCACCTTGCGCCAGGGTCTCCTCGGGGGTCAATGCCCTGGGATCCACTTCGCATCAGACCTATTTCACACTGCACACGTGGTCCCCAGATACCCAATGTGCTGCGTTCACCCTACTACGCGGCGCTCTTGTGCAGAGATACAACGCGTGGCGCAGCTGGTGTGAATCCCGCCTGGGTGGGGTCAGTGCCCTGGGATCCACTTGGCCTCAGATCCACTCGGACCTATTTCACACTGCACACGTGGTCCCCACATACCCGATGTGCTGTGCTCACCCTACTACGCGGCGCACTTGTACAGAGATACAACGCGTGGCGCAGCTGGTGTGAACCCCGCCTGGGCGGGGTCGCGGCCCTGGATCTGCCTCGCCTCCGTATCGCCTCGCCCCGCACCTGACCCGTGAGATCCGCTGCCGTATCACCCACCGCGCGCTGTTGCCACTGATAAACCCACTTATCACATTTACTCCACGCTGTAGATCTGCACGTAAAGCCGTATCCTGATCCCCCATTCATTTTGACCATCGCCCAGAACGAGACAAAAACTGCGCATCGCATCCCGGTGATAGGACAATCTTCATGCGATGTTCTCCCCCACAGACGCTGCAGAAGGGGCTCTATTGGTGCCGACATTTTCCAAGGAGCAGAGAGGTGTTGAGAGATGAGTGCGGGGTCCGTGTATTTGATGGGGGGTTGCGATGTGCGCCTCCCTCCCGAGCCGCAGGTGGGCATCGGGCGCCCCGTCCAAATGTCGCGGGGTCGATACGCTCTCGCGCAGCGCCGCGGCCCCGTAGTGCGAGCAGAAAGATCGAGCGGAGCCGCCGACTACAACCAAAGCCTGGTCCACACCGGGCGCTCCACTCACAGAGCGTTGAACGGCTGATCCACCGACTGGGACGCAACGCGTGGCGCATCCAGCGTGAAATGAAGCCAACCAACCAACCAACCACCGACCCAATCTCCGGTGAAGCCCATTCGATCTTGAGCAGAAGGTGGTGATGTTGCCTCGAGGGCGTTGACCTCGGGTGCAAACGAGCTCTGTCTTCACGTTGCTGCGATCTTCGTGAAAATGCTTTCTTTTCTCTGATCAAGAAACCAAAATATTTTCATTGATCAATACCTTTCATTTTGCTAGGATCTGTGAGCAATTGATGTCAATTCAATCAAAACCCGACTTCCAACCCGTGTCAATGAGCGCTGACGTCAACATTTCTCAACGCACGCCGCCAACGCAAAACGCCAGCAGCAACTATTTGACCTTTTCACGCTGTCCTGGGGACGACGCCAGAGACGCTCTGAACCCCGTGAAGCGAAGTGAAGGGAAGCGGCAGCGTCGGTCTGGATTCCGCACCCACCGACCGACAGGCACGCGGAAAGCAACGCTGTCGATGCCAACACCTGTTGGGTGCAGTGGTCGGAGAGTCGGGCCTGTTTCTCACCGGATGGAAACGTGTGGTGCGTCCACGAACAAGGGCGCTGGCAGTCCCGACCAGCAACGTGTGATAAATTCAGTGTGAATCATGCTCCAGAAAGCAGCGAGGACCAGTGAACCGGAAGTGAACGCCGGAAGCATCAGTCTTTGCGTTCCTGCCTTGATGACTCGTGATTTGAACTGTGCAGTTTTATCACCATCTGGATACGACGCGTTGAGTCGTTCAGAGTCTCTCCAAGTTTCCAGCTTTTCAAACTGGAAAATGTTCACGACACGCAGACACCGAATTTGCAAAACTTCCCGGGGGTCCCTTGGATGGGATGTCTGATCCTTGTCCCTATCACATCACAGGCAGCGACCCGCAGCTACAGACCCCGGGCGGGTGAACTCCCGATACACCAAGGTGTTTACACGGCAATACATCTGACAGCAGAAAGGAATCTGCAGATTCGTCCGATCACTCCATCTCGCAGCCTCCCTCCCCTCCCTCCACCAGCGGAGGGAGCAGGAGATCCAAAATTCTTGCAGCCTGTTATTAGTAGAAATATGCACACCGCGGAGCTCTCTGCCAGGGCAAAGCGCTGGGTTGAATTACATCCATCAAAAGGCCAAATCCCAGCTGCGAAAACTGGGGTCCGTTGTTCAAAATTTCACAGCTTCGCTCAGAGAACGAAACTCAATTGGAGAAACACGATGCCTACGGCGTTTACAGCCAGCACTGTTCCGTCGTGTGCAAGAAGGTTCCATCTCATGACGTTGTGCACCTCGCAATCAGTCACTGACCGTGCGTCAAACTCCATCAACACGTGACTCAGGCCCTGTACCAAAACTCGCAACTGGATGTTGGAGAAGACGCACCTCTTTCGCAGCGCTCGCGGGATTCTATTTGCAGCCACCTCTCGTGCAGTCTCACGCACGGACACCGTGCGGACGAGAAGTTTATCCGTGTACCACCAGGTGCAACTCCCGAGGGTGGCCCAAACCATTCCTGGATCTCACCCCCCAAACCCGCAGCGTTCGCCCAGGCATTCCTTCCCCCCCCCCTTCGAAACAAGGGCCTGGATGACTGACTGACTCACCTCCTCGAACTTTTTGCAGATCATGGTGAACGCCTTGAAGATGGCGTCGGTGGCGCCGGTGACGGTGACGATGCGCTCCGGACACGACGAGTCCGAGATGTTGATCTTGGCGCCGCTCTGAAACACAGCGAAGGAGAGAGACGTGAATCAGGGGGAGAGAGACACAACGGCGCGCAGGGAAGAGACACGGGCACAGAGAGACAGGGGCACAGAGAGACAGGGGCACAGAGAGATGGGCACAGAGAGACAGGGGCAGAGAGACAGACACCGGCACAGAGAGACACGGGCACAGTGCAGGAAGCAGAGAGAGATACCGAGGGCCATAGGAACGAAGGACATCTCAACAGATCCTTCAACGCAGAAGAAAACTCCTCGTGTTTCGTTCGTTCCTGCGCAAAGCAGTGTTCATGCCACAAAGAAGGGAACAACCTTCCTCTTCGCTCCAATCTTTTCTCGAGTCTGCGGTGAAGATATGAGAAATATCAGCGAACGCGATGGCAACTGGTCACGTGTTCGAAAATGCGCCACTCTTCTCTGCAGCGATCAAGCCCACCCACAACACGCTCAATGTCATTTTTGTTCATTTGTTGCAGGTACGAGGTCGAACGTGCCGTCGAGTTGATGCGTCCAAGTGTGATCACCTAAATCCCTCTATTTGTTTCAAGATTCGAGTGCGATTCCCTGGTCCACAGGCAGAATGGCAACACTAACAAAGGGATCCAGCTTTGCTGAAAGCCAACAGCTCCTTGGAATGTAGCGAGTGAATTGAAACACAAACGTGCTTCCCGCTACACAGCTGACCTGCAATCATCTCGTCTGTCCACTTCAGCACGAACGTCCTCGGACAGAAAAATTCGCCAGGTCAGGACGCACATGCAAAGCACTTTCAGTATCTTGGTTACTGCAGATGTGAGGTGAACTTTGCAATTTTCGCTCAGTTTTGCAGGGAGAGCGAGCAGCGTGGGGCACACCTGCGCAGAACAGGATCTGCTGAGTCGAAGACACTCGATCTCCCACTGTTTGTTTGTTCTCTCCATTCACTGAACATTTGACGAAGATTTGTCTGTTTGCAAAACGATGCTTTCGCACGGCTCAGCTGGAAATTTCACCGCTTCCCTGACAGGCATGGACTGGGGGAACCGGACACCTGACGGCGGATCCAGTGGCACCTGCGGTCTTTCTCCGAGCGCACACTGTTTCGGTCACGCGCTGCGCTACTGCACCAATGCCAATAGCGAACAGGAAGAAAAGTCTGCCAAAGACGCACGTGCATTGTGTGACTGAGAGTGGTCCAACTTTGACAGAAAAACGAATTTGTTCAGCAAAGACAAAGACAAAATTTGTTCATTTTCGACTCCAAAGTGGGTTGTAATTGTTTCGTGTCTTGTGCTCTGAATCCTCCTCAAGCTTTGTTTACTCCACTTTTAGCAACTGTGCAGTTACCATGGCGACGGGCGGACGCGCGGCGGGAGACACAATGGACGACGCGGCGTCTCTGATCGCAGCGCTCAGTGTTGCGAGGCACCCGGCGTCTCTTTCTCATCCAGAGACGTCACCTCAACATCCAAAGCTCGCTTCACACACCTTGCGTCCCTCTGCACATTTTTGCGGTGCAGCGCCCACTAATTTTGCAGGGACAGAAATGGGCATCCACTGTGCAGGGGCCTGAAGCGAAGTTTGTGCAGAGGCAAGACCAAGTGAAGTCGGTCTGCAGGGGAATGGCTCACTGGCATTTGGGTGGGAGCTGAGATTTGAAATTGCAATTTTCGTAGTGATTTGTGTCGTATGCTGCTGGGAATGGACATGGGTGCGCCAAGAGTGCACTTCCACCGCATCACGTCGCACACCTGGAACAAAATCACCTCGACGGAGCCACCGCCCAGCCCACCCCGCACCGCCCTCCCCCGCGCACAAAGGGAACGCACTGCGCCCGAGCAGCAGCGGACGTCGAGAGGCCAATATTCCAGTGAGGGCTCCTCATTTCCTGCCGCAGCTCTGCAGGAATTCCAGGGGAGAAACGGTTCGCAGGGCCCCACTGCGACCTAATGCACCAGGCCTTACATACAGACCCGCGGCCTCCCGAGCCGCCTTTTCATTATGCAGTGAACGCACGTCTGTGAGCGGGGCGGATTCACAAGGGGTGCTGGGAGTGCTGCGGGTTTTGTCACAACAGAAGCGCAAGGAAAACAGCTTTGTGAGTGTGCGCCTACCCGTCTCATTGAATTTTGTCGTGTTCGAAAATCAAGTGCTGCTGCATCTCGCACTAGGGGGGGGGGCAGGAAGCAGACGGTTTTATTTTGGCTCCGAACTCTGACGTGTTGCGGGAGGCGACCAATATCCCGCTTTTGAACCAATGTCGCACATTTTGGGTTCATCAGATCAGACGGCTGAGACCCCGCCGACGGCGAGTTCAGGTCTCGTATGGTTCGGGTCTCATAGGTAGCACGTCTCCCTCTGTTCCTGGAAAAACGGAGCGTCCCCAGGCCGAGACGATAACAAAGCACAAAAGTTTGCATTCACACGGTGAGTGTGGCTTCACCTTGGTCCCAGTCGTGGTGTGTACCAGATCGGAGGAAGATTTTTTTCACAGCAAGCGCACCGTCCCTGTTCTCGCACCTGCTCCCACAACATTTTATCACCTCTGGAATTTCTTTGCTCAACGCATCTCGCAACACTTTGCGACTTTCCAGTTCCAACATCTAGTTCTGGAATTGCCCCTGACTTCCCGCCATCTGTTCTCATAGCGATGATGAGCGGGTCCCGACGCCGCGTTCTGTAGCGTCCATCGCGCGTCGCGGCAATCCCCCGGCTCAACAGCCAATAAGCGCCGCGAGAATTACCGTAATTGCACGAGCAAAAATCTCGGTGAAGCTCGCCGCCCGCCCGCCCTGCAGGTGAAATATTAATAAAGTCATACTGGCGGCTGAGCGTTAAAAATCGGGCGCCGCCGCTCCCCGTGATGTATGACGGGATTGGAGCGAGGCAAATGGCTACTTGGTATGCGGCGCCGGACGCCGAGTGACCACTCGAGTTTGATAGATGACGACTTGTTTATCCGTTACATGTCCATCTCGGGCCAGATGTCCGCGGCCCCCCCGAGGCTGCAGGGCCCGCGCCACATCCGTCACGACTTACAGGCCCGATTCATTGGCGGTGGTGGTCCCGTCCTGCATTGCGCCCGTCAATGGGCGCTGCGTCGCCAAGCGGCGGCACACCATTTGATTTGCAGACACGCGTTGACGCGTCGCTCGTTCACCCCCAGAGACAGGCCTTGTCCTCGCTGCTTCAGAGTCGAAGCTGCAGGGACAAAACCCAAGTGGAGTTTTTGCGAGTGGTCAATTCGAATGTCTTGCTGCAAGTCTGTAAAACAACGAAAACCAGAAGCCACCCCCCCCCAAAAATAGTCACGAGCTCTCAGAGGCAAAGTTTCGATGTGTGTGTGTGTGTGTGTGTGTGTGTGTGTGTGTGTGTGTGTGTATTTTCCCTCTGTACGAGTGAATGCACGCGTTGTCCCAGCTCCGCCCGAAAGTGAGGTTTGACGGTTTGACGGTCGGACAGCCACCTGGTCCCCCCCCTCCACCATCACCGTGTGGTGTGAGCCACGACAACCCATTCGTCTCAGTGCACACCTTGTCAAATCGGAGTCTTTGTCCACATTCTTTGCCTCGGTTACCAGATCATCGCAATGTGCGCAGATTCACACACAATACGTGACGTGTTTGCTGAGTCTGCACAGGAAACACTGAGGTGCCACCCTTTCCCTGCAAACAATGTACCGATTTGCTGAGGCAAGCAAGGCCTCATATGTCCAGTCCCAGAAACAAAAGTCATTCCCCTTTCTGTCGCGGGGACCCGATTTGAGACGCGCCGACAGGAGGAAACGCGCGTTGTGCCGGCGTCACGCCCCGCGTCACTCGGCGTTGCCCTGGAGACACGACCTCGTGACCCGGACTGTCCCCGCGTCATACAGCTGTCAAACGCGCAAACAGCGACCATTACAGCCGCAGAAAATCCCGCACTCGGAACGGAGTTTCCATCCGATTTGGGCTTTTGCCTTTCCACCCCGAGATCTACGAAGCTGTAGTGTTGTAATGTTCCAACCAACGCCACACCGCCAACAGCAAATGAAAAGCATTTTCAGACAGTGGTCCTTCAAAGAAGACTTTGTGTTTTGAGAAGATTCACCTCATGAACGCGTGCCACACACGTCCGCTCTGCAGATTTCCAATGGGTGAACAACGTGCCAAACCCATCTACAGGTCCGTGCACTCCCGAGAAACGAAGATCGACCCTTCTGCCCTGAAATCTGCACCGAAGGCTCCGACAACTAACGAGTGTGTTGTTGCTGAACAAAGATACTGGACGTATTCTTCACACCACATGCTTGACGCGTTGCGTCGCTGCGTAATTCACTGGACAGTTTTAGCACACAACACGTACACGCAAACGCAAACGTAACCTTGAGTTACGTGATGTCAGAACGCAACTTTCCAAAAAGTTACGTATGAGATTTCCACCCTGTTTTTGACCAAGAATTTCCTGTGAAACCCAATCTTGTTTTGACAAATATAAAATTTAGGTTCTGATCATCATCTGTGTCAATTTTTATTTCTTTTGGGTGACACAGGGGGAGAATCAGGCTGTTGAAAAGGGCTCTGTGTTTTCAGAAATAAGGGGTCAGATCATGGACTGCTCCCACATAGGGGAGACAGACTGGTTTACGTAAAAATGTTGCGTTTGCGTATTCAGCGTTGCGGACTGTTTGCTAAAACTGCCCACTGCGTTGCTACGTCAACGCAACGCATAGCGCGTCTGGTGTGAACCGAAACTGAGCAAGATCTGTCCGCAGAAACTTGCCAAGAAGAAAAGATCAGACGAGGCAAAAAGGGTGAAGCACCTCCGCAGTTTTCTCCCAGCAGCTTCTCGGAAGGGGGATAATGAACAAGATCGGTTGGATGGACGTCGGGGGGCGGTTCTTACAGATCGGCGGCGAGTGCCGACAGCACGGGCGGGCGAGTTGCAAACCACTTGTTCATAGGTCACGGCGCCTGATGCGGTGCAGGCGGCTCGCCCTGCCGGCAGCGGCAGAGGCTGCGGCGCGCAGCTTCGAGGAAGCACTGCAGGCCTCGTTCACACCAGATACGTTTGCGTTGAGTCTCTGTTCAGGCGTCGCGAGAATTGGGGCGCACGTCAATGGGCTTTGCGTCCTGAGAGACGGCGCAGCGTACAAGGGCGCAACGCATGACGCGTCCAGTGTGAAACAGACCACAACCACAGGATACCTGGGGGTGTTCTGGGTCGAGCTACTCGTTCATCTGAGTTCTTTTTACATGATCTTCAGAACAAACAAACGTTGTGGATTGCCAAAGTAACAAGAGTACGTTCAGTTCTACTTGACTGCGAAACACTGGACGCGTCGTGCGTCATATCCCTGACGCAGTGACGCAGAGTTCAAACGTAACACAAGACGCACGTCGCGTTTTGCAGCCATTCAAAAAGAAAGTGCAATCAACTCACCTCTTCTCTGAATTTCTTCACATTATCACCTTTCTGAAAGAGACAAGAAAGACAGACGTTGAATGAGAAAGTATCTGTGTCGGTCTCTCCAGACTGTTTTTCTTGAGCCGAAGAGATCGAATTCGTTGCAACAACATTCGCGAAATCGCGTGCATTGTGATACCAAACCACAAGTTTCGTTACATCGCATTGGGCCGTGTCACAGAGAAATTCCCGTGCGCCGCGGGGACTGTTGCGGGGAGCTTAAAAAGCTTCTTGTTGACGGGGAAATGTACAATTTCTCCCAGTTACATCAAGTCCTGTTCATCAAGACCTTTTCACCAGCGAATCTGCTCATTTCCACATGTTGACATTCAATTTTCTCAAACAAACAAAATTCCAAAAGCCCTTTTCTGCCATTTGGCCCTTTGCTGAGGCGATGTTGCCCACTTTCGTAGTTGAAATCGTTTCAGTGAAAGAGGCATAAAGTTCTGAACGTGACAATTTCGAGAAAGATTTGTTTTGAAATATCTTTGCCAGTCTGAAACCGCACAAAAAGTGGATGACAAATTTTTGTGTGGCAAAAAATCAAATTTCCCCTCATGTTCGGAGGGCAATCCCCATCTGTTCATGAAAGAGAGAGAAAAAAAAAAACAAAGCACAAGATGTTCTTTGCCCACACAAATTTCAACTGTCAATGACTGAATGTTATTGATTTTGCCCCCTCGGTCTCCGCAGTGCCTGTTTTGGTGCGTTCCGCCACAATTTAGAAGTTTTGTTTTGTCGCACCAGAAATCGATTTTTACAAGTTTGGCCACGGCAGCCCGTCCCTCCCTCTTGTGTCCGAACCAAGATCAATAAGTTGCCATGTAAACATCGTAAATCGCCAACAGTTTTATATTTCAGCAAAACATGTCGCCTGGTTACCAATCGTAGTGCACCAAACGCGACGAAACGAACACGAAGCGAAGTGCTCGGATAGTCTGGGTCTTTCTTGCACATGCACGCACGTACACACACATACACATACACACACACACACACACACACACACACACACACCAATTTCTTTGGGGTATTGATCTTGAAGTTGTTGGCTGTGTTCAGTTTTGTACGCAATCACACGAAAAGTGATTCCCACTGAAACTTTTTATGAACTTTGGAATTTGGTGGAGGATGCGCAAATATTGAAAAATATTGATTTGCAGCACAAGTCAAATAAATGGCGCGCACTTGTTCATGTTTCGATCCGTCATCTCAATCCGACAGGTGTGCCGCGAATGCTTAAATATCAATTAAGATCCAGCAGCTTCACTGCCTCCAATAGGGCGACATTTTCTTCTTTCATCACAAATTGGCAAAATAAGTGGGAAGAACAACCGATTCAATTTTCTGCTGAAGTCAACTGGCTGTTGTTTTATCGACACAAGAATGCCGGATTTCAACACTAGGTTTTGTGTGTGAATGTGAATCTATTCAAACCAAAGTCTGTCTTTCTGCATTTCCCACTCCGGTGCAGCAAATGTTTCTGGCGGCCTACCTTTCCGATGATGCTGCCTGCCTCCTGCAAAGACAGAAAAGAAAAGCATGTTTAGCCACGTGCACAAACTTGTACGCTTGCCATCCCAACCTCAATACACAAGATTTTCCACGCAATTTGTCGTTGCCTTTCGTCCCATTGTCTTCAATCTGTTCCCACGGAAACTTGGTTGGTAGAAACCACGGAAAGCTTGCTCGGCTTTGCGCGAGGCTCGAGGCGTCAGAAGTGCGTTCAAGTCAGACGCTGCTTTTGGAACAAGTGTCGTCAGCACGACGCCAACACAGTGACAGCGCCGATGACAGGCAATCAGTCAGCAAACAACAACACTGCCAATGCTGTGTGACGACAAATTTCCTTGTCTGACTGAGGTACCCCGGTTCTCTTCGGCTTCTGTGCAAATTGGTTCGTTTGGGTCGCTTGTGTCACTTGCCGTGTTGTTTTGCTCTTGGTGTGTTTTCGCATGAAAATCTCGCGATTTTTCCCAGACTCTGAAAACGCGAGGCGGAAACCCGGATCTCGGACGGTTTCCCTGGAGACGCAGTGATCGTGATGGGAGGCGTCGCCCAGGGATCCACCGGGAGGATTGCCGCAGCCTGATCAGTAAATGAGGCTTGATGACCGCAGATAGGCGTGCACAATCACAGCTGTGGTCCAGCCACGAGTGACCACAGGTCATTGGATGTGACGATTTCCCGTCCAATGAGACCTGCTTCACACTGGATGCATATATGCGCAGTGTGCTGGTGCAAGTGGATTGGTGCGGTGTCGCGAAGGGACTGAAGGCGTGTGACCTGTGTGAAAAGGCAGTCATCTTTGTTGTAGTGGACGACACAGTTTTGGCGTTGTCAACCAACAGAAAGTTTCCAAACTGGACCAGGTCAGAGTGTGTTTTTGACCTGCGTCAGAAAATGGCGAGCTGCGCTGCAGTCAAATAAAATTTACCTGGAACAGTTTCATCGCAGAACCGTGCAGTCTGCGACACAAAATGAAAGTGAACGCAACAAAACAAGCCAGCAATCAGGGTTCGGGAAACCTCACGTCAGCTGGAGCTGGAAAGACCATGAGCCCTACTTCACACGAGAAACGTCACGCCAGTCGTGGTGCCGGTTGCCAGGGACGCAACGCACGCTGCATCCACTATGAACTTGGCCCGAGTCTCGGTGCGGCTGTTTCCCGTCGTCTCGCGCTGGAAGCCGCACGCCGATTCGCAATTAGCTGTGAATGAACAACCTGCTTCGAGTAATTACCTTGGCAACGGGTATTGCCCTGGCAACGGGCAATGCTTCCCCCCACAATGGAATCAGAGTAATTCCATTGTTCCAATCAGCCTACTTCAACCTGTATTTCTTGTTTTCGGGGTCAAGCGAATTGAGCGCCGTCATGGTCACGTGGGCCGTGCCAGAAAAAGGACAACAGAGGTCCGAATACGCGCTCGTACAGTTCCTGCCGTGTTGTTGGTCAAATCGCCTACAGATTGTTTCATTCGCCATGCCAATTGGTTTTTAGGTGATTTGAGGTGGGTTGCACGATTTGAGCCAAATCGGTGCGAGCCAAATCAAAGCACCTATAGGCAGCGTCTTCCAAAAGTATGTCAGCAGCAGTTTCATGG